>Ga0209978_10000044_pt1 | contig 37004 bp, 30 predicted proteins | sample BentaG_FD_182805 | JGI IMG/M metagenome (GOLD analysis project Ga0209978, IMG submission 182805) | Deep subsurface microbial communities from South Atlantic Ocean to uncover new lineages of life (NeLLi) - Benguela_00093 metaG (SPAdes)... | ecosystem: Environmental > Aquatic > Marine > Oceanic >... | reverse complement strand
CCTTCGGGGTGATTCAAGCCATGCGGGCCTGTTGCAATGAGGTCTATGGGGGCGATGAATTGAGGGGAAAACGGGTCGCCGTGCAAGGACTAGGGGCTGTTGGATATGAGCTGACGAGGCAATTGGTCGAACTGGGGGCAACGGTGTGGGGAACGGATATCGATGAGGAAAAACTGGAGAGGGTTCGGCGCGAGTTCGGGGTGAAGAACGTGGATCCAAAGGGCATCTATGATATGGAATGCGAGATCTTCGCTCCCTGCGCATTGGGAGGAATTATCAATGAAGAAACCATCCCCCGGCTGAAGTGTAAGATCGTCTGTGGCTCGGCTAATAACCAATTAAGGGAAACGAAACATGGGGATCTCTTGGCCGAAAGGGGAATTCTGTACGGGCCCGATTATATCGTCAACGCCGGTGGGACCATTTACGATACGGATCGCCTTGGGGTGGGAGGGGTATCCCACGAAAGGGGCCAGGCAAAGGTAGCTCGACTTTATCAGACAATGGAGAAGGTCATCGATATCTCCAAGCGGAATGGCATTCCCACCCACAGGGCCGCCGACAGGATGGCGGAGGAGAGAATTCGGGCCATAGCCGAAGTGAGGAAATACATTGATGATTTAAGGCCCTAAGGGGGCTATACCTATCAAAGATTGGTGGGAGATTCGAAGGAGATCTATGACCTCTTCCCCGTGCTTAAGGATCGGAGAGGCCAGAGGGTACGAAACATGAGCGAGAGGCTCTTCGCCAAGAAGCCGGAGGCCATCTTTTTTACCGCCTATGGAACGAAATGCAGGTTACCGATTACTACACGAGGTACATCACCAAAGCGGTCACCGAGGATGGAAAGAAGAAGCTGAACTTCATTCCCTACAAAAAATAGGATGGGGAGGGGCTGGCTCCAGGAGCCAGCTCTTTTATTTTCCCCTGTACCGTTCGTCGGCCCAGGCAACGATTGTATTCAGCTCGCCCAGCAGTTGTTCATCCAAAGCAGGGGGTTCGTAACCTTCGAGGATATCGATTACTTTCTCCCGAACACGGCGGCCCATGGTCTTGGCCTCGCCCTTTTCCCACGCATCACGATTAGTCCGATCCATGAGCTTCGGTAACCAGTGCTCTGCCCTCAAATGGCGACGGGTATGCTCCTTCCCAATGAAGTGCCCCCCTGGACCTACATCGGCGATAACATCCAGTGCCAATGTCTCTTCATTGACTATAATACCCCGAAGGATCCTCTTCACCATGGAGATGACCTCGTCGGAAAGGACCAACATATCAAGGGAGCCGAGAAGGCCGGACTCCAGATATCCTACATCGTGAATCAGGCTAGCCCCAGAGAGACCTGCCATCAGCAGCGATAGCGAGGCCTCCGAGGCCGCCTGTTCATCCAACACCTTTGCATCGCCACATCCAGCCGTTGAAAACATAGGAAGGTTAAGCTCCTTGGATATATCAGTCATGCATGCGCTCAGAAGAAAGAGCTCCGGTGCCCCATAGCAAAATATGCCGGTTCGCATATCCATAATGGTGTGAACACCGCCCATGATGAAAGGGGCTCCCTGGCTCTTCAGTTGAGAGATGACCAGACCTGATAGGGTTTCGGCCAAGCCTTGCGCCAAATTCCCGGCCATGGTCACGGGGGCCGTGGCGCCTCCGCTTACCCCTGGGGTATAAACAATGGGGATTCCCCTCTCAGCAGCGAAGGTCAATCTCTCTATAGCCTCTTTCGAATGAGTGAGGGGGGAGCTGGGCTCCGCATACACTGCGAAATAAGGGTTAGCCTGAAACTTCTCTTCCCCCCCTACGATGAGACAAGCCATCTCATACTGGTCGGATAGGCCGTTCCTGTCTATGCAGGTGATAATCAGAGGCTTCTTCGTATTCATGGCCATGGCCAGAAACTGATGGCGGTCATACGTCATGCGAGGAACATCGGAGACGAGGCCAAGAGACATGAAGAAATCGATATGGTCGAGCGCATCCGCGACCTTAGAAGCCCTAAGCACATCATCGAAGAGGCATGGACGCCTCTCACCAGTATAGGGGTCGATGACATTTGGACAATCGGAGCCTGTCCCGAAGTAAATCCGATTCTTCTCGAGGACGAGATTCCGCTCGCCATCCCGGTTGGCCAAAACGACCCGATGGGGTGCAGACTGGAGCGCCCTCTCTACCATAGACGAGGGAATTTTGACAAGATTCTCCCCCTCTGTCAGCGCGCCCCCTTCTTGCAGCAACTTCACCATCTCCTCATCATTCACCTGCACGCCCACCCTCTCCAGGATCTCCATGGCCCCGCTGAGGACTCCCTCGATTTGCTCCCCCGAGAGCATCCGGAAATGAGCCGTTCCCTCCACATTGACTTTCATGCTCTTCTCCATACCATTCGATCTATTCGCCTTTCCCTGTTTCCCCCTTGAGGGTAGCAATCAGTGCCTTGGCCTCTTCTACGCCCGCTGAGGCATCGGAACCATATCCATCGGCCCCGATCTCCTCTGCAAAATCCCTCGTTACCGGTGCCCCACCGATCAATACCTTTACCTGGTCCCTCACCCCCGCTTTGAGGAGTGCTTCGATGGTTACACCCATGTTCATCATGGTTGTGGTAAGAAGACTCGACATGGCCAAGATATGGGGCTGATGCGCCTTTACCCCCTGGACAAAGGCATCGGGACTCACCTCGACACCCAGGTCGATCACGGTGAATCCGGCCCCTTCCAACATTGTTCCGACCAACCTCTTGCCAATGTCGTGGATATCGCCCAATATCGTTCCTATAATCACTCTTCCCATCCCCATTGATTGTGACGGAGCGAGAAGCGGCCGAAGGATATTCATGGATTCATGCATGGCCTTTGCCGAAAAAAAGACGTCGGGGATGAAGATCTCCCCCTCTTGAAAGAGAGACCCCACCCTTTCCATTGCCGGCAATAGCCCATCATCGAGAATCTCCTGGGGTGGAATTTCCCCTTGGAGGGCATCTTTAACGGCCTCTATCGATTCATCGATATGCCCGCTGACGATCTCGCGCGAGATCGTCTCTACTAAGGTAGACATCTTTATCCCCCTTGCCATAACTTCATTGCATGGAAATCTTTAGCCAGCCCTCCTTAGCAGGCTTTTTGAAATGAATAGCATAAATTTCCCCTAAAATCTATTCATTTCTTTTGAGGGAGCAAGGAAAATTGTGATATCATTTAGCATTGGACGGAGGTTGATGGGATGGCCATGATCGCTGATGCTGTCATCATTGGCGGAGGAATTGTGGGCGCATCCATCGCCTACTGTTTGGGCTTGAAGAAGCCGAGGGGGTTCAGGGCAGTCTTGCTGGAAAAGGAGGCTCTTTGCTCGGGATCCACCAGCAAATCCCTGGGGCTTATCCGCCTCCAGCATTCCGCTCGGGTGGAAATCGAATTGATCCAACGGACCCTTGAGATGATCCGTGTACTGGGCGAAGGATCGGAATTACGGTTCGATTTCAAAAAAATCGGATTTGTTCACTTGTGCCGAAGAGATGAGGAGGCAGACCGACTGCGGCAGGATTTCACCCTACAAAAAGCGGCGGGCGTCCAAGTCCATTGGTTGGAACGCCAGGATCTAATTGAAATCATCCCCCAGTTGACCGCCGGTGACGTTTGCGGAGCCGCTTTCACGCCCGAAGATGGTTATCTGGATCCCTATCTGCTGACCACCGCACTGGCCAAACAAGCCAGGGATGCCGGGGTCGAGATCGAAGTCGGCACAGAAGTGAAAGGGGTGGTTGTGGAGAAGGAGAGGGTAAGGGGGGTGATGACCAACAAGGGGAAGATCAAAGCCCCCATCGTGATCAACGCGGTGGGGCCATGGGCGGGGATCATTGCAAACATGGCGGGTTTAACGATTCCGATTAAACTCATCAGGGGACAGATACTTGCCGTCAGGCCCAAAACGAGGCTCACCCGGGTTGTTCCCATGACCTTGGACATGAGCACCGGTTTCTATTTTCGGGAGGAGACAGGGGGGCTACTCCTGTTGGGGAAATTGGATAAGGCCTTCGATGTAGACAGGGGGCACATTAATCCGGATGATTATTACGAGTATAAGAAAAAGCCCGACGATGAATTCAAGGATTTCATCATCGAGCGGGTTAATGAAAGGCTACCCTCCTTTAACGATAGCCAATTGGTCCGGGGATGGGTTGGGTTGCGCACAGTCACTCCCGATTGTCTTCCTATCGTAGGGGAGACGGAGGTGAAGGGGTTCCTTTGCGCCGTGGGCTTCAGCGGAGCGGGGATTCAGCTGGGCCTTGCCACAGGTCAAATCATCGCCGATTTCATGTTAAACCAAACTCCATCCCCCTATCTGGAAACCCTTTCCCTCCGGAGATTTGTTGGAAATAAAGCCTGAGAATAAGGAAACCAGGGCAACGACCTGTTCCGACGTGACGCTTGTCCAACACATTACGCTCATGAACAACGGTGCTCTCTAGGAACTCAGGAAACTTCCGTAAATATAACTTCTTGCCTTTCAGGGAGAAAAGTCGATGAATACGGAACAGCTCAACAAGGTCTTTGCAGAACTTCGCGAGATATTGGGTGATCGGGCTACCACCTCTCCCGTTCACAGGATGGCCTACAGCCGTGACTGGAGCCCCCGTTACCGCGAGACGAATGATCTTCCCGACATCGTCGTCATCCCCAATGACACCCTGGAGATGGTGCGAATCACTAAAGCAGCCTATCGGTATGAAATCCCCGTCGTCCCCTTCGCAGGGGGCACTGGGATGGGTGGAGGCGCTGTCGCCTGGAAAGGCGGTATCATGGTGGAGACTAAGGGGCTGAATCGCATCCTTGAGATCGACGAGCAAAACATGACGGTGACCGTTCAGTCCGGAATCACCATCGAGGTTTTGAATAATGAGTTGGCCCGCCAAAAACTATGGCTTCCTCACCAACCGGAATCGAAGCGAGCGTGTACCATCGGAGCTTCTATCGGATGTGATAACGATTCGACCTTCGGCGTTCGATACGGGAAAATCCGCGACTGCCTGTTAAACGCGGTTATTGTCACGGGACGCGCCGAAGCCATAAGGGTAGGCCACCGCAAGGCCTGCTTTTCTTCCACCGGATATAAATTGCTCGATCTATTGGTCGCCTCCGAGGGTACCTTGGGCACCATCACCGAGGCCACGCTCCGCGTTGTCCCACTACCCGAGGCACGGGAGGTAAGGGGATATGTATGCCGCCGCCTCAACGATACGGCCAGGGGGCTGGAACGCCTTCTGGGAAGTGGGTTGGCAATAGAAAGTGCCCATGCCAACTGCCGGAATCGGTTACATTTCTACACCCATTCATACCGAGAAAAATATGGCAGAGAGCCCCAGCTTCCGGAATGGGCCGAGGCCATTCTCTTCCTCTCCTTCGCCGGCGATAAGGACATCGTGGCCTTTAATGTGGATAAGGCTACCCGAATCATGGTCGATGAATTCAACGCGGTACCGGTTGTGGAGCAGGAGTTGGTGGAGGGATGGTGGGATTCGAAGCATTGTCTGGAGTTCATCCCCTTTAAACAGAAGTGGCCGGATAGTCAGCGGGAAAAGAAGTTCGGCGCGGCGGATCTCGGTTTACCCATAGGGCGCCTTGAGGAGGGCTACCTCCGGTATCTAGAGATTGCCAAGAAATGGGATCAGGAGATTCTGGGTATGACCATCTATAATGAATCCCCCAACAAGGCCACCGCTTCCATCAGTTTCGCCGTTTTTGTAGACGACTCGCGCCAGGAAAAAGTACGCCAATTCTACCAATACGTCCGAGAGATGAGCGAGATGGCCATCGAACTGGATGGCACCATGAGTACCTACATCGGGGATGGAGACAGGCTGGGGGGTTTTAACCAGTTGGAGCATGGACTCGGCCTGAAATATATGCGCCGAATCAAAGGGATTTTCGACCCCAAAAATATCATGAACCCGGGAAAGAAGTTCCAATCGCGGTGGATCGAGTATCATCAAGGGGTAAAGTAAGCAATGGAGAGGAAGAATTTAAAGGGTTATGCGGAGGATATCTATACCTGTAATCGGACCCGCTGTGGCTTCTGTAGGGAGCAATGTCCAGTCTATCATATCAAGGACTATGAGACCTACAGCTGTAGGGGAAAGATGCTGGTGGGAAGGGGACTTATCGAGAAGACCATTAGCCCTTCTGTGGAAATGGCCCAGATCCTCGACCGGTGCCTCCTTTGCGGATTGTGTCAGGCCCGTTGTGCGTTACATAACCTGGACATCATTACCTCGATGCGACGGGAGATGGTCCTTGAAGGGTTTGCAACACCAGTTCATAGGGAAAATGTCGAAAGGATCCTCGAGGAAGGTCACCTCTTGGATGCAAAGGCCGCCCCCGAGAGGGAGGGGCAAATCCCCCTTTACGTGGGGTGTGTATACCGATCAAAACCGCGGGAATTGGCAACAGCCCTCTCGGTTCTTGAGCGGCTCGATATCCACCCCCTCATCGCCGATGAAACCTGCTGTGGTTATATCGTCGAGGCAACGGGCTTTGGCAAGGAGTTTGACGTGGTTCAAGAGCAGTTCAAAAAGACCTATCAGCAGTTCAGCGCCCCCGAGATCTTGACCCTCTGTCCAACCTGCACCATCACCCTGAAGGAGAAGTACGGTCTGCCGGTAAAGCACGCCATCATTGCCGTTGCCGAGCAATTACGTGAGAAGAGAGGGGCGGTAAAATCCCTCGGGTTTCGGGCGACCTATCACGATCCATGCCACCTGGGGCGGATGTTGGGGGTCTTTGAGGAGCCTCGGGAGATCCTTGGCCAATTGGGTATCCAACTGGTTGAGATGGAGAATAATCGATATTTTTCAACCTGCTGCGGTGGAGGGGGTGGGGTGAATGCCGTAGACCCAGATCTCTCGATAGAGATCGCCAAAAACCGCGTCCGAGATGCCATTCGGGTCGGCGTCGACATTATCACCACCGTATGCCCTACCTGCGAGCCGACCCTTCTGAGGGCCGCGAGTAGGTTGGCTGGGGAAGTGGGGACCTTTGTGGACGTCCAAAGCCTCTGGGATCTATTGGACAGGGCCCTTGAATAGAACTATTTACGAAGACATAAATATTTGCGCAAAGCAGAGAATACAAGCAAACTCCAAATACTAATTTCTAAACAAATACAAAGCACTAATGATCAAATGACTAAAACGTTTAGGATTTAGATATTCGTATTTAGGATTTGGAGCGAAGCGGCTTTAGTATTTGGTGCTTCGGCCCGCGACGAGCCCCTCGACTGGCTCGGGGCCTGAGCAGTTCGGCTGAGGCTCCCTTCGGGTCTGAGCGTTCGACTGAGCTCACGCCGAAGCCCTCAAGGTCGAAGACGGCCGAGTCGATTTAGAATTTGGCACAACTGTTTAAGGCGTTATAATAGTATGGCCTTGAAAATCAGGTAGAAGTACGGATAAACTGAGCTCAGCTAAGGGTAGATCCCATGGAGATAGCGGATGTGGTAATCATTGGGGGCGCGGTGATGGGTTCGAGCATCGCCTACAACCTCCTGAACGATGGATTTGGTGGCAAGGTCATCGTTCTGGAGAGAGACCCCACGTATGAACATTCCTCCACGGCTCTGAGCGTAGGGGGGATAAGGCAACAATTTGGTACTAAAGTGAACATTAGCATTGCTCGCTATAGCGTGCCTTTTTACGAGAAGTTCGATGAGCTCATGGAGGTTGAAGGGGAGAGGCCCCATGCGGATTTGCGTCAGCGGGGGTATCTCTTTCTGGGCAGGAAGGAGAAGTGGCCGGTCATGAAGAAACTGCATGAGTTTCAGAGGTCTCAAGGTGTGGAAGTTCGGCTCCTCAAACCGCATGAGATCCTGGAAATCATTCCCCATATTAACCTTGAAGGCGTTGCAGGGGCCAGCTTCGGCCCCAGGGACGGGTACGTGGACCCCCATGGGGTCCTGAGCGGCTTTGTGAAAAAGGCGAGGTTCATGGGAGCCAGATATATCACCGATGAAGCAGTGAACATGGTAGTGAAGTCCAACCAGATAGGGGGGGTTAAGACGAGGAAAGGGGAATGGATTCAGAGCCCCATCGTGGTGAATGCGGCGGGCCCCTTTGCTCGAGAGGTAGGGATGATGGCGGGGATCGATATCCCAGTGGATCCCCTGAGGCGAATGGTATACGAATGCAAGCCACCCAGGGAGCTCGACTACGAAGTACCCCTGACCATCGACACCACGGGCCTCTATTTCAGGACCGAGACCGGGGGAAGGATTCTCACGGGGAAATCCAATGAGGATGAACCGATCGGGGTCAACTTCACCTGGGAGAGGGCCCTCTTTTACGACGAGATCTGGCCGGAGCTCGCCCACAGGATTCCGCTCCTCGATCGCTTGAGGCTGCAGGGGGGATGGGCAGGCCTCTATGCAGAGAACAGATTGGATCATAACGCCATTTTGGGCGAACACCCAGAGGTAAAGGGGTTTTACCTGGCGGTGGGTTTCAGCGGGCACGGCCTCCAGCAGGCCCCCGCTGTGGGAAAGGCACTCTCGGAGGCTATCCGATTAGGGAGATATGAGACCATCGATGTGAGCTGCCTGGGCATGGCTAGATTCGAGACGGGGGATCTGGTCATAGAAGAGGCGGTGATTTGAGAAGGGTGATGACATGATGACCTATGATGCAAAGGGTGGGAAGATGGAAGAGGTGTTAGAGAGGTATAGAGGCTTGACTGCTAAATCTGAGGCGATTTTTCGGAGGGCGGAGAGGGTGATGCCCGGGGGAATCAGCCACTCATATCGGTATTACTGGCCCTATCCCGTTTATGCCGTCAGGGCAAAGGGATCGAAGTTTTGGGACGTGGATGGAAACGAGTACGTGGATCTGTGGATGGCCCACTATGCCCGCATAACTGGCCATGCCCCCGCCTTTATTATCAATGGGCTGGCCCAAAGGCTATCCAATGGCCTCCATGTTGGAATGGTCAACCAGTATGAAGTGGAATTCGCGGAGATGCTCTGTGACATCATCCCTTCGGCCGAGAAGGTTCGATTCTGCTGTACCGGTACCGAGGCCACCATGTATGCCGTGAGGCTTGCGAGGGGGTATACGGATCGGAAGGTCATCCTCAAAGTAGAGGGGGGCTGGCACGGCCCTAATCCCGATCTCATATACAAAATCAGTCCCCCCTTGAAGCATGTAGAAAGCCTCGGCCTCTTGCCGGAGATGTCGGGATACACGAGGGTCCTTCCCTTTAACGACATCGAGGGAGCCCTAAAGGCCATCGAGGAAGACGCCGATGATTTGGCCGGGGTCATCATCGAGCCCGTCCCCGGAATTGGATTCATCCCAGCCGATGTCCATTACCTGAAGACGCTGAGGGAAGAGACGCTGAGAGTGGGTGCATTGCTGATCTTCGATGAGATCATCACGGGCTTCAGGCTATCCCCCGGGGGGGCACAGGAGGAGTTCGGGATCAAGCCCGATTTGACTACCCTCGGGAAGGTAGCCGGGGGGGGAATGCCCATAGGGATTGTGGCCGGGAGAAGGGATATCATGGATATGTGCGATCATAGAGCAAGGCCCAATAAATGGGAACGCGTCAATATCGGGGGGGGAACCTTTTCAGGTACACCCATGGCCATGATGGCTGGGCTCCTCCAGGTTCAATACCTCAGGGAGAACGCCCATTGGATCTACCCGAAGCTGAAGGAGATGGGGCAAAGGGTGAGGATGGGAACGGAGGAGGCCTTTCGACAAAACGGCATCAACGTCCGGTGCCATGGATGCGGCTCCCTCTGTCAGCTCGCCTTTCCCCTCGGCAAAGATGAGGAGATAAGGAGTCCGAGGGATATTCTCGATCGTACTGATTCGCACAAGAGGGATGTCGAGTACAAATTGAGGATGATGAACGAAGGGGTATTCGTTGTAAAGGGCGGAGGGGCCCTTTCCACGGAACATTCAGAAGGTGACATCGAAAAGATCATCCGGGCGACACAAAAGGTGGCAAAGGAAATGGGATCATAGTACACGGGTATATCCAGCCTATTGATATTGGTTTATTGACCCGGGGTCGATATAATAGATACATCTAAATTGCTGAATTCATAGGATAATTCTATATTTGTGCGAAAGCCGAATCCAAGACTTTCACCACCGCAAGAAGCTCTTCTTCTGTTATTACCAGAGGGGGTTGAATTCTGAGAACGTTCCCATAGATGCCACCTAATCCGGGAAGCAACCCATGCTCGCGACAGAAATCCCTGATCCTGTTGCCCTCAGTATTGGCCGGGGTCTTTTGCTTATCGCGAACCAGTTCAATCCCTACCATCAACCCCTTCCCCCGAATCTCTCCAATGAGCTTATGTCGTATCGCTAGCTTTTCAAGCTCTTTCCTTAAGAATTCTCCTTTTTCAATGACCTGAGAGGCCAGGTTGCTCTTGGCCATGAATTCAATATTGGCAAGGGATGCGGCACAAGAGACGGGGTTACCTCCAAAAGTCGACAAGTGATCCCCCGGCTTGAACGAATCGGCTACCTCCTGCCTTGCAATAAACGCACTCAAAGGAAAACCATCCGCAATCCCCTTGGCCATCACCATGATGTCTGGCTCCACTCCGTAGTGCTCAATGCCAAACATCTTGCCGGTTCTACAAAAACCCGTCTGTACCTCATCGACGAGGAAGAGGATTTCATGCTTCTTCAGTATTTTTTCGATCTCCAGAAAGTAGTCATCCGGAGGAGTAATGATCCCTCCCTCTCCAAGGATTGGTTCCGCAATGAAAGCTGCCACGCTATCGTAGGTATTGAACCTGATAATATCCTCCAGGGCCCGTGCACACTTCAAGTGGCAGTGAGGGTACTCCAATTCAAAGAAACATCGATAACAGTATGGCGCTGGCAGGAACGTGCACCCCCCCATGTAAGGTCCTCCCCTCCTCTTCCTCGAATTGTTGCCCGTCACGCTCAAAGCCGCATAAGACCGACCATGAAAGGAGGCTTGGAGAGCAATGAACTCCATCCTTCCCCTAAATTGCTTGGCCAGCCTCAAGGCCCCTTCAATCGCCTCTGCTCCTCCATTGCCAAAAAAGCTTTTCTGTAATCTTCCGGGTGTTATTTGAGCCAACTTCTCAGCCAAGTCCCCTGTTGGCTGGGAATAGTAGACATAGGAACAGCAGTGAATCAATTTGTCCATCTGGACCTTGGCTGCCTCGACTACCTTCTCATTACAATGGCCAGCATTAATCACCGCTATGCCTGAGAAACAATCGATATACTCCTTCCCCTCAGTATCTGTTATCGTGGCCCCCTTAGCCTTCTCGATCACTACGGGCTGCACCTTCTCCACCATGCTGATATTGACATATTTCTTGTACTTTTCGACTGTATTCATATCCTCACCCCTTATACCTTATCATGGGTTAGGAGATCCTTCTCTACTTACCAAACGTGTTTTGTCATTTCCCCTTGTGCCTTTCGGGGATTCCTTTCCACGAAATCTCTAAAGATACGCTTAAATGTAACAAGTTGAAACTTTTTGTCAAGATAATGTGTCATTTGAAGTGAACCTCTATTTCTCATTAAAACATGGGGTCTTGCATGATTTTTTTCGTCATTATTGATTTATATAGAAAAATCCGTATATTTAACAGCTAGATTGTAGCACCAAAATCAAAGACTGGCGTCGGAGTCTTTAGATTTCCTGGTTTAGGGTTCCGGCGAGCAATGCAACGTATCCTCATCACTGTACGCCTAATTCTACTCGTTGGTCGTCTCCTCTTGCCTTGGATACAAGAGGGTTGCTTTGGCCGCCTCTCCGGTGACATCACCATCGAGCGGGAAAAGTTAGGCTAGAAGAAACCAAAGGAAGCTGTTAGCAGGAGCGAAGGCAGGTAAATTTAGGTTCAGCAGTTTGAAAAGCCATGTCTTTACCAAATAACAAGTGATTGGGGAGGTTATCGATATTGGAAAAATATATCCATTTGGCAAAAAGACTAAAAATGATCGATGCGATGATCATTTCCCCGCAGGAAATCTTTTTGATATCCGGGCGATTTTGAAATGTCGATGGGGCTGCGAAGATTTTTTTCAGAAAAGTATAAAATGCCATACTAGGGATACGACATATCAGGAACGAGTTGAAATGGTTAAAACATATAATCATATACTTTTGGTTCATTCCCATGATGCCGAAGAATTGAGTCGCGCAGTTATCGAGATCGAAAGGAGCGTTTTCCTAGATGGTTACTATTTCGCTTTTGCAATTCGTTACTGCAATTTATGTGAGGTTTGCGCTGTTCAACAAGCTAATCTTTGCCCATTTCCAGATAAGGTAAGGCCTTGCGATCAAAGCTTCGGTATTGATGTATATAAAACGGTACGAAATTTAGGACTACCATGTGAAGTTCTTCAAAATAAAAATGATATTCAGAATCGCTATGGTTTTGTGCTGATTGATTGAGCTGTCGGTGGCGGGTCTCAAAATGACACTAGCGGAGTCATTAAAAGGACCACGAATTTACCCTGGCTTGCTGACGAAGATTCGGAAGCTTTTTATGGAATACTAAAAGTTCATAGGTTTTTAACTGTATCTTTTGGATTTCGCCATGATAGCATTATTTCACTTTCACGAAAATTTACTCACTCCGGCCCTGAAGTTCTTCTCTTTTTATTTTTTTGCTAATCTCGAGGTGTCTTGTACGCGTTCTAGCGGCTCAAAATAATGAGTTAGAAAAGCCCCAGCCAGAATTCAGCTTTCTCTTGACAGCCTCGCTACCACTTTGTTATTTTTGTTTTTGATAACTTCATAACTCTTGGGAAGTAGGATGTCATCAGAAGAGAACTTGCCCCTAGCCATCATTGCCTGCCGGGTTTTGCAGGACATGTTTGAAATGCTGATGGCCGATGATTTTGCTTCCCAGGTGAAATTCATGGACTATGGGCTGCACCGTGTACCCAAAAAGATGGCCCAGGTTCTGCAAGCTGAAATAGATCAGATCGAACAGCCAAGCCTGGTGGTGCTGGGTTACGGCCTGTGTGGCAATGGGCTGGATGGTATCCACGCCGGTCTCCACACCCTATTGGTACCCCGTACCGATGACTGTATAGCACTGTTGCTGGGCTCATATGAGGCTTATAGGAAAGAGTTCCAGTCAGCTCCCGGTACCTATTATCTGAGCAAAGGGTGGCTAGAATCCGGGAGTCATCCTCTTAAGGAGTACGAAGAGATAAATGCCAAATATGGCGAAGAAGAGGCCAAATGGATCATGGACATGCAATACCAGGCCTATGAACGGCTCTGTTTGGTCGCGCATAGTCAAGCCGATCTTAACAAATATCGCTCTAAGGCACAGGAAATAGCCCGCTTCTGTGAACGGTGGAATTTTAGATACGAGGAAATTCTCGGCTCTGGCGCTTACATTCGCCAACTGATAAATGTTGCCGCTGATCTGTCAAAAGCGGATGGCAATTTTGTGGTTGTCCCTCCAGGTGGCAAGGTTACTCAGCAGCTTTTTATACGACTGTAGCTCATGCAGGATGCGAGCATCTAATGGCAGACAGGAGGTATTGATGATGCCGAGGCCCCTTGTCCTTTTTTGTAGAGCCTTATGAATACTTGTAAATATCAAGACATTCACGATAACCTGGGATTTCCAAAAGCCTTTGCCACCACCCTGAAGGCCGCACCTTCTCTGGAAACATCAACAATAACCTGGGGATCAAGGGCTCCCGCCTCAACGGCAGCAATACACGCCCTTTTCGCAGTAACCTCCTTCGCGTAAGTCAAGGCCTCTTCGGACTCTTCAAATCCGGATCTTTCCCCCTCAGCCTGAACAAAAAAATTCTGAACGTTCTCTGTCGTGTGTGGGTAAATTAGAGCTTCCTTAACCGCCATCACAGAACCTGCCACAGCCCCTACCGCATTGGCAACATGGGCGTTGGGAGGGAGAAAAAGAGGAGCCTTCAAGTACTCTGCCACTTTTGTTAGGAATATGCCTGCCGGTGCGCCGATGCCGATAAGGGGGAACCTGCCGGCCACGGTCACTTCCAGATACGGGTTCTTTCCGGCCACGACTTGTTCAAGGAACCATTTGCCCCATGGGCCACCGATCCTTTTCGGAAGGCTGCGATCCTTTCTATGCCCCAGAAAAACGACCACCTCTTCCACGATGGAGGCGGCCATGAGACAGAGGACTTCCTGAATAAAGGTTTCCTGCTTCTGTTCAAACAGGATACAGGCAACATCCAGAGCTGCCCGGGATGCTTCTGTACTCCAAGCATTGAACTGGCCACTCACATGGAGCAGATCCGTGGGGGTCAGGGTGGATTGTTGAACAAGACCCTGGCGAATCAAACTCTCCGCATTGAGCTGCATTGGGTGGTGGAGATCCATTTCCTCTAGAATCCGTGTCAGAGAGAGAGGGCCCTGGCTGAGGAGTTCCAGCAGGTTCCGTTGGGAAGTGGCACCGATAGAAAACCGGTTGCCCCTGGGGCCTTTATGCAAAAACCAGTACTCCAAATCGGTTGGTCTCCAGTCTAGAAGGGGTTTGTTCTTTAGCCCAAGAAGTTCCTTTTCCACTCCCGGAAATTTGGCTGCTAGGTATGACAGTGGAACAACCCTGACGGGCCCAACCGTAAACCCCCCATCAAGGCCGAATGAAATTCTGCTGTCTCCCCCCAGACCGATGGTTCGAATGTGGGCGGCCTTGACGGCCGTCTCAATCTCCCCCACCCGGGCACCTTCTTCTGTGATTGCGATTTGGGAATCCTCTATCACGGCGATGTCAGTAGTGGTGCCGCCAATATCAATTACCAGAGCATTCGCATATCCCGAGAGAAACCGCCCTCCGATGGCGCTGGCTGCTGGTCCAGAGAGAATGGTTTCAATAGGCTTTTTGACAGCCATCGCATAGGGCATCAGGGAACCGTCTCCTCTAACGATCATCAGAGGCGCCTCGATCCCATGGGCTTTCAGGGATTTCTTCACGGCTTCAATAAACTCCTGCATAACTGCAACAAGAGATGCATTGAGGCAGGCCGTGGTAGCTCTTCTTATGGAATCGAGCTTTGTAGATAGCTGGTGCCCTAAGACAATAGGAAGAGAGGAGACTTCCCGAATTATATCGTAGGCCTGCTCCTCATGTGTTGTGTTGAGAGGGCTGAAGTAGCTGGAAACAGCGAGGGCATCTACACGGCTCTGATTAGCCTGAACCCACTCCCTAATGGATTCACGATCCAGAGGTTCCTTCTCTTCGCCCTGAACCGTATGTCCGCCTCGAAAATATTCAAAATACTGGGTAGGGAACTTTGACTGGAGATTGTAGCCGACAATGAGGTCCCTATCATAGCCGATGAGAAGAAGCCCCACCCGTCGTCCCTTTCCTTCGGCAATGGAATTTGTAGCAAGTGTACTCGAAATACAAACCAGCTTTACCTTGGAAGGGTCTTTAACATTAAGTCCCTTTAGGGCCGTCATGATTCCCCGGGGGAGATCTTCCCGGGTAGTCAGGGTCTTGCTGGATGCTATAACTTCCCGGGACCTGTAGTCGAGAAGCACACCGTCCGTGTACGTTCCGCCCGTATCAATCCCGACTATATAATCAGGTCCCATTTCACGAGCCTTTTCCCTTCGTTTGCTCGAGTCCATATCCGATGGCTTAACGACTCAGATATCTTGAAATTCCAACCTTGTGTGGACCATGAAAAGCGCAGGGCGGCTGAAGCCGCCCTGGCTACATCAGGCGATAACTTACCATAAGGCAAGGTGGGAGTTCAAGACAGGTCCTTATGGGAAGGTGGGTTCTTTCCGGAGTGCCCCTCTCTCTTCTGATCAGCTCGACGGAACATCGATCAGGAGGCTTTCTTATCCGCTTTTTCGATGATCTTTTTCATCTCTCTCATCACTGTGCCATCGATCGGCGTGGGGTGATGGGTCTCCAGAATATGATTCATCTTTTCTTCGACCCGCTCCTTAAGCGTCTTTTTGCCCCCTGCCACCCACGTTTCGACGTTGGATCGATCCATAAGCTTTGGAAACCAGAAATCCCTTCGGTAATGCTCTAAGGTATGATCCTCACTCAGAAACTGACCCCCAGGACCTACCCGATTGATGACCTCGAGGGCAAGAGAATCCTCATCCACCCGAACACCTCTGCCAATGTGCTTCACCATAGCAATGATCTCATCACAGAGAACGAGCATCTCAAGGGACCCATTCAGACCGCTATCCAGATACCCTACATCATGGATCAGGCTAGCCCCGGAAAGCATGGCCGTAAACAGTGAGAGGGTCGCTTCGATCGCTGCCTGCTCATCCACGGTCTTTGAATCGCTGCAGCCTCCGGTTGAGAACATGGGAAGTCCGAGCCACTTGGAAATATCGGTGCTGGCTGCTGAAGCGAGGGCCAGCTCCGGTGCCCCGTAGGAGTAAGTCGAGGTCATCATATCCATGATGGTCTGAACCCCTCCGATGATCAGGGGCATTCCAGGCTTCTTGAGGTTGGAGAGCACCAGACCAAGAAAGGTCTCCGCGAGATCCTGAACCAGCATTCCCGCAATGGTAGCGGGTGCCGTGGCCCCGGCGCTCGGGCAGGGCGTGTAGATGGCGGGTATGCCCTTTTCGGCGGAGAAAAGGAGTTTTTCCACGGCATCTTTTGTGTGATTCAATGGGGAACTCGGCTCGATGTAGATAATGAAGAGGGGGTTTATCCGAAACTCCTCCTCACTTCCCCGGATGAGGCAGGCCATCTCGTACAGGTCTTTCAGGCCCTCTCCATCGACGCTTGTAAGAATCAAGGGTTTTGTGGTGTTGCTGACCATAGCAAGGAACTGATGCCGGTCATAGGTTCTGGGGTTGGGGACATCGGAGACCAGACCGTGAGACATGAAGAAATCGAATTTGGGGAGATAATCCACGATTCTTGCGGCCTCGGCCACATCGTTGAAGGTATATCGCCTGCGCTGCCCTGTTTTTCGATCGTAAATAAAGGGGCAGTCGGACCCCGTACCGAAATTGACCTCATCCTTTTCCAGATGGAGGGTTCTCTTCCCATCTCGCCTGGCCAGGGTAATCTTTCCAGGATAGTCTTTCAGCGCCCGTTCAACCATAGAGGCCGGGATCCTGACCCTGTTTCCGTCGGTCACGACCGCATCACTTTGTCGAAAGAGATCCAGGGCCTCGTCATGGAATACCCTCCCACCAGTCCTCTCGAGAACCTCCAAGGCGGCCCAGTAGATCATCTCAATCTGATCCTCGGAAAGGACCTTGAATTTGGGACTCCTTTGGTCTGTAATGTTCACTCGCATGGTTTTCCTCCTGCTGATAAATCCAAAAGAGCTGACTGGAGAAATGCGTCTTTCGTCCCCTCGTGGATCATCTTCCAACAAAGGCCTTGGCTTTTTCGACGGCCGCCGCTGCATTGGACCCATAGGCATCGGCGCCGATCTCGTCCACAAAATCCTGGGTCACCGGTGCCCCGCCGGCCATGACTCTAATCTGATCGCGGATGCCTGCCTCCTTGAGGGCATTGATGGTCTCCCCCATCTTCGGCATGGTCGTCGTCAAAAGGGCCGACATCCCCAAGATATTCGGCTTGTGCTCTTTGGCCGCCTCCACAAAGGCCTGCGGTTTGACATCTGTCCCCAGATTCACCACCTTGAATCCGGCACCCTCAAGCATCATGGCTACCAGATTCTTGCCGATGTCATGGAGGTCTCCCTCCACCGTGCCGATGATCAATGTGCCGGAACCGGCCATTTCGCTCTCTGACAGAAGCGGCCTGAGAATATCCATGGCTGCGTGCATGGTTTTGGCTGACCGAAGGACCTCAGGGATAAACATCTCACAGGCCTTGAATTGCTGGCCTACGATGTCCATTCCCGGGAGGAGACCCTTCCCCAGAATTTCGCCGGCCTGGGTGCCCCCGTCCAGGGCCTGTTGGGTGAGCTTCTTAATCTCCTCGATATTACCCGAAATCAACACCTCTGATATTCTTCCATACAATTCCGACATAGCTGTCTTCCTCCTTTATCGTTTTTTCCCTTTTTTCTTCTCTCGCCCCTCGGCGGTATTCAGAATGGCCTCGATCTTTTCCTTCACCTCGTCGGACACCTGGGGACCTTTGTGGGTCGCAAGAATTCCGCGGGTTCTCTCCCTGATTCGATCCGCCATGGTTTCTTCCCCCTGGGTGGCCCAGGTCTCATAATTCCACCGGTCCATCAATCTCGGCTGCCAGTGCTCCTCCCTAAAATGGTTCATGGTATGGTCATCTGAGAGGAAATTCCCCCCGGGGCCAACCCGATCGATGACATCCACGGCCAATGTCTCTTCATTAACCTCTATCCCTTTGCTGATGTGACGGCTCATTCCGATGACCTCATCGCTCATGACCAGTTGAAAGAGCGATCCCGTCATACCCGATTCGGTGTATCCCACATCATGCACCAGATTGGCACCGCTCAGCATGGCCGAATGAATCGACAGGGCTGCCTCCACTGCTGCTTGGGGCCCCAGGACCTTGGCATCGGTGCAGCCGGCCGTGGACCAGATGGGCAGCCCCACAAATCTCCCCATATCACTCAGGGCGGCGCTTAGCAGACTCAGCTCAGGTGCTCCGTAGGAAAGGGTGGAATGCTGCATGTCCAAGATTGAGACCACGCCTCCCATGATAAAAGGGGTCTCCTTGCCCTTGAGCTGGGCCACGACAAGACCGTGAAGGGACTCAGCTAAGGCGTTGACCAGTAACCCTGCAAAGGTAGACGGCGCCGTTCCTCCCGCAATACAGCATGGCGTGTAGACGATGGGAATACGGTTCTCCGCACAGTAGAGCAGTTTGTCCATGGCTTCATGGTTGCTTGTCAACGGTGACAGGGGCTCGGCATAAAAGATGTAGTTGGGTCTTCGCCTGAATTGTTCTTCACCCCCTGCCATAGCAATCCCTATCCTATGAATGTCCTGGCAGGTATCGCGGTTGAAAGACCAGGCCACAATGGGCTTTGCCGTGTTTGTAATCATTTCCGCAAACTCATAGGTATCGGCTAGCGAAGGCGTCACATCACTGATACTTCCCAGGGATTCCACAAATCCGATGTTAGGCAAGGCGTCACAAACCCGAGCCACCATAGCAGCATCCTTTCTCACATACGGGCGCCGCTGCTCGGTCTCCGGATCGATGAAATTGGGACAGGTTGGTCCCGGTCCGAAATAGACCTCATTTTTCCGAAGGCGGATCACTCCGGAACCATCCCAGCGATAGACCACGGTCTCCTGAGGAACCCTGGAAAGGGCCTCCCGGACAAGAGCGGCGGGGATATAGACCCGGGCCCCATCCACCATGGCACCCGCCTTCTTCAAAAGGGATCGGGCCTCTTCGTGATGGATTGCAACCCCTGTTCGCTGCAGCACCTCCAGCATGCCATGCAAGATAGACTCTGCCTGATCCTCAGAGAGGACGGAAAACTGGGTGGATCCACTGGCCTGAAAATTCACTCTCATCATCGAGCCTCCCCTAAAAAAACTTGACAACCCCGAGCTTATTGGTCCAATATTTGGATTGATTATTTCATTATCACTAAAGGATGTCTCACGATATTTGGCACAATACCTTTCAAAATGCAAGCCTTTTTTGCTGGGGTTTGTTCAGTATCATTGGGAACGGCTCTGGAGCTGCATCGAACTGAAAAACCCCTCTCTTAAGAGAGAACCTTGCTCTCCAAGAATCATGTCTTTTTGCAAGAATTCGGGGTCCAAAAAGCCAGAAATGCACTTACTCTTGTATCATTTTCCCATTTCTCTTGTCAAACAAGAGAGAGGAGATGGACATGAGAGTCAATTATCGGGAGAATGTAACGCCCTGCTATCAGGTTCTTTCAGAGGACCAGATCGAAGAAATCTTGAGCGGGAGTCTTGAAGTCCTGGAAAGGGTGGGCGTAAAGATTCATGATGAAAAAGCGGTCGAACTTCTCAAAAATGAGGGTGCCTATACCACGGACGGACTTCTTGTAAAAATCCCTCCCTTCATGGTGAAGAGAGCCCTAACAACTTCACCTGGCAGAATTGTTCTAGCGGGTCGAGACGGGAGGAGAGATGTGGTTCTGGAAAAGGATAGAATCTATTTTGGTACTGGCTCGGACTGTCCCTTTTTTGTAGATCCCTATACCGGGAAGCGGAGAAAAACGGTTTTTGATGATGTCGTCAACGCAGCAAGAGTGAGCGATGCGCTTCCCAATATCGACTTCTTTATGTCTCTTGGCCTTGTGTCCGATGTGCCTCGAAAACCCTATGATCGACACCAGTTTTTAGCAATGACCCTGGGGACGACCAAACCATTGGTAATCACGGCGGTGGATGGCCAGGGGCTTACTGACCAGTTTGAAATGGCGTGCATCGTAGTTGGCGGAAGGGAGAATTTCCGACAAAACCCGCTCTTTGCCATCTATGCAGAGCCGAGTTCTCCGCTGGTTCATTCGAAAGAGGCGGTTGAGAAGGTCATCATCGCGGCCGAAGAGGGCATTCCAATTGTCTACGTCCCTGCCCCGAGTGCCGGGGGCACGGCCCCAGTTACCCTGGCAGGTGTGCTGGTGGAAGGGCTTGCCGACACCCTGACAGGCCTGGTCATCTCTCAGCTGAAAAGCCAGGGAGCCCCCTTTATTATGGGTGGGGTTTTTACCACCCTGGACATGAGAACAGCGGTTTTTTCGTATGGGGCCCCGGAACTTTTGCTATTGGATGCAGCACTGACGGATATCTCCAAAAAGCTGGGAATTCCCGTATTCTCAACGGCTGGCTGCAGTGATGCCAAAGAACTGGATCAGCAGGCCGGTCTCGAGGCAGGATTATCGATTCTCATGGCTGCCCAATCCGGAGCCAACCTGATTCATGATGTTGGATATCTGGAATCAGGCCTGCTGGGATCTCTCGACATGCTGGTACTCTCCGATGAGGCAATCTCCATGGTGAAAAGAATCATGAGCGGTATCTCAGTCAATCAAGAGACCCTGGCTGTGGATGTTATCTCCCGGGTTGGGCCCGGTGGCCATTTTCTGGATGATGAACATACGATCTCACATTTCAAAAAGGAGATCTGGATTCCCGGACTGATTGACCGAAGCAACCTGGAAGACTGGGATAAAGCAGGGCGGAAGAGCATGGGAGACAGGGCCAGGCAGCGGGTTCATCAAATCCTCGAGACCCATCAGGCCCAACCTCTGGAGGAGAAGATGGTCCAGGAACTCAAGGCCATTATCGCGAGAGCGGACGAAAAGTATGCATAGCACCGTCCACAGCCCAAGGATTGAGGATCGCTGACGTAGAATACGATCAACGATTCTGAAAAAGAAAGGAGTGAAGGTTCAATGGCAAGATTCACCCATACCATTTCGGCCATTGACACCCATACGGCAGGAGAACCCACCCGGATCATTCTGAGTGGTCTACCGCCCATACTGGGAGCCACGATGGCTGAAAAGAAACGGTCCATGATGGAACACCTCGACTATTTTCGAACCCTTCTTATGCAGGAACCCAGGGGTCACAAAGACATGGTTGGGGCAATCATCACTCATCCAACCACCGGTCGAGGCCAGTATGGCATCCTCTTCATGGACACCTCGGGTTACCTCGATATGTGTGGCCATGGAACAATTGGCGTCACCACGGCCCTGATTGACATCGGCATGGTTCCACCAAAAGAACCGGAAACCGTTGTCACATTCGACACGCCGGCCGGATTGGTCGAGGGCCATGCCAGGATCGAGGGAGGCCGAGTGGTTGAGGTGTCCGTGGCCAACGTCTCCTCATTTCTGTATGCCAGGGATGTAGAACTCGATCTTCCCGATGTTGGAAAAATCACCATCGATGTCTCATTTGGCGGCAATTTTTTTGCCATGACTCCGGCAAAGGCCCTGGGGGTTTCGGTCCAGCCCGACAATATTTCAAAACTCATCCAATTGGGGATGATGGTGAAAAAAGCTGTCAATGAAAAGCTTACGGTGCAGCATCCCACAGAAAAACATATCACCACCGTTGAACTGACCGAAATCTATGATAAGCCTCAATCTCCCAGGCCCTTTTCAAAGAACGTGGTGATCTTCGGAGACGGCCAGGTGGATCGATCCCCATGCGGCACCGGGACCTCAGCCGCCATGGCCACGCTTTATGGGAAAGGGGAACTTTCGCTGAACGAGGAATTCACCAACGAGAGCATCATCGGAACCCAATTCAAGGGGAAGCTTGTTAGGGAAACTCGAGTGGGTGACTTTGTCGGGGCCGATCCCATCATCACCGGAGATGCGTATATCACGGGAATTCAGCAATTTGTCGTGGATCCGAGTGATCCGGTCAAATACGGGTTTGTGGTCGGGGGAACCTCTCCTTTAGGTCCTATCCCTTGACCGGCGCACTTTGACTCCTATTTTTCCTCTCTCCCTTTACAGGATTGGTTACACTACAGGGAACCATGGCAGAGCACTTTCCGCATACATCGGTGAGGCCGAGATCCCCGTGGTACCGATCGTTAGCCAGGCACTGCCGGTAGCAAGCATGGCGATCGTACCGATCAGCATAGAGGGCATCGTATCGACATCGTTCAACGCATTTGAGGCAGTCGATGCCTGCCCTCTGGAGACAGAATTCTTCTTTGGGCATGGGCGATGGTTCCAAAGCCAAATCCGTTACCAGGCTTCCGAGGCGACCGGTGCAGCCCTTTTCCGTGATGATCAGATTGTGGACCCCAAAACTCCCGATTCCGGCCGCATATGCCACGTGCCTGTGAGACCAGTCACTCATCAGACTTTCCTGATCAAAGTTATGGGTTGGAGGAATCAGGGCCACCTGGTGGCCGCGTGACTCCAACTCACTCCTGATATGTTCATTGATATCGGAAATGAGCCGGTTGGTTTCCACATAAGCCATAGCCCAGCTTCGGGAGCAATAGTACTCCGTTTTAAGATTTTCTCTCTGGAGTTTTTTTGAAAAAGGAATGAAATAGACCACCACGCTTCTTGCCCCTGGCAGCAGTTTACAGGGGGCGGCGTGTGTGGGCCGGATGATCTGTTTGAATCGATCAAAAAGAGGGTTGTCAACAGAGGCAAACCCGACAATAGGTTCACGCCACGTCGTTTCGACCTTTTTCTGGTGTGGATATGAATTAACAAAATCCGCAATGATTCTCTCAATCCCTGTGTTATCCATAGAAAACTTCCCCAGCAGATGGTGATCAATCAACACCGGATGGGATTCCCTATAAAAACCTTTGGCGCCTATCCCTTACCTCTCCGGCTGTAGGGTTCTTGGTCTAAATAGTCACATCACTCGTAGATTCCGTCAATTCTCCATTGATAGATAATCCATATTTTTTCATATGTATTCCTCCTTGGACTTCTCATTCACGACAATTATCATTGGGCCTTGGGGAAAAATCCAAGGCAAAATTAGCAAGAAATAATGCATGGGTCAATCTCTCCTTTACTATTCAAACAGCCATGCTATTCGGCCGGATTTTTTCGACATGCTTCTCTGCCGCGGGAAAATCAAAAAGTTTTTTCTTGACATTCGAAAGATTTGGCATGACAATATCCCTGCTCATTGCTCGCCGTCGTTCCACCGTGTATTAATTTCTCAAGAGTTGCGGGAAAGGAGGTGAGGAATACTGAAATTTCGATTCATCTCTTCTCATGAAAGAACCAAAAGGTGAAAGGAGGGACTATTATGACAGAAGAAGAAAAAGGAATCACACGTCGTGACTTTGTGAAATCTGTAGGCGTGGCCGCCGCCGCGGGGACCGTTCTATCCGCCGGCCTTCCGAAAGAAGCCCATGCCGCAAAAAAGCTGAAGATCGGCTTCATGGGTCCCTTTACGGGTCCTGCAAGCCGGACAGGCGATCAGTTCAAAAGGGGCATCAAAATGGCCCTGGAGGAGGCCCGGGCGGCAGGTGAGATCCCCGTGAAGGTCGATGGCAAGACCATGGAGATCGAGCCCGTGTGGGTGGACAGTCAGTCGAGCCCTGAAAAATCGGTCAAGGCCGTGACACATGCCGTCAATCGGGGGGTTAAGATGATGGTCACCGGCTGGCACTCTTCCGTGGCCATGGCCTGCATGGATGCAGAATCTCCCCTCAAGATCGTCCACATCGGCCATCAGGGCGAGTCCCAGTACGTCAACTTCAAGATCAACGACCACCCGGAAAAATACCAGGGCTGGTTCAAGGGGTGGGCATCTCCTCCGGTTTTTGCCGGGCTCTACGGACCTCCTCTCGTGCACTTCAGGGAAAAAGGCCTGTGGAAACCGAGGAATAAGAAAGCGGCGGTCCTTGTGGAGGATACCGACTACGGCCGCGGGTGGGGTGAGGCCCTGGGGGTCAGCCTGAGAACCGCTGGCTTTGATGTGATGCCTTACGACGTCAACGCCATCGATCAGACCGAATTCACCCCCATCATCACCAAGTACAAGGCCGCCAATGTCTCGGTTGTGGCGGTAACCCAAACGGGAGGCGTGCCCATGTACAACTTCGTCAAACAGTTCCGTGCCATGGGCCTCAAGGCACTCCTTCTTGCACATGGACTGACATGGACAGGGGAATGGTATGAAAACACGGGAGAAGCTTCGGACTACATGGTTTGTATGGATTCACCCTATCCTATCAACTCTGAACAGAAGGAATGGATGACGCGGTTCAAGGCCAAGTATGGCGTTGAGGCAGGGATCGCGCCTTGCGGGCATCCCTATGACCACACCCGCCTGGCCATCAAGGTCCTCAATGAGGTGGGGACCCTCAAATTTGAGAAGCTGGTGGAACACGTCAGGGAGAAGGTGAAGCACAAGGGGATCTGGCAGTCCTGGGACTTTGCCACCTACAACGACTTCTGGAAAGACTTCTCCGAGGAGGGAACCCTCCATCAGCTCTCGAGAAACGACGTCCGCACCGGCGGGTTTATGAAGGGGTTCTTCTTCCCCATGGTCCAGATGTTCGGTGGGAAGCACAAGATTCTCTGGCCCCTGGACCTTGCCGATGCCAAGTTCAAGGCACCACCGTGGATCTAGGCCCTATTTTTGAATCACCTTGCAAGAGGCGATGATTACCTTTTTGCATCCGCAAGCCCCTTTTAAAGGGGGCTTGCGGATTTTTGAAGGTGTGTGATGGGATTTCTGGAAGTTGACCAGGTTTATAAACATTTTGGTGGCATTCCTGCTCTGGACGGTGTCTCTCTGAGGGTGGAAGAGGGGATGATCCACGGGGTCATCGGCCCCAACGGGGCGGGCAAGACCACCATGTTCAACGTGATCAATGGGGTCTACGGTCCTGACAGGGGCACAGTCAGGTTCACGGGCCGTGACATCACGGGGCTCAGACCCAATCAGATCGCCTCCCTGGGGATTGGCCGAACCTTTCAGGTTTCCCGGGTCTTCAATGAGATGACCCTCATGGAGAACATGATGGTCCCCCTCATTCCCAGGGGGGTGTCGAGGAAGGAAGGCGAGAAGAAGGCCCTGGAGCTTCTGGAGATGGCAGGGCTCACCCATCTCAGGGATCAACCGGCCGTGGAAATCTCCGGGGGGCAGAAGAAGCTTCTGGAGTTCATACGGACCATGATGGCAGACCCCGAGGTGGTTCTGCTGGATGAGCCCTTTGCCGGGGTCAACCCCGCCCTGATCGAGCGGCTGATTGAGATCACCCGTGAACTGAATCAGACAAGGGGGAAGACCTTTCTTCTGATCAGCCACGACATTCCCTCAATCATGAAACTCTGTAAAAACCTGACTGTCCTTTCGGCTGGAAAATCCATTGCCGAAGGGGAATCTGGAAGGGTTCGTCACGACCCGGCGGTCATCGACGCTTACCTGGGGCACTGATCATGAGTCTTGAGATCAAAAGCATCACCTCTGGCTATGTTAAAGAGGTCCCCGTCCTGAGGGATGTCAGTGTTGTTGCCAGGGAGGGGGCCCTCACGGCCATCATCGGTCCCAACGGGGCGGGAAAATCGACCCTTCTCAAGACCATTTACGGATACCTCCGTCCCAGCGAGGGGGACATCTATCACCATGGGGAATCGATCAAGGGCCTCAAGCCAGATGAGATGCTGGGCCAGGGGATTGCCCATCTCATTCAGGGGCACAGCGTTTTCCCGGCCATGACAGTGGAGGAGAATCTGGAGCTCGGGGGCTGGATCATCAAGCACGATCGGGAGGCCCTGGAGATGGCCCTGGCGGAGGTCTATGAACGCTACCCAATTCTCAAGGAGAGGCGCAGGATGGTGGCTGGTGCTCTTTCGGGGGGTGAGCAGCGGACCCTTGAGATTGCCCGTCTCACCATGACACAGCCCCGGACCATCCTGATCGATGAGCCCTCCGTGGGGTTGATGCCCAAGCTGGTGGACAGGATCTATGAAGAGATCGTCAATCTGAAGGAGAAGGGGTTCACCATTGTGATTGTGGATCAGAAGGTCCACAAGGCCGTGGATGTGGCCGACTACATCTATGTGTTACGGCTGGGGCTGAACAGCCACCACGGTCCCAGAGAGAAGTTTGTCGGCACCATCGAGGACGTCATCAGGGAATGGATATGAGATGGGCTCCCACTGAGAGGACATAAAGAAGATGGAATTCAGTATCTTTGTTCAGCTCCTTGTTCTCGGTCTGGTGAGGGGATCGATGTACGCGCTGATGGGGGTTGGCCTCTCGCTGATCTTTGGGATCATGGGGATTGTCAACTTTGCCCACGGGGAGCTCTTCATGATGGGCTGTTACCTCATGTACTTCGTGACTCGGATGGTGGGCCTTCCCTTTCCGGTGGGCATTATTGCCTCTGGGGCGGGTCTTTTGATCGTTGGGATTATCCTGGAAAAGGGCTTAATCTCTCCGCTCCGCAGAAAGGCGGGCCGGGAATGGCTCATGGATTCCTTTGTACTGACCATCGGCCTCATGGTGATCTTTCAGAACCTGGCCCTCATCACCTTCGGGGCCATTCAGCGAGGAATCCCCAATCTGGTGACTGGCCAGATGGTCATCAGGGAGGTTGTCTTTATCTACGACCATCTGGTCATCCTCAGCCTGGCCCTTCTGACCGTGGGGCTGCTCTGGTATTTCATCAAATACACCAGCATGGGCAAGGCCATCCGGGCCACATCCCAGCATTCTGAGGGAGCCCAGACCCTGGGCATCGATGTCAGCACGATGTATGCCATTGCCTTTGGCATCGGGGCAGCCCTGGCAGGAATCTCCGGGGCCCTCCTCATCACCCTGTTTCCTGCCAACCCCAATGCAGGGATGGGGCCGGTTCTGAAGAGCTTTGTGGTCGTCATTGTGGGAGGCCTTGGAAACGTCAAGGGGGCCGTTGCGGCAGGTATCATGGTGGGGCTCTTAGAGGCCTTTGCCATGTTCTTTCTGGCCGGGGGCTGGCAGAATGTGATTGTCACCTCCATTGTCATCGCCGTTCTCGTCTTTAAACCAGCAGGACTCTTTGCCCCTGCAGGGGAGCGACCATGAGTCTCCTTGGAAGTCCCCAGAAGGGAATGAACGCGTTTCGCTACCTCAAGGTGGCCATCGTCGTTGCCTTTCTCATCGGGGCTCCCCTGTATTGGAGGGATCGCTATATCACGACCGTATTTATTTCGGCCCTCATGTTCGGAATCTGGGGGGTCATGTACGATCTTCAGATCGGCTACGCCGGCCTCTACAATTTTGGCTTTGCGGGGTTCATCTGTGCCGGCGCCTATGGTTCGGCCCTGGCAGCACTCCACTATGAGGTCAGCCCCTGGTACGGTCTTCTAATCGGAGGTGTTGCCTCAGGGGTTCTGGGGTTTTTCACGGGCCTGGTCACTCTCAGACTGAGGGGAATCTATGTGGGCCTGGCCACCTGGTTTATTGCCGAGGTTCTTCGCCTGACCATCTCCAACACCCCAGGCTACACCCGTGGCATGCTCGGCCTGGCTGTCAAACCCCTGCCAGACGTCCTCGGCCTGGACTTCTCCCGGGCAGTACTGCTGCCCTATTACTATCTGCTATTGCTTCTGGTCATTATTATCTTTACAGCCGCTTCCCTCATGGTGCACTCCAAAATCGGGCTCTCCTTCAAGGCCATACGGGAGGATCAGCTTGCCACGGAGACCCTGGGCCTCAGTGCCACCAAGTATAAGCTTATCAATTTCACCACAGCCTGCTTCTTTACCGGTCTGATCGGGGCCTTCTATGCCCACTACATCGGCATCCTTACACCAGATGCTACCGAGTTTGGAGTCCCGAGAACCGTGGAGATCTTGACCGTGGCCTACGTGGGGGGCAGGGGAACCCTGTGGGGTTCAATCCTTGCCGGATTCCTCCTCATCGGATTCCAGGAATACTTCCGTGAACTGGGAGCCTGGCGCCTCGTCATGTTTGGTGCCCTCCTGATAACCGTCATGATCTATGCACCTAAGGGCCTGTCAACAGTCAAGAAATACATCTGGTAGACAACAGGCGCAAAGAATCCAAGAACTCTCCATCACCGACCATCCAGGAGGATTCCATGATTACAACAAGGATTCTGGAAGATCTGAAGAACTCGATAGTAGAGCTGGATGAAAAAAAAGCGGTCAAGGCTGCCAGAGAGCTGATAAGCCAGGGCATGGATCCCCTCCAGGGTATCGAAAAAGGCCTCTCAATGGGCATGGTCATTATAGGAGACAAGTTCAATAGAATGGAATGTTATCTTCCGGAGCTGATTCGCGCCTCCAACACATTCAATGCAGCAATCAAGATACTGGAGCCTGAAATAATAAAACAGGGCAAACAGCGAACTCGAAGGGGGGTCGTGGTCCTGGGTACAGTCAAGGGAGATATTCACAGGATCGGGAAGGACATCCTTGCCATGCTTATGAAGACCCGGGGATTTGAGGTCTACAACCTGGGGGAAGATGTGGCCATGTCCACTTTTGTGAACAAAGCTGTCGAATATAATGCTGACATCATCGGCATGTCGTCCCTTTTAACCACCACTATGCCGGCACAGAAAGATGTAATCGATCTTTTAAAAGAAAAAGGCCTCCGGGACAGACACATCGTCATGGTGGGCGGTGGACCTGTCAGCGCCGAGTGGGCGAGGGAGATAAGCGCGGATGCTTATGCCGAAACGGCAGAGGAGGCTGTCCAAATGGCTGTCGAAATGGTCTCGGGAGAAAAAGTTGCCGGGAGTTCGAGTTAGAGAAACACTCTATTCAGAGACCGTCCGCGAACCTCTTGGCATAAAAATAAGGGATTTCCAGGAATAAAGACAGTAGCAGTTCATTAGGGGAAGAAGATGATAGGTTTCCTTGAAGTAATAGATCGGGCCATGGCGGGAAGGCACTGTTCCGAAACGGAATTTGACATGGAGGTCGTCGTCCCCAAAATTCAGGAGGTTGTTGCCAAATACATGATCAAATACGACCCGGACAACCCTGTTCCCGCAGACGATGATCTGGCGGACCGAGTGTTTCAGGCTGGCCTTGAGCTGTATCGGGATGTCGGAACCTATTGTCCAGATACCGAACGCATCATACGATTCAGCGAAGAAGAGCTCCGAGAGGCCCTGGCCGAGGCGCCTTCTGCTCCTGTTTTTGGTGAGGGGAAAGACGCTAAGACTCTCGTGGCGAGAAAACCCGAAAGCAATGCCCTTCCTTGGTGTTTTATTGGGGCTGGAGGCGCCGCCGTCTCCAATGAGGAGCTTTACGCGAGCATCATGGAGGCTTACGCCAGTTTCCTGCCCCTGGCAGATTCGATCACAGCTCCGACCATCGCATCCGTCAACGGTCGAACCGTCAGGGCGGGCTCCCCCCTCGAGGTGATGGCAGCCATAAGGGCGACGGTTTTGGCCAGAGAGGCGCTGCAACGGGGCGGACGCCCAGGGCTTCCCATCATGAACTGTATTGCCTCGGCAGGTTCCGACACGGCTAAGATTGCTGGCAGCCAGTTTGGCCTGAGGCCTTCTGATGGTTGGCTCATCGGAGCCACTGCGGAGCTGAAGCTTGAGTTTCAGCGATTCAATGAGATTGCCTTTGTCACTGCCTTGGGCGGTCATGTTAACGCGGAAACGGCGCCCATACTTGGCGGATACTGCGGGGGGCCAGAAGGGGTTGCCGTCACCAACGTGGCGTATCATCTGAGCTGCATTATTGCGATGCGGGGGTCTTCTCAGCTGACATTTCCAATCCACTTCAAGTACGGCTGTACTACAACCCGAGATGTGACGTGGGCCGTCAGTGTGAGCAGTCAGGCCATCAGCCGAAACAGCCACTTTCCCTTCTTCATCCTGAGCTACACGGCCGCTGGTCCAATGACCGAGATGTGTCTCTACGAGATTGCGTCAGCCATCACCGCCTCGGTGGCATCAGGCGCCTCTATTGAATTCGGTGGTGTGGCCAAGGCCACCCGTGTGGACCACTTTACCCCCATGGAACCCCGTCTGGCCTCGGAGGTAGCCCACGCTGCAGTCCGAATGACAAGAAAGGAGGCCAATGAAATCGTGAAAAAACTCCTCCAGAGGTACGAGGGAAACTTTGACAGCCCCCCCGTAGGGAAGAAGTATGAGGAGTGTTGGGATATTCACCGGAAAACCCCCAACGAGGATTATGTCAACCTCTATAAAAGGGTTAAAACAGAGCTCTCAGAACTCGGAATCCAATTTTAGGCTCTCCTTTTCTCCTCTTCCCTTGAGAAACAATCGTTTATTCCTCTGCCTTAAAGGCAAATAAAAACTGTCCTCCCCCCTTTCAGACACCCCACGGAGAAACGATGGCGGGATTCTAAATCACGGCCTCCTCGATAATGAGTTTGCCCGTCCTAAATCTGTCAAGGCCGAGACAGCTCACGTCAATGGTTTCAGACCTTCCAAGACGTATCACCTCTGACATTGCCTTGCCCGTTGCCGGAGCCATCATGAGGCCATGGCCGCTGAACCCATTGGCCAGATAAAATCCTTTAATTTCAGGGTGTTCCCCATAGATAGCGTTTTCATCTGGGCTGACTGCGTAGAGCCCTGCCCAGCCTCTTTCCATCCTCAACCTGTCAAAGGGTGGGTATCGGTGGGCCAGATCCGGCCAGATTTCATCCGTGAAATACATCCTTTCCCACTTAAAATTGAAGCCCACGGGCTCGTCCTTTTTTGCTTTGGCCGCAAGAATCCTTCCGCCCGTTTCTGATCTCCAGTGTGTCCCGCCCGGATCAATCACCATGGGAAATCGGCTTTGAATTTGTGCTGAGGGAAGACACACAAATAACTGGCGTCGTACTGGTACCACCGGAATATCCACCCCTGCAGAGTTCGCCACCTGTTGGGCCCAAGGGCCTGCCGCATTCACAACAACCCGACTGGAAAGGCGGGTCCCCTTCCGGGTCGTAATGCCAGAAACACCTTTATTGTCCTTCGTGATCTGGACGGCTTCCTCATAAAGGAATGGGACGCCGAGACTTCTGGCCTTTCTGACAAATCCCTGCAAGACTCCATTGGGATCAAGAACACCATCTTTCGGCCCGAAAGTGGCTCCCAACAGATCTTGCGTGTTGAGATCTGGAATGATTCGCTGGATCTCACTCGGATCGAGGACCTCCACTTCAATATTATGATCCTTCTGGAGGGCAAGCCTTCTCTGAAGCACCGGCCAATTCCTCTCATTGCCCAGAAATAGATAGCCCACCTGCTGGAACTCGGCGTTTGCCTTTTCCCCGCCCACAGCCATGATTTCGTCAAATCTCTCGTAGAAACTTGTGCTGTACCGGCTGAGCTGCATGTTGATGAGTGTTCCAAACTGCTGCCGGATACCCCCTGTGGCCAGAGAGGAAGAGGCATACTCATAGGTGGGATCCCTTTCAACAACAACAATCTTTCCTCTGAAACCATCGGCCATAAGTGTGAAAGCTATGCTGGAACCAGTAACCCCCCCTCCAATAATGACGACGTCTGCACGGCTTTTCATCTTCACATCACCTCCTGATCCATTTTGGAAACAGGCCATTCTCCTTCAACCAGACAAATCCAAACGGGGCCTCCCTGAGGAAAAAGAACGTTGAATCCCTTTCTCATTAATAAGGAGGGTCAAGACAGTCCCTACAAGGGCCACAATGGCAAAAGAAAAAAATAGGGCTTCATAAGAATGAAATAGGTCGACAATCTTCCCGGAAACCGGGGTGGTGATAATTCCTGCTATGCTCGTGAAGGTCGCCAAAAATCCCATGGCTGTGGCCGCCAATCTTCTCGACAGGATATCCGACGGATAAGCCGCCATGAGAATGTCTGGCATGAGGATCATCAGCCCTACAATGGTGAGAAGTACAACGGCGAAAGTGAGACTCACACCGAGTGACAGGAGAAAAACCGAACCCGAAAGAACCCCCATCCCCAACAGAATAAGGGGTTTTCGTCTCCCCCCAAAACAGTGGTCTGAAAGAAATCCACCCAAAGGAGACACAAAAACTCCGGGAAGTAGAATGAGAAGAGAAACCGAACTCGCCCGGTCAACAGACATCCCATAGCCCTCCTTCAGGAAGGATGGAATCCATACAAGACACCCAAACTGAATGTAGACTAGGCAGAAATAGACCAATGCCACTACCCACAGAATACGATTGGCCAGAACGACGGACAGCCTTGATCTCGGATCGCTATCGATCTGTTTTTCCAGGTGGATCTCATCCTCAAAATCGGGAAGTCCCCTCTCTCGGGGATGATCTCTGACAATAACCCAGAAAACCCCTGCAATGATCGCCATTATCATGGGTGGTATGATAAAAGAACTCCGCCACCCGAGAGAATCGCCGAGAAAACCTGAAAACCTGATTCCCACAGAGCTTCCACCAGTTACACAGGTTGCAAACAATCCAATGGACGTCCCTCGCTTCGACCGCGGAAACCAGCTAACCACCAGTTTGACCGCGGAGTTCCATCCCATGGCCTGTCCAAGCCCGTTGATCAGCTGCCCCAAGGAGAGAGTCATGTAGGTTGACCCTTGGCTGAAGATGAGGTTGCCAAGTATCGAGATCAGTGCTCCAAAGGTGAGAACTTTCCGAGGTCCAAAACGATCGCCCAGATACCCTGCAGGGATTTGAAAGATGGTGTACGTCATAAAAAAGAAGGACATTAATCCTCCTGCCTGGGCATTTGTGATGCCCAGGTCTGTCTTTAGGAGGGGAATGATGGAAGAGTAATTGAACCGGGTCAGGTAGTAGGTCCCAAAGAAAAGCCACGTCAGGAAAAGAACCAGATTGGCCGGTGACGATAATGGTCGGTGCTTCAAAAGAGCCTCCCTACTTATGAGGTGCCAATCCTGCAACGAGAGTCGCGGATTTTGACTTTGTGCAAGAAACTAAGTGGTCTATTTCATAAATTGTGTTACGTATACGCATAGGCAGATGATGTTTCCTGTATTTGATCCAAGGGCCAAAGTTCCTCAATTATTGAATCTTGGGAATTCGGTACTTCATATTGCTTAATAATATGTTCACTAACGAGTTTGAGTTTTTCTTTCAGATCTTTTCGGGTGAATTTCCAGCGAAAAGGACGTGCCACCTTCTGATATCGTATTTGAAACTCCATCAGGCGTTTTTTCAACGCCTCAAGGCTGAGAAAATCATTTGGAGTTAAAACTTTTTTCTGGATAATAGCAAAGTAGATTTCAACTTGGTTAAGCCAACTCGCATGGATAGGTAAATGAACAGCAGTAGCATTTGGCCAATTCTTCTGGAGCCGTTCAACGAAAGGTTGTCCGCGATGAGAAGAACCGTTATCTATGATCCAGAAGACCTTGTTGGCTGTTTTGTAAGGCGCTTGGGACATCACCTGATCCACCAATCGATCAAATGGCTCAATTCCACTTTTGGCTTCACAACGACCAAAAATTCTTGCTCTATGGACATCCCAAGCAGCAAGGTAGATACATGCGCCGCCACGGGCATATTCGTGTTCTACCCTCATTGGCTTTCCCGAACGTGGAGGATCAGTAGGATGTTTGCGAACTCTGGCCTGGATACTGGTCTTTTCATCAGCACAGATGACATAATCATTTGGTTGCAGGTGGTTGCCCTCCCATTGCTTGGCATAAAGGTCAAGAACTTTACCAGCTTTTTCAATGAACTTGGGATCTCTTGGATAAATCCAGGATCTATGAAACCAAGGACGAATAGCATCTTCGTGCAACCATCGCCAAACGCTGGAATCGCTTACTGAGGGAACTATGGCTGCAGAGATTACCTCTCGGACAATTTCAGTGATGCTGAATCGGCTTAAAGGAATACCTCGCTCTGCTGGAAGTTGGCAGGCAAGTGCTTTTATTTGTGCTATCTCTTTAGCGGGAAAAAAAGAATGGCCGACCAGCTCTTGGTTTATCCGTAAGGCCCTGCTCCCGTTCGTAGAAAAAACGCTTACGCCACTTGCCAACTGTTTTCCTTGGCAGATTAAGCTTTTCACCTATTTCCTTATTCTCCATGCCCTCCGCAGCCAGAAGGATTACTTGCGCCCTGATTACATTTCTATAAGGTGCCGTATATTTTCTAACGAGAGAGCTCAAATAATTCCGTTCTTTGCTGGTAAGAGTAATCTCAAATGGACTTTTTTTGGGCATGAAATCCCCCCTTCTATAGGGGTATCATACCTAAATCTCAACCAAATGTCAATAAATAATACGTAACATTACTTATGAAAAGAACCACTTAGCAACACGACAGGAAAGCTGTCAAGAACGGAATTAACTCTGCCATTCGTCTCTGTCGGCCATAAAATTTTGATACAACGGCCGTTCCCTACCCCTTCTACAAAGGTCCTATTATTTTCCCCCTCATTGTGCTGTCCATTATGTTCCTTTCATCCCTTCCCGCAGTCTATCGCTTGGTGAAGTCCACAGCTATTTCCAGCTGGTATTTAGATGGAAAGGGATGGCCCCGCCGCCCGGCGATCACTACGGTATTACTGATTTCCTTTTTTATCTTTGGAATTATTGCTATTGGCGTTGAAGCATCTGTGTTCTTGTTTCTCATCATCTCGTACTATTTACTAGGGTATCGGAGTATTAAGGTCAATCTCTTGCTACCCTTGCTCTATACGGCGGTGATTGTGCTCATCTTCAAATATATCCTCACCATTTGGTTTCCACGCCCTTGGATATTCAATCTTTTTGGACAGTAGACAGATGTGGGAGCCGGTTTACCAGGGCCTATTTTAATACGCTTGTCCTTGAAAATCTACTAGCTTTGACATTTGCATCGATCATGGGGATCATCGTGGGGATCATCCCGGGAATTGGTCCCATGGTGGGAATGGTGATTCTCCTTCCTTTCTCCTATTCTTTAAAACCGGATATTGCCCTGTCTATGCTCCTCGGGGTTTTTTGTGGGGGGTACTTCGGGGGTGGTATTCCCGCCGTATTGTTGCGAACGCCTGGCGTACCTTCCTCAATGGTCACCTCTCTTGATGGGTATCCTTTGACCCGAAAAGGTGAGGCTCAGCTGGGCCTTTCGGCTGCAATTGTTGGTTCATTTTCGGGCGGGATTATCAGTGTCTTTATGCTGATGCTCATGGCTCCTGCCCTGGCTCGGGTGGCAGCGAGTTTCAGTTCTCCTGAATATTTCATGGTTGCCATTTTTGGACTGACCGTTGTCATTATGGACAATCGCAAGAAACTTGCTCAAGGGCTTCTCTTGACGGCCCTTGGCCTCTGGTTTAGCACGGTGGGAATTGATCCAGGCACCCTGGTGCCTAGATTTGATTTCGGAACAGTTCAGATGCAAAACGGTCTGAATGTCGCCCCCATGTGTCTCGGCTTTTTTGGCATCGGCCAGTCCCTGCTCCTTTTAGAGCGTAAAATACTCCGGGGGGAGACATTATACCTTACCAGGCATACCCTCGATTTCAGTAAAATCCTGGTGGCGTTCAAATTTAAACTGACTCTAATGAAATCGGGGATTATCGGAACCCTTCTAGGCTTGATTCCTGGAACGGGTTCTATAGCAGGCTCCTTTTTTGCCTATAGCAGAGGCTAAAAGATCTTCAAAAAATCCCAAGGAGTTTGGTGGGGGAACCCCCGAGGGTTGTCTGGCATCCGAGGCCGGGAATAACGCCGTGCCCGCCGGCGCCATGATCCCCTTGCTTACGCTCGGAATTCCTGGAGAGGCGTTGAGCGCCTTATTGCTGGGAATCTTCGTAGCCAATGGGATCTATCCTGGACCGCTGCTGCTGGTGAAAGAGCCGGTTCTGATCTATACGATTTATTTCAGCATGCTTTTAATCAATATTGTTGCCTTTGCCCTGCTTGCCCTTTTTTTGAGGCCTTTTGCCACCATCGTAAGATTGCCCAGCTCCATCCTTGGAATAAGTGTCATGGTTATATCGCTTCTGGGAATTTATTCTATGAATTTACAGGTGTTTGAAATCGGCGTGGCGATCTTTATGGGGGTTTTTGGCTACATCATGCTGCGCCTTGAATGGCCGCTCGTTCCCTGGGTTCTGGGTTTTGTCCTCGGTCCCATAATCGAAGAAAGAATGCGTGAATCCCTGAGCATGTCCGATGGCAATCCCGCCATTTTCATTACCCGCCCGATTACATTGGGATTTGTGCTTGCGAGCCTACTGGTCGTTGTTATACCCCTGATTCTCGACCGAAGAAAGAAACTCAGAGCGGCTATGTTCGCCTGAAAATTGTCTACCCCTCCGCTCCAACCGATTTCCTGCGGTTAAAAAGCACAATACTCGGTTGGGTTTTGCTATCCCTAGACCCTGTGAAACATGACGTTTCTGATGAATACCCTGCCGCTGTCGTTGATATACAGCCGCAGTTCAACGAAGGTAGCGCGGGGAGGCGCCTCGGCCTCGAACATGTCGTGGGTCCAGTCGGTGGTTCCGGTAAAGAGGGTCCCTGACGGCATTTCCGTGATTACATGGTAGAGACTACCGCCGTGCGTGTCAAAGAAATCCATATGGAGGCATGCAGTGTCCTTAACATCCACTGCTTTGATCTCGGCTCCTGCCCGATAGATCATTCCCGGTTCCACGGCAATGCTCTGTTGCAGGAAGAGTGCACCAGGCCG
>Ga0209978_10000042_pt1 | contig 37398 bp, 44 predicted proteins | sample BentaG_FD_182805 | JGI IMG/M metagenome (GOLD analysis project Ga0209978, IMG submission 182805) | Deep subsurface microbial communities from South Atlantic Ocean to uncover new lineages of life (NeLLi) - Benguela_00093 metaG (SPAdes)... | ecosystem: Environmental > Aquatic > Marine > Oceanic >... | reverse complement strand
CTACTGGAAGATCATCTACAATGACGTGAAACATTGTAGTATAGCCTCCTTCCCTGAGATGCGTGAGAGAACGATAATCGTGAACAGTTTCTCGAAAACCTACGCTATGACAGGATGGCGCATAGGACACTTAGCCGCAGAAAAAGAGTTCATCAACCAGATGCTTAAGATACATCACTCAATCAACATCTGCGCCAACGCTTCAGCGCAGAGGGCTGCCGTCGCGGCGTTGACAGGACTCCAAGACTGCGTCCACGAATTCCTTGAGGAATACGACCGTAGAAGAAAATTCGTGGTCAAGGCACTTAATGATCTCCCGGGATTCAAGTGCCTTATGCCGCAAGGCGCCTTCTACGTGTTCCCAAACATTCAAGAACTGGGCGTGTCTTCCGTAGAACTAGCGAGGAGTCTTGTTACAGACGCCAGAGTGATCACTGTCCCAGGATCGGGCTTTGGAACCGAAGGGTACCTAAGAATCTCTTACACAAAACCGATAGATACGCTTAAGGAGGCCATTGAAAGGATTCGGCCGGTTGTTGAAAAACTCTAAAGAGATTTCGATGGAGATAGGATAAGGTCCCCGTGAATAGCTTTCCCCAAGCTTAAAACCATAAGGGTGCGAGCATTTTAGATTATTATGGTTCTATTGAAGAAGTTTAAGTTGATGCGTGTAAGGGCGGAGATGAGCTTCTCTTGTTTCATGTAAATCACGCTTTTGACGTCCTCTCCCCCATAAGGAAATGGTTTTATTCCCCTTTTCTTTTAAATCCATAATATCGTACCTCTATCGCGAGAAATCCCCTATGCGATATGTACGGCCCATGCTTCATCCCCGGCTGTCTACATGCATACATGCCTTCCGTAAATGTTTTACGTATCCTTTTGTCGGTGAGATCTCCTTTTACAATAAATACCTCTTCGCAAAAGTCGTGTTCAAGTACTTCCCTGATTTCAACTCCAGGTTCGATCTTTAGAAGCCGCGTATAGGCGCCGGTTTCCTCATCGAAGCTTAATATCTTCTCGTAAGCGCCCTCAGGATACCCATCAATGAGTTTCCATTCCAGAAGGCCAACATCAAAGAACTCTGTTTCTTTCTTAGGCATATTCACCACTTTTAACCCTTTATGAAACATATACTTTTAAGCGTATACATAAGTTGAAAAATGCTATGTCAAAGAAAAGGGACTGTGTTACAAGATTTCAGTTACCAACTTAACAATAGACTTGACAAAAGGGACAATATCTAAAAAAAACCATTGGCTACAGTATCTTTATTATGGAAATGGAGCTTTTCAATATGGCTTAAGGTGAAGAAGAATGTCTAAAGAAATCGCCTTCACTGTAAGATGGAAAGAAGGAGTAATGGAAGTTATGTTTGAAGCATCAAGAGTGTTGTTAGCTGGATACACCGGGAGGAATCAGGAGGTCGTTAGGAGGCATATAGAGGAACTGAAGAAAATTGGAGTGCCAGCACCAGAAAAGGTTCCTACTTTATACCGCGTGGCCTCATACCTCATTACAAACGATAAGGAAGTGGAAATTAAGGGTGACAAAACCTCAGGTGAGGTGGAGTACGCTATCTTAATGGGCGATGAAGACATCTATGTAACGGTGGGAAGCGACCACACAGACAGAGAATTGGAGAAAGTAAACGTGGAAAAGGCTAAGCAGATGTGCCAGAAGATAATTGCAAAGGAGGTGTGGCTTTACAGCGAGATGAAAGACCACTGGGATAACGTGATCCTCAGGTCGTACGCTATAAAAGAGGGAAAAAAAGTTTTATATCAAGAAGATAAGCTCAAAGCCCTACTTGGGGTTGAAGACCTTCTTAAGGAATTCAACATCAAGGAAAGAGGTACAGTTTTGTTCTCCGGCACAATACGGCTCAGAGGCAAGTTGATATACGCTGACGAATTTCAAATTGAAATGGAAGACTCAGAGCTTGATAGAATTATAAGACACCAATACCGAGTTCACATAATTTAGTAAGAGTTTAACGAATAAGCTCCACACCTAAAAATAGCAAAGCCTTCCTGGCAAATACCTATGCACGCAATGGAGAAAAAATCATATTGACCGCGGGTTATTATGACCACTTCGTCAATCTCTAAGCACAACGCTATTAAGTAACCTTTGAAGACAGCACGCCATCGGAAGAAGACGAGCCCTAATGCTGAGGAACTTGGAACGCGTAGGTAGACTAGCGAAGAAGAGATAAGCGCGCGCGCATAGATTTTTTTGGGGTGGCTAGGCTGAATTATCCTCCAAACATCGGGGTGATAGAACTTCCGTCCACTGCCATTCTTCTTGAGAAAATTAGAGATTTGAGCGGTGAAAACATCGCTCGATGCGACCAATGTGGCTTATGTTCTGCGAGCTGTCTAATGGCTTTTGAGACTTTTACTCTCCTCCGCGAAGTGGTTAGGCTTGCTCAGTTAGATCAAATGGAAGTTTTGGAGTCAAAAGATATCTGGCTTTGCCTCTCCTGTTCCACTTGCCGTGTAAGATGCCCACGGGGGATAAATCTCGTGAAGGTAATGGAAGGATTGAGGCAGATAGCGCTGAGGAAAGGTGTAGTAAAGTATGCTCTTTACTGTAAGCACTGCAGAAGACTTTTTCTGACCACCCCGATTCTAAACTACATCAAAAATTGCTTAGAAAAGGAAAATATAAAGGTGAAAGAGGAGATTCTAAATCTGTGCCCGACCTGTAAAAAATATTACACTTCAAGTGTCATACGCTGAAAATGACCATGCACGCGCTGAAGGATGGGATGGAATTCTCCTCTCCTTACCCAATAGCACAATCTGAAAATCGAAGGGGAATTCCTCGAAAGAACAATCAGACTTTTCATTAAGTCTTTAATAAATGTATGCACGCATACTTACGTCATTCAATTCCAGGTTTTTGATTGTAGTAGTTAAATATATGAATGGCATGCATGATGTTAAAATAAGCTTAGTTAAGAAAAGGGGGGGAACTAGGTTGAACTTCTCGGCTACTTTTCTATACTTAAGGAATGACTATTGGGAGTAAATATTAAGAAGGTAGGACTCTTTAAGCGTTGAAGGAGGGGACTATTTCACTTTCTCTCTTCTATATCTCTCCTTTTCGATCCTTCTGAGCTCCCTCCTAAGTATTTTACCTGTGGCGGTCTTGGGTAATTGTTCTATGAACTCTATCTCCTTTGGAGCCTTGTATGGGGCGATAGTATTCCGTACATGGAGCCTTATTTCCTCTGCGCGATCTTTGGAAGGCTCATAACCTGGACGAAGTATGACAAATGCTTTGACCCTTTGCCCCATGATCGGGTCTGGAGCGCCTATAACAGCGGCTTCTAGTACGGCTGGCTTCTCCAATATAACATCTTCAACTTCCTTCGGGCCTATCAAATAGGCCCGACTTTTAATGAGGTCGTCTGATCGAGACACGTACCAGAAATACCCATCCTCGTCCACATAGGCTAGGTCACCCGTGTAGTACCAGCCCGCTCTATGCGTTTCGGCCCATCTCTTGGGCATTCCCCTATACTCGTAGAACAAGCCGGGATTATCATCCCTGATAGCCACATGTCCGGTTTTCTCGGGCGGACACTCTTTTCCTTTATCGTTGAGGACTTTCACGATGAACCTCGGGAAGGGCTTGCCCATTGAACCTGGTTTTACCTTCATTCCCGGTAGCTCACAGCAGAAAATGTGGATCTCGGTCTGCCCTAAGCCATCAAAGATCTCGCACCCGAAGCGCCTTTTCCATTCTCCATAGGTTTCTGGAGAGATCGTTTCCCCAGAGCTTATACATCTTTTAATTGAACTGAGATTGTACTTCTTTTCCGCTTCTTTGACTGCGAGCATCCTCCTATATATCGTCGGAACGGCCACGAAAACCGTTGCCTTGTATCTCTCAATGTATTTGAAAACTTTCTCAGGATCAAATCTTCCTAGATAGAGCACTACCGCAGCCCCGCAATAAAATGGGTAGAAGAAGTTGCAGCCAAAAGGATACATGAAACTTATTTCCTGAGGGGAAAAGCAGATATCGTTTGGAGTTAACGCCATCAACATCTTGGCGATCGGGTCGCCCGTAGCGATTAGCCATCTATGAGCGTGGGCTATTCCTTTCGGTAACCCGGTGGTTCCAGAAGTGTACAACATGAAAGCCGGATCGTCTTTACGCGTCTCTGTTATGTTAAGTTCCGGCGATGCACCTTTCATTATACTTTCAAAGGGAATCTGATCCTTTTTGGCTTCACCAATGACTATGATGTGTTTAAGGGTCTCACACTTATCCTTGACTTCTTCTATCGGACCTACGAGTTTTGCGGTTGATACAGCAGCCAATGATCCACTGTTGTTGATAAGATGTTCCAGCTCTTTCGCTCTAAACAGGGAGCTCGTCGGTATTGGAACTGCACCTATCTTCAGGCCCCCAAGGACTATAGCATAGTATTCCGGAGTGTTATGCAATCTGATTATGAATCGATCTCCTTTCTGAACTCCCAGGTTTTTTAAAGCATTTCCAAACTGGTTTACGGCTATCTGCAGTTCCGCCCATGTTATCTTCTTGTCCTCAAAATAGATGGCTACGCTGTCCCCTCTTCCTTCTTCAACCCATCTGTCACAAGCATAACATGCCATGTTAAGTTTCTCAGGGATCTCAAGATATTTCTTGGGAACTTGGGGATACGCCTCATACTCTTTGCGACTCAAAAAGCTTCACCTCCTTTTATTAAAATAAATATATTTTTAAATTTTTGGCTGTGCTCTTCGCGTATTAATCCTTTTACTTGGTTCTGAAAGTCTATAATTCAGAATGGAATAGAGTTTCATTGGTTATTCATTGTTTGAGTGGTAGCAAGTGACGTGATTCAGATTGGTTAGATGATCTTGAAGAGATGTTTTTGTGATGATTCTCTCAGATCTTTCTAAGTATTGTTTATACCTGTACATAGCATGCAACACCTTCGCGGCTCTTTCAGGCGAAGCTGTGGTCAAATAAGCAGGGATTCTTATTTTTTCAAGCTTTTTGAACCATTGTCTCGCCATTTTGCCTCCAATGATGGAGACCACAATTGGCTTATTTGGGTGCTTCTCATGCGCTTTTTGAAAAACCTTTTTGATGTTGAAGGCTGCTGGAGAAAGGGCAAGTAATATCGCTAACACACAGTCGACATTTTCATCTTCAAGAAGCGCGTTGAGAGCTGTTTTATGAGCCAACTCTGCTCCGTTGCCAAGGGCTATCCAAATGTCTACTGGGTTGCTTGCCGGCTGCCAAGATGGCATAATGGTTGTCTCGATTCTTTTTTTAGTTTCTTCTGAAAGTTTTGGTATGCTTAAACCAAGCTTTGTACAAATGTCCGTAGCTAACACGCCGGAAGCTCCACTCAAAGTCAATATTCCAACTCGATTGCCTTTAGGCAACGGTTGATAATCAAAGGCCTTCAAGAGGTCCATGAATTCTTCAAAGTTTTCAACCCTGATGATCCCACATTGCTTGAAAGCTGCATCTGACAACGCGTCGTTACCAGACATAGAGCCTGTATGAGATGCAGCAGCCTTTGATCCAGCCTCCGTTCTACCCGACTTTACCAATATTACAGGTTTCTGCTTTGTGGCATTTGATGCGATATTCATCAATTTCCTACCATCTCGAATGCCTTCCAGATAAACGCCCACAACTCTTGTATTGGAATCCCTCCACAAATGTTCCAATACATCTGCCTCGTCTAAGTCGCACTTATTACCTAGACTCACACTTTTACCGATCCCAAAATATTGTGTTTGCATAACCCAATGCGCTACAGCTCCAGCAAATACACCCGTTTGAGCTATTATTGATATCGTGCCTTCTCTCCAGGTTTCGAACGGAGCAATTGTTATCACCAGATTCTTGGATGAGTTCACTATTCCAATGCTATTAGGGCCAAGCAATCGCATTCCTCTGCTTTTTGCGATTTCAACTATTTGCCTCTCGAGCTCAGCTCCTCTATCGCTAGCCTCCCCGAAGCCGGCAGATATGATTACACCAAATTTCACAGCCTTCTCTGCGCACTCCTCTACCACGCCGAGAACAACAGGAGCAGGAATCGCAATAATAGCTAGGTCCACGGTGCCTGGTACGTATTTAATGCTTGGGTACGCCTTTAGTCCATAGATGTCATCCTCGTGGGGATTGATCGGATACACCTTTCCACGGTATCCATGGTCCAATATGCCACGGAGGATGATATTTCCGGTTTTCCCAGTTTTTGAAGACGCTCCAATTATAGCAATAGATTTCGGCTCAAAAAGTGGTTTTAATTCAGGCACAAGCATTATCCTCCGTGATCCTTGTTTATGTACTATTACGGTTTGACATTACAATAATCTTAGGATATGATATCGAGATAATAGTACTGGAAGACTATTGAGATATCTGTTTTTTCAATGTATCGACTTTTAGTTGATATTCTCTCTTCAATTCATCATAAGCTTCCGGAGAGAGAATTCTACTCGCTAGCCAATCGTCTATCCACCTAAGCCTATTTTCATACTCCTTTAACTGTTCCTTCAACGCTTGAAGCTTTTTGCCTTCTTCAGTAGATTTTGACATTTTCACTACCCCTCAACCAGGATGGAATACGATTTGGAGTAATTCGGTGATTCTTTCAATAGCAGCTCTCTTTTTCCACATGTTCGCGCGCGTTGCTTCAACGTACTGGAGAGCTTCTGTAGGACATACTTTAGCGCACACCGGATCTCCTTCACACTGCTCGCACTTTAGTACCCTTCTTTGTTCCGTATCAAAGTAGATACCTCCGAACGGGCAAACGTAAACGCATAGTTTGCATCCTATACATGCATCTTTATCGACCTCGAGGGCTCCGATGTCTTCATTTCTTTTGATTGCCCCCACCGGGCAGACTTTTTCACACACTGCAACCTCACACTGTACACATACCATCGGAAACTCAACGCCTCTGGCAGGCCACTTCACTATACGTATCATCGATTTATTGATCACTTTCTCCTTGTAAAGGGAGCATGCCCATTCGCAGGCTCTACAACCATTGCACTTCTCTGAATCGATAACTAAGATTTTACTCACGTTCATCGCCTCTTTAGAGCAAATGTGTAGGCTCATTGGCCAAGTTTAATCTTACCAGCGTTTCTTTTGTCGGCAAACCTGTTTTCTTGTCCCATCCTCTCAACTCATAGTATCTATCTAGCATTTGGTTGAATTTCTCTGGGTCAATACTTTCACCCTTAGTCGGACCTATCGGCATAGGCTCAAAGCATCTTTTCGGTAGTTTATCGTCTTTTCTGCTTATTCCAGCTTCTCGATTGTTAAATAACCTCTCCAAGTTTATTACTCTCTCCCCGACTTTCTCTATTTCCGATGGGCTAATCTTGAGTCCTGTCGCGTAGTAGATCAGGTTTGAATATTCAGGATAATCCAAGCCGTGGGTATTGTTGAAACCTTTGCATATAAATTTGCATATTCCTAAACAATCGGGAATAGCGAGTATGTTCATCGTCCACCAAACCATCCTTTCTTTGCCTTCATATGAGGTCTGGTCTCTTGAAATCTTGCCACCATATATTTCAAATAAAACGTCTTCTGGCAGACTGAACATCTCTAGCGTTGGTCTGCTCCTAAGGTGATCTGAACCCCTCGTTCCTGTAACTAATCCAAGAGCATAACCTTTCAACTTCCGTACATCGTGAGTCGTAGAATCTGGGAGCCATTTTACGTGCCACAAGTAATCTGCGGAGTTTTTTCCAATTTTCATTGAAGCTATTTTTCCGCCTTCTGCGATTAGATCAGCGAACTTTCCTTCCCTATGAGCGATTTTTCGAGCTAACTCTATATACATCTCAGCATTACCCCACTCCAATTCCATTCCATCGGTGAACTCTTTGTCAATTATCCCCCGCTGGAATAGCTCAGTTACCCAAGCAGCCAATGTACCAAATGAGGAGGCATCTATCCCAAGGTCGTTGAGGACGTCACCCAACTTCAGGATGGCAGCAAGGTCTGTAATCCCGATCATGGGGCCCAATTGCCCCATTGTCACATACTCCGGCCCCTCTCCATATGTTCCCGCGTATGGCCCTGACTTGATGTAATGTCTATGCCGGCAGTGAATCACACACGCATAACAGCCTAACATCTTTAACCCGTAGTCTTCGAGGAGGCGATCAGCTTCTATTGATTTAGCGTCGGGAAGCATATTTAACTGAGCGTTTAAGGTTCTAAGAGCACCCATCTCGTTGTTCGGGGCGATCATAAGCGGCGTTCCCCACTTAGAAAGAGCCCTAGCCCATTTCATATTCCTAATTCTATCTGAAAACTCGCTTATGTACTCGTAAAGTTTGTCTGGGAACTTGACTTCCACTGGCATCGTTCCGCGAACCGCTATTGCTTTAAGGTTTTTAGATCCCATAACGCAACCAGTGCCAGTTCTAGCGCTGTTCTTATAGTCAGTCATGATATTGGCAAATCGAACCAAGTTCTCTGCCGCAGGACCAACACAGGCGACTTGTATCTCGGGGTCACCTAAATCCTTCCTGATCGTTTCAATCGTCTTTATCCTATCCATTCCCCAGAGATGCGCCGCGTCCATAAACTCTATTTCGCCATCGTGGATCCACAAATAGACCGGCTTCTCAGCCTTTCCCGTTATGAGAAGATGTTCATAACCGGCAAACTTTAATTCTGGTCCGAAGAATCCACCAAGGTTTCCGTCACCCGTTATTCCTGTTTCAGGAGACTTGCTCATAACTTGGGTTCTTCCCGACTGCAGTGTGACAGCCCCAAGCAGACCTGTTCCAATCAACACTACATTATGCGGGCTCAGCGGGTCGGTTTTCGGTGGAACGTGGTTATAAAGTAGGTACGCACTCAGACCACGCCCTCCGAGGTACAGTGGTCTCAATTCCAACGGAATGGTCTTGGTCTCCACCTCTTTCTTTGAGAGGTCAACATACGCTATCTTCCTCTTTTCCAAAACCATATTGCATTCTCCGTTGATACATCATTTGGAGAAAAGCTGAGCTTGGTCAGGGGCTAATAGGGTAACTCGCCACTTTTTGCCACAGTGAGGACATTTCGCTTCTTCTTGATCGCTTCTAACGGTAAAACGGTTACCACAAGCATAACATCTAACTCGTATTTCCGACAAACCATTTCCCCTTTTAGAAGTATTTATTGGTCACTGGAGGCCTTTAAATAATTTATGGTCGCTGGAGGCCTTTCACAAGTAAGCATTTTTCTGCGACGTCACGTCTCTTGCAACGAGGACACAACATTAAAGACTCTTCGCCCAGTTTCATTTCTTTGGCGCGCGCGTCCTTATTTGTATGTTAATGTGCGCGTGCGGACACAAGATGATGGGAAACTGTTATGTTTGTAAACGACTAACTTAATTTAAGTGGTAATTTCTGTGACTGAAGCGTTGTATTTGGAGGATAGTTACCGCAAAGAATGCGATGCCACCGTGGTTTCGGTTAAAGATGGAAAATACATAGTTTTGGATCAAACAATCTTCTATCCTAAGGGTGGAGGTCAACCAGGGGATACCGGAAAGATCATGAAAGGAAATGAAGTATACAACGTTGTTTACGTTGGCAAGTTCTCTGGAGACATATCTCATGAGGTTGATCGAGAGGGCTTAAGAAAAGGAGACAATGTTCATTGCCTCCTAAGCTGGGAGCGAAGATACAAACTTATGCGAAGCCACACAGCAGCTCACGTATTTGCCTCACTTCTATGCGAAGATACCGGTGCACTTGTCACCGGCAATCAGCTTGAGGAGGACAAGATTCGTTTCGATTTTAGCTTAGAGAAGTATGATCAAGAAATCCTTAACAAGTACATAGACAAGGCGAACGAATTTTTTAGAAAAGATGTCCCCGTCAAATGGTATGAGCTTCCTAAAAAAGAAGCTCTAAAAATCCCAGGCGTAATAAAGATGGCAAAAGCCCTGCCACCAGACATTCCTCATCTCCGAATTGTAGAGATTGTTGGCGTGGATAAACAAGCTGATGGAGGAACACATGTTAGAAACCTAAGAGAAGTTGGACAGATAAAATTACTAAAAGCTAAAAACAAGGGGAAGTATAATAGGCGGGTTTACTTCGCACTTGTATGAGAGGCTGCGCGCGCATATACACGCATCTTTCACGATGCATGGAAAGGTTGATTTGAGTTTATTCATAAAATTGGTATAATGACTATGACAAAGACTTCAGTCGCAATTCTTAAGGGTAAGCAACCCTCGAAGATGATACAGAAAGCTTTAGGGTTGATAAGAGCCAATGAGCTAATCAAACCAGATGACAAGGTGCTTATCAAACCAAATTATGTTGTCGCTGAGCATCCTTCCACTGGAATCACAACGGATTCACGTGTTGTTGAATGCCTCATCGCATTTGCAAGAAGTTTGGGAGTAGAGGATATAGTCGTTGGGGAAGGTGGTGCTGGAGACACTGAAAGAGCATTCGATGTCGTAGGGATAAGAGATGTCACCAGAAGCCTGAAAGTTGGATTGGTTAATCTGAATAAAGATTCAAGGATTCAGGTCAGAGTTCCTCAAGCCTTGGCATTACATCAAATAGGGATAGCCGAGACGGCTCTTAAGAGCACACGCATCATAAATGTTCCTACTTTAAAAGTTCATCACATAGCTTTGGTAACCCTCTGCATGAAGAACTTGATGGGCTTAATCATACCAAAGATGATAATGCACAGCCATATAAATGAGAAGATCGTGGACTTAGCCTCGCTCTTCAAGGGCAAAGTGAAAATTAACATAGTTGATGGTCTTGTTGGTTCTGAAGTTGATGAAGTTAATGGAAGCCCAGTGAAGATGAACCTTATAATTGCTGGTCAAGACATGGTAGCAGTAGATACAGTAGCCACAGCCGTCATGGGCATAGACCCCAATAAAGTCAAATATCTTACATTAGCACAGGAAACAGGTTTAGGAGTTTCAAACCTCGAAGAAATAGAAGTCCTTGGAGAAAATATTGAAGAAATAGAGAGGAAATTTAGACTTCCCTCAACATTTAAAAGGTTAGCTATCACACAAATGCAGGAATAACCTGTTTGCGCGCGCTGGAACTAGAATACTTAGTTTTATTAGTTTACGCTCTACAAATCATAAGAGTTAGGTGATTTAAACATGTTTCTGACAAATGAAGAAGAAGCTATGTTGAATGGAGAATATGGCGAAGCTCTTGAAATCGCCATCTCTGTTCTAGTGAAACTCGGTGACATATACGAGGCAGATAGAATGATCGAAGTAGAGAATGCGCATATAGATTCGAGTTCCTATTTCATAATAGGCGAATCAGGCTTAAATTTATGTGAAAAGTTCGTTAATTTAGGAGCTACTTTTAAAGTCCCAGCTACATTAAATCCTTTGGGTATCGACCCTCATAGATGGCAAGAATTCCGAGTGTCTAAATCTTATGTGGAAAAGCAGAATAGACTAGCTGAAGCACACATTAGTCTTGGAGGAATTGCTACATGGACATGTGCCCCCTATCAATATGGTGCCAACTTAAGGTTCGGTCAAAATGTTGCTTGGGGCGAATCGAACGCTGTTGTATCTGCTAACTCTGTCTATGGTGCGCGAACAGAGCGATTAGGAGATCTAACTGATATTTGTGCCGCGGTAGTAGGCAAATATCCTAGATTCGGTCTTTACCTTAATGAAAACAGGCGAGGGCAAGTGCTTTTCAAAATCGAATCCGATAAACTTGATGTTAAGTCTTTTTCATATGCGGATTATGCAGCTTTAGGCTTTTGTATAGGGTCCCTCGCCGGAACCCGGGTTCCGGTCGTGACGGAGATACCGAAAAGTGTAACTTGGGATCAGCTTAAAGACTTTGGCGCCGCGATCGCGACTGGAGGATCAGTCGGCTTATATCATATAGTCGGCGTTACTCCAGAAGCTAGAACATTGAGTGAGGCTTGCGGCGGCTTAAAACCCGAGGAAGTGATCAGTATTGGGGTCGACGAAATCAACGAAACGAGGGAAAAACTGAGCACCACTACTGAAGTAAAGGCTGATATAATCGTGCTTGGCTGCCCACACTATTCGGTTGAGCAACTGAAGAGGGCGGCAATCATTGTTAAAGGCAAGAAAGTTGTTGAAGGCGTTGAGTTATGGATACAAACAAGTCCAATGGCTAAGATGTTGGCCAGTGAAATGGGAATTATTGATATTATAGAAGCAGCAGGCGGCAAGATCCATATTAGTGGTTGCTTCACTATGTATAATTACGCGCAGGAATGGGGATTTGGTACGTTGATGACCGATTCAGCAAAAAACGCTTATTATTCCTCGGGAATCACTGGAGTAGAGGTTGTATTTGACGATACCGAAAAATGCATAGAAGCCGCCACTAGGCAAAGGAGTTAAGAAGTGATGCATGATGAGAAAAATTATGATAAAGTGTCATACCGTAATAAATGGTGTTGCAGAAGGAGAAGCCTTAGTTACCAACAAACCATTGAGTCTCTGGGGTGGCTTGGACCCTAAATCTGGTGAGATCATAGATAGAAGGAATGCGTTAAGCGGAAAAAATGTTTCAGGAAAAGTCTTAGTTTATCCTTACGGAGTAGGTTCCTGCTCAAGTTCCGCAACACTCCTTGAAGCTTCCAGATTAGACAAAGCCCCATGCGCCATAGTTAACCTAGAAACAGAGCCAATAGTAGCTGTTGGCGCTATATTAGCTGAGAAACTTTATGGAAAGATAATTCCTATTGTTGACAAACCAGACATAAACCCAAGTAAAGTAATCAGAACGGGAGACCGTGTTAAAGTTGACGCGAATAAAGGGATCATTGAAGCAACTATAAGATAACGAATAATATTTAACCCCTGTTATAGTTGAATTGAGTTGTCTAAGCTTCGATCAGAAATTGAGCTTTAGCGTTTTGGCAGGGACCTATATGGTGTTAATACTTACGAAATCAGATCTTGAAAAAGTATTAACTATGAAAGAAGTCATTGAAGTTGTTGAGACGGCATTTTCGGAACTGACAAGAGGCACAGCAACCTTACCTCTGAGAACGGGAATAACTCTTAGTGAAGAAGCTGGTTGGATGGGTGTTATGCCAGGTTACCTTGAAAAAATGGGTTCGCTTTCAACAAAAATCGTCACCGTTTTCGAGAAAAACTTGGAGAAGAAGTTACCTACGATAATGGCAACCGTCATATTAAACAGTACTGAAACCGGGGCTCCTCTGGCGATAATGGAGGGAACATTTATCACTGCTATGAGAACGGGAGCTGTAAGCGGAGTAGCCACCAAGTACTTGGCCAGAGAAGATTCAAAGACTGTTGGAGTTTTTGGCGCTGGAGTGCAGGCAAGGACTCAGCTAATGGCAGTATGTGCTATGCGGAATATAGAAAGAGCGTTTGTGTATGATAAATCTGAAGGGAGAGCAAATGTGTTCGCAGCTGAAATGTCTGAAGATCTCAACATTCCTATTGAGACACGCAAACTTGAAGACGTCGTAAAAGAGTCGGATATAATAATTACCGCAACCACAGCGAAGACCCCAATTTTTGATGGAAACTTAGTAAACCCAGGTACACACTTGAATTTAGTTGGCTCTTTCAAGCCGGATGTCAGAGAAGTCGACGAAGTGGTGATTAAAAGGTCGAAAATCGTGGTAGACCAAAAATCCGCTGCTTTAGAGGAGGCGGGAGACATAATCATCCCACTAAAAGCAGGAATCATCACGGAAGAAGACATATACGCAGAGCTGGGGGAACTAGTGACTGGGATAAAACCTGGTAGAACATCTCATTCCGAAATCACATTATTCAAATCTGTTGGTTTAGGAATACAAGATTGTGCTACCGCATGGTTAGCGTATGCTAAGGCTAAGGAGAAAGGAATTCTTAAAGAGGTAGACCTATCTAGTTAGTAAGCGTCTAGTGAGTGCCATATGCACGTGCTAGTCATATGTTGGATGGACATTTTAGTTAGGGTTGGGAGTTGGGGCCGGAGCCAGCGTCATGCGGTAAAAACCATTCCTTAGCTTAATCACCGTACTCGCCGTTAAGGCCCAGGCTTCTTAATGTGTTCCCCCACTAAATCCTTGTTCAAAATCCAAATTCTAGGTAATGCGTTAGGAAGGGCCCGAAGGGCGATTTCAGCTTGAACTGAACGGTGTAATCGTAGAGACTTGTTGAACTCTCTATTAAGGTGAGAATAGCCATCATGTATCTGGGAAAAATAATAGAACTTAAAGGGGAGGTTCCCTCCGCAATTGACATACCTCCAGGTTGCCGTTTCCATCCACGTTGCCCAAAAGCTTTCGACAGATGCCCCCTTAAGGAACCTGTTCTATTGGGTATCGGAAAAGATCACTTCGTTGCCTGCCATCTATACTACACGTATTTAGGAAACTCAGCCAAAATTTTGAAACTCAATTTAAGAGACGGAGGTTTCATAATAAATATTTGCAGCCACTAGTCTCTGTGGGTTGGAGTTGAAGTCGCGGCCGTGGTCTAGTCTGGTTAGGACACAGTCAATGGTGTAAGCCTTCCAAGCCTGCAATCCCGTGTTCGAATCCCGGCGGCCGCACCAAAAATTAATTGCGAATTTTTTGAAGACGCGCAAGGTATCCGTTTGATGTTTAGATAAGCGAAAACGAAATATGCCGCATACACCTCAGAAGAATGAGTTTGCTGGGAATCTTTTAAGTCCTGCATCCCTCAGGTGGGTCATAGTGTCTCGTGAAAGATTGGAGGTTTATCTTCGGAAGGAAGGAGTTAACGCCAAGGTTCTAACGTTTAAAAAGCATACGATGACGGTGGAGGATGCGGAGAGGCAGTTAGGGATTGGCCGAGAAAGAATCATTAAAAGTATGCTTTTCGTGGATGAGAAAGGTGTTCCCATGCTTGGGATAGTGACTGGTGACAAAAAGGTTAGTGAGAAAAAACTTATGGAGGTGTGTGGGACTCAAGGGGTTAAGATTGCTCGTCCGAGCGCGGTGAAGAGTTTAACCGGCTATGAAGTTGGAGCCCTGCCCCCGGTTGGCCATAAGAGGGCTGTTAGGACTTTTATTGACCCAAAGGTAATGACCTTTGACAGGGTTTATGGGGGTGGAGGAGCAATAAACGCCCTCTTGGAAATAAATTCAAGAGATATAAAGAGGTTAACAAAGGCGGAAGTGGTGGATATAAGCGAGGAATAGACTTAAACCTCTAGTAGAAGCTTAAAGGGTGAATAGAAAAGCACTTACGCTTTCTTAACGCCTAAATAAATCTGGCCTAGCTGTGGGTGTTTCAGAAGCTCCTTCGAGTCACCCTCATACATTATTCTTCCGCTCACAAGTAGAATGGCTTGGTCTCCATGTTCAAGAGCCCTTCTGGCATTCTGCTCAGCCAGCACCAAGGTCATTCCATAGTTGTCTCTTAGTTTCACTATTTTATCGATTACTTCAAAGGCCATTTTTGGGGCAAGACTGGCTGTTGGTTAGGACCTACCTTATCTTTGAAAGGGCTCGAAGAGATTTGCATCATTGGAGGCCCTGACGAATGGATAGATAAAATCGAAGAATACATATCGACAGGAGCTGAGCACATCATCATGAGAGTTGTTCCCTTGAATCAAGATAACCTTAAGCTCTATTGAGAGAAGGTGATTCCATATTTTAAGGAAAAAAAGTTGACATATTGCGCGCGCTTCAGATGAAACGAAGAACTAGCGCGCGCGAGTTGTAGATGCGTGCGCACTAAGATTAAAAATAAGGCTTAACTGTGTCTTTAGAAGGGGATGGTTTATGAAGAAAGAGGAGATTAAAAGCGAGGAAGACGTAATCAATTTCTTAAGCAATAAGACGGAATTCGAAAGAGCGGTCTTAGTTGCCACCTTCAAAATTCCGAAGGGAAAGATTGGCACATACAGGGGGATAGCCAAAGAGGTTGGTAGACCACGTGCTTACCGGGCTGTCGGTAATGCCTTGCATAAGAATCCGCTTGCACCCATAGTCCCGTGCCACCGTGTTGTTAGATCTGATGGAAGATTCGGAGGAGAGAAAAAAGGAGCCGAATCAAGAAGGACCCTTTTAGAGAAAGAGGGGATATCCATCAAAAACGGTAGGGTTAAAATAAGTGCAGAAATCTCGGTCTAAACATTGTGTTTTGCGCGCGCATTCGAAGAGAAAGTTTGGCATGAAGTTAGATGGCCCCGCGCCATGCATAATAAAGCATTCCCATGATAATAAAGATTAGGAAAATATGCAAGCCAATCTGAGGCGTGTGAATGTTCAAAAGCTGAAAGTTTTCAATAATAGTGATCAGAAGGCTGATTATACAAAATTCGGAAATGCCGACAGGAACAAAAACAGAAACTTTTCGCGCGCGAGCGCACCATAAGAAAACCGTGGCGACAAACGAATAACCGAACACAAGGGGCACGATATAGGCAACCAGATTAATACCGGTCCCAAGGAGGATGGCAGGGATAATCAAGGAACACAATTCCAGAACTATGGAAAGAACAGTTAGCCGAGACAACTTGAAGACAAAATAGGTCATGGCTATCCCCCCAAGTAACACTATTATGCCAATTATTGATTGCTCTTGAGCACCTACCACTCTTTCGTTAATAGTAAATCCTATACCTCCTCCTGCAAGTCCATACGCTCCCGTTAAGGTGAAAACTATGCCAAGAAGCATAGCTACAATTCCTCCCAATTTCATTAACGTTTTTGAGAATCGCATTTTTTCACCGCATCTTACATCATGGGCGCACGTATCTGGGGTATTGTTCTTTTTGATTTATAAAATGCGCACTCTGCTTTCTTATTGATAGCATCTCTTCAAAGTTAACGCGCCCGCGGTTAGGCTATTGCTTATGAAAATGGCTAACCGCTATGAACAGATTTACAGACGAGCTGCTTCAAATTCTTAACTTCAGACAACGAGAGCATTCGGTTAGGGGGCCCTGCGCCCGCGCCGCGCGCCATAAGGTGATGACCTTCGGCAGGGTTTATGGGGGCGGCGGAGCAATAAACACCCTCCTGGAAATAGATCCAAGAGATATAAAGAGGTTAACAAAGGCGGAAGTGGTGGATATAAACGAGGAATAGACTTAAGCCTCTAATAGAAGCTTGAATGATGAAAGAAAAGCACCTACGCTTTCTTAACGCCTAAATAAACTTGGCCTAGCTGTGGGTGTTTCAGTAGCTCCTTCGAGTCACCCTCGTACATTATTCTTCCGCTGACGAGGAGAATAGCCTCGTCTCCGTGTTCAAGAGCTCTTCTGGCGTTCTGCTCAGCCAGCACCAGAGTCATTCCATAGTTGTCTCTTAGTTTCACTATTTTATCGATTACTTCAAAGGCCATTTTTGGGGCAAGACTGGCTGTTGGTTCGTCGAATAGCATGATTTTGGGTCTCTTCATCGTAGCCATAGCCATCGCCAACATCTGCCTTTCTCCACCGCTAAGTGTACCCGCCCTTCTACCCATGTACTCTTTCAGCACTGGGAACTCGTCTAAGACCTCTCTTACCCGTTCCTTAGCCTCATCTCTACCTAAGATATAGCCAGCCATGAGTAGGTTTTCCCTAACTTTAAGGTTCGCAAAGACGTTATCGACTTGAGGTAGGTAAGCTATGCCCAGCTTTGTCACTGCATGGGGTGGTAATCCTAGTATGTTTTTCCCGTTGAAGAGTATCTTCCCAGAGTATACTTGCGTTATTCCCATGATTGTTTTCAGCAGCGTGCTCTTGCCGCTTCCATTGGGCCCCACAAGCACTGTAATGTCTCTGGCTTTCACTTTTGCGTTGATGTCGAAGAGTACGTGAAGCCTTCCGTATCCGGAGTTGATGTCCTCGATTTTCAACATGTTTTATCCACCTAGATAGCTGTCTACTACGGCTGGATCGCTCAAGACTTTTTTTGGTTTTCCTTCCGAAATGATTTTCCCTGTCGCCATGGCGTAAACGTGGTCAACGTAGGGTAGAACCAACTCAAGCCTGTGCTCTATAATGAGGAAGGTAACTCCAAGCTTCTTCTTCATCTTAGTGAGGTATGAAAAGACCTCGTGCGCTAACTTTGGATATATGCCTGAAGCCGGTTCGTCCATGAGTATCATTCTTGCTCCGCTCATGATAGCCCTTCCAGCCTCAACAAGCTTCATTTGTCCTCCGCTTAGATGGGTGGCTGGCCTGTTCCACATGTGATCGAGATTGAGAAGCTCTAGAAACTCGAAGGCCAATTCCGTTGCTTTCTCCTCTTCACTAACCCAAGATTTTCTGTATAAAGCTTTTAAGAAGCTCTCGCCTGGGTTGCCCCTGTAGGCTGTGAGCATGTTTTCTAGAACTGTGAGGTTTTGGAAGGGCTGTGGGATCTGGAAGGTCCTTACGAGGCCTTGATCGTATACTCTATGGGGGGGCCATCTAGTGATCTCCTCCCCTTCGAACCAGACTCTGCCTCTATCAGGCTTGTAGAATCCGGTGACGCAGTTTATGAGGGTGGTTTTTCCGCTGCCGTTGGGGCCTATTAGCATTGTCATTAGCCCTTTTTTGACGTTGATGTTGACGTCGTCTAGGGCAACTAGGCCGCCGAAAGTCTTTCTAACACCTCTAACCGTGAGTACGTTTTCCATGGTCGTCACAATAAAAAAAGAAGGGAGGTAGATAAATCTACCTAGATACTATGGAGTCTGTGGCCATGATCCAACTGCCTATGATCTGCCAGTCGTATGTTCCATCGGTTTCGACGATCTGCCATATGTCGTAGTCTCCGGCTTCCCTGTCACCATACATATCAAGGTCGATTTTGCCTGAAGCGCCAATGAATCCTTCGGGTGCTACTATGTCGGGTATAATATCCCTTATTGCCTCAGCGTCGTATTCGTCTACAATCAAGAGGGCATAAGCATATGCCCAAACTATGTCGTAGACCGCGTATGAATAGGATTCTGGTTCCCTTCCCAACGCGTCCAAGCCGCGTTCGCGAACCATGTGCCACTTGGTGCCGATCGGCGCAGGGCCGAAGATCGTGCAAGGATACTCGACCGACATGGCAAAGTCTCGCACATCCGGATCATCGAGCATTGCCCCGCTCGTAGCTGTTCCATCGCTTCCATACCACTTAACGTCATCGAGAACAGGGTAGTCAAAGCAGGCAGTCATTAAGGTGTTGACCTCTTCAAAGGATATGTGCAATATGGCTACTTCTTCAGGTGTATACGTTCCTAATGCGCTGCTAACTTTACCGTCCAGATCAGCTGCCTCAACCGAGAACTCCGTTGCGTCAGGGTCGTATAATATGCCCTCAAGGAAGGTTCCTCCTAGTTCCTCAAACCTCACTTGTGTTGCTCCCTCTAGTCCAGCTCCCCAAGCGTCGTTTCTCGTCACGGGAATAATGTACCTCTTTCCTTCGTCGTACAATAATCTGGCAATTGCAGGTCCTTGACCCAGTTTGTCGGTGGGGCAGAACCTCAAGATGTAGTCGTCTGCTATAGCTAGGTCTGGCGCAGTCGAGGACTGACTTATCGCCAATATTTTGTTCGAGTCACAATAACTCTTGATGGCTCGGACCTCTGCGCTGCTCAAAGGACCTATGAGAAGCTCTATACCCCTTGCTGCGAAGCTCTCTGTCTTCTCTAAGGCAATGGCAGGCTTCGTTACGGTGTCTTCTGAAACTATCGTCATCGTCCATTGTGCTCCTAACTCCTCAAGCATCAAGTTCACCAGTTCAGCCGCGTACATAGCCGCAACCTGTTCGTTCTCACCGAAGGTGGCTAAGTCTCCCGTCAAGGATAGTAATGCGCCAAGTTCAATTTCACCCGTTAAGGTCAACGGAAAAGTAACACCCAAGGCATCGGCAATATATAGGGCCTCAGCCACGAGCATGTCAACAAGTAATTCCTTTTCAGTGGTCAGATCATCTATTGTGGTGTCCTTGCTAGCTATTGTGTCCTCCAAGTCACCTATATCTGCCTCCAAACTAGCTACATCTGCCTTCAGCTGATCTATTTCTTGTTGCAGCTCCTCAGGTGTCTCCACAGGAAACCCTATTCTGGCCATTCCAAATGCCGCTGCGCCTATAAGGAGGCCTACGACGAGCATGACTATTGCTAACCCAGCGACTATTGTTGTAGTTATTCCTTTTGCTCCTCTTTTTGCCATTCTTTTCACCTTTAAACCAGTCCTACTTCCCTACTTCAATTTATAAACTTTTTCATTAACTCTCGAAGAAAGTTCGTACGAAATAAACTCATGAAAACAAACATGATCGGTCGCAAAGACTCGAAGTGCACGCGCATCCTTCGTTCCATTAACAGAAAACTTATTTGTTCCTTTATTGTCATTGAAGGTTATGATTGACATCATTTTGCTCAGTAGAGCAATTATTTTTAGCAGTCTTCTCACGCTTTTGAGTATTGGACTTACTCTCACCTATTTAACCACAAAAGTTCCTAACTTTGCTCATGGAACCTTTGCAGCGCTGGGAGCATATGTCACTTTGACGGCGGTTAGTCTGTGGATAGGAAATCCATACCACTATTTTCTCTTGGCCCTACTAGTTGGTGCAATAATGGCTCTAGCTCAATATCTTATCGTATTTAGACCGCTCATACGAAGGGGAACCACAGTTGTTGGGCTGATGATAACCACGCTTGCCATCGAATTTATACTGTTGGCCGTAATGAACATCTACGCCGACTACTTGTCGACGCAGTTCAAGATTCGTTCAAGATACTTCTTACTTACATATTACGACATCCGTATCGCAGGTCAAAGGGGCATCCTAGTCATTTCTCCAACGCTAGTGGCGGTTATAGTCACGTCACTGTATCTAGCCCTAACTAGAACGAAGTTTGGAGTTGCGATGAGAGCATCCATCGAGGATTCGTCCCTAGCCAGCATAATGGGCATAAACGTCAATATGGTTTATGCGGTCTCATGGTTTATAGCGGGTGGACTTGCAGGTCTTTCAGGGGCACTTCTTCCACTCTGGGTTCCAGGCAACCCAGACATGGGTTCCAATTACATCGTAAGCGTTTTCGCAGCAAGTATAGTAGGGGGACTCGGTAGCATTTACGGTGCTGTGCTGGGGGGCTTTTTGATCGGACTAGCTGAGATCCTTGGAACTAGCTTCTTAGCCTCATGGTTAGGTGCGTGGGTAATACCTTACAGACCTCTGATTCCCCTAATCGCTATTGCAATTACACTTCTGTTGGCTCCAAAGGGTCTCACCGGGATAGATTGGCGGGGCATACTTACGTCCGCGCGGAGATTAATCTCACGATATTTACTTAGAACCAGAAGTGAGGCCTGACAGCCTCTCTAAGAATTTTCTTTTTGATCCTTCCTTTTTGATGCAGAAGCCTCTCTTCTTAAGCCAACGATTTTTTTAAGTTTTCTGAAGCCTAATGTGGATGTAGGCTTCTCCGGTATGATGCCTCCAGGTCTATACATCTGTATTAGTATTAATATTATTCCGAGTAGCAGTGGCTCAAGCCACACGACGCTAAAGGGAACAAAAGGATCTAGAGATCCTTTGAAATAATCTATGAACCTCCTGAGAGATGTGAAGGCGAAGGCCCCAACTACAATGCCCGTGTTGTTGGCGGCGCCTCCCAAGATCACCATGACCCAAGGCCAGAACGTCCACGTCTCCCTTTGGTACATCGTGGCGATTACGCCACCCGCTTTAAATGCATCCAGCGCACCAGCGATGGCCCCGATCATCGAAGCTATCATGATGACTTTCATCCTTGTGCGAGTAACGTCTTTGCCAAGCGACTCGGCTACGTCCTCATTATCTCTAGTCGCCCTTAACATTCTCCCTAATGGAGTTCTTACTAAACGCTCGAGATAAAAGAATACTAGGATGCATATACCAACTACGAATAACAACACTGCTATATACCTTAACTCTTCAGCCCACCCAAAGGGATCAGGCACTAAGGCACCGATGTTTCCCCTAATGATCGGAGTATAGTTATGGCCTATAACTCTGATGGCCTCCCCCATGGCGAGCAGCATTATGGCCAAGTAGTCTTCACGAAGCCTTATGGCTGGATAGGAAGCTATGTAACCTAGGGCCGCACCGATTAATGCGGCAACGATTAGGGTGGTTAAAAATATTGCTATAGAGAGTGCCGGATTTGCCTTAAGCACCTTGTTCACTTCATTAACTATAGTCACATGATAATCTAACGTGGCATAATCCGCGAGACCATTATACTCGGCGGTGCCTATGTTGAAGAGCCAAGCTATTATCCTACCGGGAAAGAAGCCAACGGTGAAGGCTCCTCCAGCCACGGCCAGCACTTTACCAAAGTTAGAAATTCCACCGTAGCCGTACTCAAGGTTGAGACTCAGCGCCACTATAAGGTAAATTGCAAAGAAAATGATGAAGTCTCTCAGGAATATTCCTACTAGTTCTATTGGCAAAGCCATCAACCTTCACCTTCCTCTTCATGGCAACCGAGCGACATCACTAAAGGAAAAATGCTAACTTCAATATAAGATCATCTCTCACAAAGTTTTAAGCTTCAATTATAAACATAGAAACCCGTAATAGATATTTTACAGCAGCAATCTTTGATAAGTTATGGAGACAGCGCGGCCGTGGTCTAGTCTGGTTAGGACACAGTCAATGGTGTAAGCCTTCCAAGTCTGCAATCCCGGGTTCGAATCCCGGCGGCCGCACCAAATTAATTTTGCTTAAGCCTTTTCTTGGGTAGGAAAATGGCGCGTTCGTATTCGTAGATCACCCTCGAAGTTAAGGTCCATGTTTCCAGCATCTCCGGGTCTATGCAGACAACTTCATCTGCCAATCTGATGGTTGTTTCTGAGAAGTGGCCGTGGGGAAAGCCGCCGACGATTACCGCTGGCCTCTGCTTTTCTAAAAGCTTGGAAATAGCCTCTTCAAGAGTTTTAGGTGAACCCTTTCTGCTAAAAGCCATAACATAGTCGGTTTTGGTTTCTTCAAGCAGTTGTGACAACGTTTTGGCCTCTAACTTGAGCAGTGTCTGTCCCACAGATGGAACTCTTCCTAACTCGAATAGTTGCTCTAGGAGGCCGACGAAACGATTGTAGTTTCTCGGCAGCCGAGCTTCAGAATTTACCGTGACCACGTAATTGTTGTTGGTGTGCACGTATATTTGGAGGAGTCTTTCTTTATTGAGGGGCGAGCCTAAGGCTTCGAGCAAGGCGAAGTGAACTATGTCTGGTCGCCCTCTCTTCTCGTTTTCCTTAAGCTTTTTCATGGCAGAGTGATGGTACGATCTGTCGAGAAGAATGAGCTCCGGAGGTTTTCCACGTCTTTTTGAATGGTGCCTGATGGCGGGGTGACTCCACAAGCCTTTGGGAATCGTTTCAAGAGCAGACTCAGCCAATATAAGAATCAGCAAACTTAACCCTTAACTTAGGGAGAGGTTCTGTTTGGATAAAAAGCTTAATGCAAACTATGAGAGATAGTTTATTTGAAATGAATGCCACTAAGCGGATAGCTCTACAGCGCGTTCGCATCCTCTTCCGCCTAGCCACAGAAGTCGTTCATGAAGACCCAGAACTGGCGCAACGTTACGTGAAGATTGCGAGGAAAATAGCTATGGGAACCAAACTGCGACTTCCCAGGGAGTATAGGCGCCTCGTTTGTAGACACTGTAAAAGCTTTATTTTACCGGGTGTAAACTGTCGTGTTCGTATCCAATCAAGAAGGGAACCTCACGTGGTTATAACTTGCTTAAACTGCGGCAAGCACTCGCGTATGCCCCTAAAAGGCAGGGAGAAACAATGATAACGCCAAAGATGAAGCGCCGAATAAAGCGGAAGCTTAGCGCTGAGAAGCCAACCGTATGGGTTGGAAAGGAGGGGGCAACGCCGCAGATAGTAAACGAAATCTCTAGGCAGCTGGAGAAAAGGGAAATTGTGAAGGCAAAGATACTAAGAAGTGCGCTTAAAGATGAGGAAGCCAAAAGCGTTGCATCAAAAATCGCGCAGCAAACAAATTCATCTTTAATCGAGGTTCGAGGTCACACCTTTCTACTTTACAAACGTCGGAAAAAAGGGTAGAATCTTTATAACCATGTAAGAGTCTGTTTTCTCAACCACGAAACTAATATAAGACAAGTCTTTTCCCTTAGTGAAGGAAAAATCAGGAAGAAGAAGTCTTGCCAACACCCTACGACGTCCCTCCATCAGTTCTTATCGAGAGGTTAGCTCGCTATCTAAGGGAAGAAGTAGACGCAATAGTTCCACCAGCATGGGCTTCCTTTGTGAAAACAGGCTCTCACACCCAAAGACCACCCCAGAACCCAGATTGGTGGTTCACCCGATGCGCCTCGCTTCTACGTAAAATCTACGTGAAGGGGCCGATTGGTATAGAAAGACTCCGCTCAGAATATGGCGGCAGAATCGATCGAGGAGTAAAACCGGAACACGCTAGGAAGGGCGGCGGCGCAATCATCAGAAAAGCCTTACAGCAACTTCAAGCCGCAGGCCTTTTGGAACCTCTAAGAAACAGAGGGAGAGTGGTAACGAGCGAGGGAAGACGACTGCTAGATAGGCTTTCAACTGAGATTAAGAAGAATCTGGAGAAAACTCTGCCTGAACTTGGAAAGTATTAGGTGTGCAGAATGAGCGAGGAAGAAATTGAAGAGCTGCGAAGAAGAAGGCTCCTAGAACTGCAGCGGAGACTAGCGGAGGAGCAACAGCGGGCTCAGGCGCAACGGCAAATCGAAACTCAAAAGCAAGCTTTAGTTCGCAGAATACTCACCCCTGACGCCCGACGTCGCCTAACAAACCTGAAAATGGTTAAACCAGAATTCGCTCAACAACTTGAGCTACAGCTGATCCAGCTTGCACAGCTTGGGAAAATAGACATCCCAGTTACCGGCAAACAGTTGAAAGAAATCCTCGTGAGACTACAGTCAGGCCGCCGAGAATTCAAAATCAGGAGGGTTTAAAGACGGCGCGAAACAAACCAACCGCAAAAAAACGCAGACTTGCAAAGGCTGGGAAACAGAAGAAACCCGTTCCAACATGGGTCATCGCTAAAACAGTCGGGCGGGTGAGAACGAACCCGAAGAGAAGACGCTGGCGACAAAGAAAAATAAGGGCTTGAGGGAAACGTGAATGGAAGAGATTGTTGAAGCCGCTGAGGAGGTTGAAGAGGAAGAAGGGGAAGCCGAGGGAACAGAAGAAGTTGTAGAAAAGGAAGAAGTTGCCGAGGAAGAAGTTGAAGAGGCAGAAGAGGCGGCGGAAGAAGAGGAAATCGTAGAAGTTGAAGAAGAAAGAGAAGCTGAAAAAGAGAAGAAGAAAGAATTAGAGGAGGAAATCGTTGAGGAAAAATTTTATACAATTCCTCTAGGCAGGGCGTGGATTTCCCCGCGAAAAAAGCGAGCGCCAAAAGCTATGCGCATTATTAAAGGTTTTATTAGGAAACATATGAAACTCCGAACTGAATTTGAAGGTGAGGAAGAAGCTGAGGTACTGGTCATCAGCAACGAGGTGAATGAAAAAATTTGGAGCAGGGGAATAGAAAAACCGCCTCGAAGAATCAGAGTTCGGGCGGTTAAAGACAAGGAAGGAGTGATAACTGTCCTTCTGGCAGAAGGAGACTGACGCTTGCCACTGTTCCTTTTCAATCTTTTCGGTGGCGCTAGCATAGGAGTTTATTCTCTTGCCACCGACACGATGGGGATTGTTCCTCCGCAGGTTCCTAAGACTGAAGCGCAAGAAGTTGGGGAGTGGTTGAAAATAAAAGTCGTTAGCACAACAATTGGCAAATCGGTGCTTATAGGCGCCCTAGCGTGCGCAAACTCCAATGGTATAGTTCTTCCCCACTTTACTGAGGAAAAAGAAATCGAAGCTGTTAAATCGGTCTCAGACATTAACGTCACCGTTATGAACACCAGAAAAACGGCTTACGGAAACCTAATCTTGGCGAACGATTATGGTGCAGTTGTTGACTCTAGATTGGGAAGGAGAGACGTGACCAAGATAGAGGACACGTTGGGCGTTGAGGTAGTCTCCGGAGAAATAGCGGGACTACCATACGTTGGATCTCTTGCCACCGCCACGAACAAAGGCGTGTTGGCTCATCCCTTGCTTAAGGAGGAGGAACAAAAAGTTTTGAAGGACGTGTTGAAGGTTCATGTAGATGTGGGAACCATCAATTGTGGAATACCTTATGTTGCCACAGGGCTTATAGGAAATAAATATGGGGCTGTGGCTGGTTTCATGACAACTGGACCCGAAATGTTCATAATTGGGCAGGCTCTCGATGTGGTGAGAGAAAATGAGTGAGGTTAAAGTTTTTCGAGTGATCGGTGAGATCAGGAAACCGAATTTTCAGACAGACTTTTGTAAGGAGGTTCGGGCTTTAAAACCAGAAGACGCCGTGGAAAAAATCTACATGGAGTTGGGGAGCAAACACAGAGTCAAACGCTTTCAGATTAAAGTTGTAAAGGTGGAGGAGATAAGTCTGGAGGAGATTGAAAGTCCCTTGGTGAAGAAACTAACCCTAGGAGAAAAAGAAAGTGTCCAGTGAAGAAGAGACCTTTCGCAGACTGGCTGTTGAGCTTCGAATCTTGGAGGGGACAGCCGAGGCGTTGCGGTCAAGGGTAAATCTTGTGAACGCCGCCTTAACTGAACTTAGAGTCGCAGGCATGACCTTGGGAGGGTTAGCGAAGGAGAAGAAAAACGCGCAGCTTTTCGTTCCGATAGGTGGAGGCTCCTACGTAAAAGCCAGATTGGAAAGCGCAGACAAGGTTATAGTGGGGATAGGAGCCGACGTAGCCCTTGAAAGAACGATGAAAGTAGCCAGAGAAAACCTGGGAAACCGCATAGCCGAACTTGAGAAAACAAGAACATCCCTTGGACAGCAATTCGCTCAAGTTGTAGGAAAAATTCGGGAAGACAGAACTAGACTTGAAGAGCTAACGGCGAAACTGAGGGAAGGAGAGAGGGCAAAAGGTGTTCGAAAAGCTAAGAAAAGGTCTTAGCGGCGTCGTCAACAAGATCGTGACCACAGAGCTAAAAGCCGAAAAACTCCGTCCAATTTTAGAGGACTTCAAACTAAACCTCATCGAAAACGATGTGGCAGTGCCTGTTGCCGAGTTCATCTGTGGAGAGATGGAAAAGCGGCTAGAAGGAGTTCAGGTGAAACGACTAGAGGATCGAAAGGAAATCGTGAAAACAAACCTCCATGAAGTCTTGCTTGAAATTTTAGCCACGAAGGAAGAAATCAACCTGCTGGAAAGTGTTGAGAGAAAGCGAAAAATGAAGGAGCCTTACTCAATCCTTTTTGTAGGAATCAATGGAACTGGCAAAACCACAAGCATAGCCAAAGTCGCCAAGTTTCTCATGAAGAAAGGATACTCTGTTGTTCTCGCCTGCAGCGACACCTACCGCGCCGGGTCTATTGAACAGTTGGAGGAACACGCCAAAAGGTTAGGGGTGCGTATGATAAAGCACAAGTATGGGGCTGATCCTGCAGCCGTAGCCTACGACGCCATCAGCCACGCTAAGGCTCGTGGAGTAAACGTTGTGCTTATTGACACTGCTGGGCGCATTCAAACCGACCGAAATCTCATGAATGAACTTGGAAAGATAAAGAGGGTTATTAACCCAGACGTAACTATTCTCGTGGTGGATGCCCTTACGGGAAACGACGCTGTCATGCAGGCTGAGGAATTTCATAAAAGCGTGGGCATTGACGGAACAATCTTGACGAAGGTTGACGCCGACGTGAAGGGTGGAGCCGCTCTAAGCGTAACCTATGCGACTCGTAAGCCCATCGTGTTTATTGGAACCGGTCAAACATACGAAGACCTGCAGGATTTTAACCCTGAACGGTTCACACAAATGATTCTGAAGTAGAAAAATCTCTGCCCGGCTCGCGCATTGCTATCTAGAAAAAGGTGGGTGACGGGGGATGTGACCGCAACTGCGCCGTCGAATGTTGGGGGTATTTAAAGAAAAAACTAGGGGGTCTAACTACAAAAAGAGAAAGAGCCATGTTATTTAATTTGATTAACGAACGAGTTCCCGTTTCTTCCATCGCAGATTCTTGCTTCTACATTTCCTACACTTGGTAGCACTAGAAGCGTTTCGAGCTCCACATTTTCGACAAATCTTCATGTAAAGCCTATGCTTCTGAGCAAGAGTCTTCTTGAAGGGATCCATGATCGGCGTCGCATACATCCTCCATTTGCTGAGCTTAGCTACGTTTCACATTCAATACAACTAAATATGTTTTTCCTTCCCAAGGCCTTCAGCCAACAGCCTCGCCACATCGCTGGGTTTTTCAGCCACCTCAATACCAGCCTCTCTAAAGGCGTCAATCTTGCTTTGAGCGGTTCCAGCCCCACCCATAATGATGGCGCCGGCGTGACCCATCCTCTTTCCAGGAGGCGCAGTTCTTCCAGCCACAAAGGCAACCACAGGCTTAGAGTATCCCTCCCTAGAAACAAAATCCGCAGCCAATTCCTCCAAGTTTCCACCAATCTCGCCAATCAAGGCAACAGCCTCCGTACGCTCATCCGCCTCAAACATTCTTAAGACTTCAACAAAGCTCAAGCCAACAACTGGATCGCCTCCCAACCCGATGCAAGTCGATTGCCCCAACCCCTTTGCAGAAATTCCAGCCGCAATCTCGTAGGTTAGAGTCCCACTCCTCGACACGACGCCTACAATTCCCGGCTTGAAAACATGTGCCGGCATAACTCCAAGCTTACACTCCCTCGGCGTGATGATTCCAGGCGTATTAGGACCGATAACAGTGGCGCCATGTTGTTTTGCCCTCGCCATAACCTCTATAGCATCTTTCACCGGAACATGCTCGGTGATGATCACTATCGTTTTCAATCCACCCTCTAGGGCTTCAAGGGCAGCGTCTGCGGCGAAACGAGCAGGAACAAAAATTATAGACGCGTTGGCACCATGTTTTTTCACAGCCTCCTCCACAGTATTGTAGACCGGAACCCCGTGTACCCTAGCTCCACCCTTCCCAGGAGTTACACCCGCAACAATCTGAGTTCCGTAATCAAGCATCAGCTTCGTGTGGAAGCTGCCTTGGGTTCCTGTTATGCCCTGAACTATGGCTCTGGTGTCTTTACCAACAAGAAGCCCCAACAATTAACCCCCGGTTTTCGCGATTTCAACAGCCCTTCTAGCCGCCTCCTCCATGCTGTCTAATACATGAATCCCAGCTTCTGTGATGATGCGCCTCCCTTCTTCCTCGTTGGTCCCTACCAGCCTCACCACCACGGGTTTAAGAAAGCCAACTCGCCCCTTCGCCTCAAGAATCCCCCTAGCAACCTCATCGCATCGAGTGATGCCGCCTAAAATGTTGATGAAAACAACGTCAACTCCCGGATCAGAAAAAACAAGGTTAAGAGCCGCAGCCATTACATCAGCTGAGGCGCCTCCACCCACGTCAAGAAAGTTCGCTGGACTCCCTCCATACAACTGAATCGCATCTAACGTAGCCATCACCAAACCAGCGCCATTTCCAATCACACCAACATTTCCCCCGAGCTTCACATACGCCAACCCGCTTTTCCGAGCCTCCAACTCCAGCGGAGGCAACTCCGACTCTTCCTCTCTTATCAACCGCTCCCTAAACTCTGGATGCCGATACAAAGCATTGTCATCTATTATGAGCCGGGCATCCGCCGCAACGAACTTTCCTTCAGGCGTTTCAACGAGAGGATTCATTTCAGCCAGTTCAGCGTCAAAATCCATCGCAACATTATACAGTTTAAGAAAAATCGCGGCAAGATTTTGCATTTGACTTCCAGAGTAGCCTAATCTTTTGGCGATTCGACGTGCATGATGAAGATGAAAACCCTGCAGCGGATCTATGAAAACCTTAACTATTTTTTCCGGCGTAGCCGCAGCAACCTCTTCTATCTCTACCCCGCCCTCAGAGGAAGCGATGGCTACGTAACAGCGGTTTGAGCGATCAACTGCTACGCTAAAGTATAGTTCCCTTCGAATAGGAACCTTTTCTTCCACCAAAACACTTCGAGCCTTGAACCCCTTTATTTCCGCGCTTAACAACTTCTTCGCCACAAGCTCAGCTTCCTTTGGTGAAGTAGCGAAAAGTATTCCACCTGCCTTTCCTCTTCCTGCCACGAGGACTTGCGCCTTGACGGCGACTGGAACGTTGATTTTGGAGGCTATTTCCAGAGCACGTGTCGGAGAAGTGACTAATTTTCCCCGAGGACTCGGTATTTTATACTTAGCGAAGATGGCCTTTGCTTCGTGTTCAAAGAGTTTCAAGTCTGGAGCCACGGTCTATTTTATGGCTTGAATGGCAACATAAGATTTCGTGTCTTGAATGCCCTCCACGAAAGCTAGCTTTCGAAGAGCCTCGTCAAGCTTTTCCCGTTCCACTATGAGGATAGCGTCCATGTCTCCAGCCACTCTGAAAATTCGTTGAACGGAAAATTTCACAATTTCCCTATATGCTTCCTCCCTTTTTAAAGGAGAAACCTTGATAAAGACGAAGGCAGGATTTACGGAAACCCCCAACACGCCTAGACCCTCCTCGGTTACGTCAATGAAGCCTCTGCCTGTTCGAATGTATCCCTCATCCCTAAGCTTGCGTAAATGCACGTTTAGAGCCTGTCGACTGATCTCAAGCTGTTTCGCCAATTCACTTTGCTTCACGTGTAGAGTGTAAGTTGTCGCGGGGCTGCCTTGCGCATAAAGCATACGAAGCAGACGAAGCGGTCGCCCAGATAGGACATCCTTACTCACAACATCACACCCATTTTAGTTAAAACCTACCTTTACAATAGTAAAGTCACATTTAAAAAATATTAAAGTCACTACGCGATGCTTTTGGTTGTGGTTCCTCTAGAAATGTCCAATTTTCAATTTTTCCACTATTCAAAACAGAATCAAACACAAAGTCATGAAGAAGTGTAAAATTGTACTATAGGAAAATACCGCAACGTATTTATTTATCCAGCAAAAAGCATAGCAAGTTTTAACGGATGGAAGAACGAGGAGCGAGGCGGTGAAAATGTCAGAAAACAACTCTGTGTTGATCGGGAGAAAGCCAGTTATGAACTACGTGCTGGCTTGCATAACCCTCTTCCACGGCGGAGCAAATGAAATAAACGTGAAGGCGAGAGGCAGAGCAATCAGCAGAGCAGTTGACGTTGTGGAAGTAACCAGACGTCGATTCATGCCAGACGTGAAAATCAAGAAAATTGACATAGGCACGGATCAAATGGCACCCTTCGAAGAGGGTGGCACGCCCTCAAACGTCAGCACTATCGAAATCACCTTAGCGAAGTAGGCAACACGCGCAACTTTAAAAGGCTCCGCCGCCCCCTCCTTTATTTCAAAGGAGGACGTAAGACGGGGTGAAAGCGGCATTATGCAATTTCTGCTTGAAAAGCGGGATATTGTGCTCAAAGTGTCAAGGGAAACTTAAGTCAGGAGAGGTGAGTGAGGCAGACTTTGAAATCGCCCGCTTACTTTTGTCTCTGGAAGAAAAGTATCCTTCTCTTCAAAACGTGTATTTTCAGAGGGCTGTAGAAGCGAACGGCGTTTTAGCCATTGTTGTCAAAAGAGGCGACGTGCCTCGTTTATTAGGTTATGGCGGAAAAATCATCAAGGCTCTGGGTCAAAAGACGGGAAAAAGGATCCGCGTCCTAGAGCATGGCGTGGACGACAGAAAGTTCTTGGAAGACCTCTTTGTACCCCTAAGAATTCTGACAATAAACACAATATGGTTGCCTGACGGAACCACGGAGACAAGGGTGATTTTGAGGAGGAGAGGACGAAAACGGATTCCAATAAACGTGAAAGCATTGAAGGAAATCGCTCAAAAGGTCCGTGGAATAACCCTCAGAGTGGAATTTTCTAGGTGATAGACGGGTTTCCTATGAAAACCGACAAATTAGGAGATTGGCGCAGAACCCATTATTCAACGGATATGAAGCCTGAACTGGATGGAAAGGAGGTTTTGGTTCTCGGCTGGGTTCAGGACATTCGAGACTTAGGCGGCATACGCTTTGTTATTCTGCAGGACAAGAATGGAACGGTGCAAATTACTATCCCCCGAGACGAAGCTAACAGTAGGGTGTTGAAGAAAGCTGATTCGTTGCAGAGACAATACAGCATTGGCGTGAAGGGGGTGGCTAGGAAAATGGAGAAGGCTCCGAGGGGAGTTGAAATTATTCCCAGCGAAATTCGAATATTGGGGGTAGCGAAACAGCCTCTGCCTCTGGACATAACGGGACGGACTCCTGCGGAAATCGACGTGCGACTGGATGCGCGCGTTCTCGATCTGCGTCGAGACGAAAATCAAGCTATTTTCAGAATTCAACACGTTGCCCTAGAAGCGACGCGAAGTTTCTTATCCAAACGGGGCTTCATGGAGGTGCATACGCCGAGAATCATAGTTTCCGCCACCGAGGGAGGTGCCGCCCTTTTCCCCGTGGCGTATTTTAAACGAGAAGCCTTCTTAGCGCAGAGCCCCCAGTTGTATAAAGAGCAGCTAATCTTGGATTTTGAGAAGGTTTTTGAAATAGGTCCCTTTTTCAGAGCCGAAGAATCGCATACTCGCCGCCACCTAAGCGAATTCATTTCCATAGACATTGAAGAAGCCTTCGCAACAGCCAACGACGTAATGAAAGTTCTTGAAGAACTTATACATCAGATATGCAAAGACGCGAAAAAAAGATGTGGAAGAGAACTGAAAATTCTGAAACATAAAATTGACGTGCCGAAAACGCCCTTCAAACGTTTCACCTACGATGAAGTCCTCGAAGAGTTAAAGGAAAAGGGAATACATGTTCCTTGGGGGGAGGACATCCCTACTCCAGCCTTTAGGACTTTGGGAAAACTTCATCCCTACTACTACTTCCTAACAGACTGGCCAACCAAATCCAAGGCGTTTTACATCAAGCCGCGAGACGACAACCCAGACTTGTGCGAAGGCTTCGATTTAATGTGGCATTGGATAGAGCTTGCCTCAGGAGGAACCCGCATCCACTCTAAGAAGCTTTTGATTAAGAGGTTGACTGAGCAGGGACTGCGGCCTGAATCCTTCAAATCCCACCTGCAAGCCTTCGATTACGGTATGCCTCCCCATGCGGGATGGGCCATAGGCTTGGCGAGACTTGTTATGGCGCTCACTGGAAAGCGAAACATACGGGAGGTTGTGCTTTTCCCGAGAGACCGCTTCAGACTCACACCCTAACTTGGCTAATAGCTTGCTTTCAGAGGTGTATAGTGACGTCCCACGCAAACGCCCATTTTTTATAGACTACATGAAAAACAGCGCGCGAAATGTTTTTAATTACACAGCGAGTTTCTGTTCATACAGGGTGAAAAGGGTTTGTCTTATTGTTGGAAATGCGGGGCAAAGTTGAAAGAAGACAGTAAATTCTGTCATGTTTGTGGTGCTTCAGTTGCCAAAGTGGTTAAAGAGGAATTTTCGGTCTCAGCTGATAATCTCATTGAAAAAGTTAAGGAGCTGCTTCATGAAGGAAACGTGACCAGAATAATTGTTAAAGACGAAAAAGGAAAAGTTCTGCTTGAGATACCTGCCACCATAGGAGTTATCGGTGTTGTCCTTGCTCCTTGGCTCGCAGCTTTAGGTGCAATAGCTGCTTTAGCTACGAATTGCAAGATAGTTGTTGAAAGAAAAGAATAAACCTGTTTACCCTCAAAAACCTGCTTTCAAGCATACTTGGAGATATCTCCCGAAGTCCCAATTTTTAATTAGTTTTTTGAATTTTTTAATATACCAAATAAGGTATATGATGTTTCTTAAGATAAATGTTTTCTAGATTAAAATAATTATCTAACTGATTAAATTTTTTCTGAATCTGTTTATTGGGACATTTAGATAGTCCACTTGCTATTACAATTCCTGTTTTGTTATTTGGCTAATAACCATTTTACATTATCAAAACCATATTTAATAATGAGCGATTCAATTACATCTGCTGCACATCTATCATCAATTTCTATTACAACCACTTCATTTCCTGCTCGATAGATCATAGCAGCTATTTCATTCACACAATCAGTCTTAATTACCCAACATCCATCTTCAGTTTTATCATTCCAAATTCTGGGTTTTTTCTTATCGATTCCCTGAACAAAATAAAATTTACATATTAACTCTCCAACTTTTTTTGGATCATCAACGGTTTTGCAATAAATCCACATAAAATCTAAGTTTCCTATTACAAATTCAAAAAAAAGAGAAAATTCATTAGGAGAGCCACTTAATGACGAAAAAATCAGAAATAAAGAAAGAAATTTTGGACGAGGCTTACCGTCGTGGATATGATTATATGCCCAAAAAGTCGTGGCCTTGTGCCCCTGCTGTTTTTGCTGCCGTTATGGACACTCTAGGCTACGAAGATGATCCTGTGATTAATGATGTTTGGAAAGCTACCATAGGTTTTACCGGTGGAACTGGTAACATGGCTATTGGAACCTGTGGTGCGATGGATGCATGCATGCCACTCAAGGGGTGCATTTCAACGTGTCACCACTATAAATTCTTCATAGTTTTACCTTCTCTGAAAAAGAAGTAGTTAAAAAAAGTGTGGGTGAGGTTAGCCTACGTTTGCTACAAGGTCAATCGCGGATGCATGCAGATTTTATTCTGGAGGTGGTGGCGACGTTGATGGTGTTGCTTGGGTGGTCGGTGACTTGATCGAGAAGAAGGCAACAGCAAGCAGTATTATGGCAATCCAAATGATAATGATACCTATCAAGATTATGGTCAAAATAGCGCCGATTAGCAATAACAGCCCTGCAGTGGAAAACATTCCCACCCCAGACTTTGAAGAAAGCATGTTCAGCGACTTCCTGTAGAAAAATGCTGCGATGACTAGCAGTATAAAGAGGACAACGACAGCCAAGATAATTCCTCCAATGAATTTGAAAAGAGCACTCATGTCGGACAAGTGTTCTTGAAACGCTGCAGTCCATTCAGCCGTGTTCGTCCAGTCAGCGATACCCATATCAGCGATTGTCCCAAGAAGCGTAACAACGATAACCGCTACGAAGGCCACTACTGCTATTATGGATGTGGCAAAGCCATAGAGTGTATTATTGAATATTCCTGCCTCTTTGTAGTAGTCTGACAATCCTTTCATCGCTATCAACACTAGGACTAGACCGACTAGGCTGAGTAGGCCTGAGTAGCCTGTTCCAATGGACCCCAGAAATCCTATTACAAGCAATATTGCTCCTATGCCACCTAGGTACTTGCTAGTTTCTAGATTCATTCTATGATTCCTCGAACAACGATTTCAACCTATTTAAATAAAAGCTTTTTGCGCATGCATACTTTTTGGGTTTGGGCCTAAAATTTTGGATAAAATCAAGAATTATCCTGAAAATCCCACGACTGACACGCGCGCGCCGATACAGCAGCGAGCCCCAACAATCATGACATACGTCATATCATATAAACGTTACACAATTAATTAGTTATGGGTGCATCGGAGACGTGTGTTGGTTTGGGTTTGGGGGTTAAAATTTAACCCAACCAACGGACGACGGGGACAACGACGGACGACGGTTAATGGACGACGGAGAAAGGACAACCAATTATGGGCTTCCTAAAAAGACGGTTAAGGCCTGTATACCCGATTCAGCATACACATACAAGGTACAGGAAGGATATACTGTAATAAAAATAAGGAAGGATGATGGTACCGTAAGAGAATTACTAGATATGTGTATTCGAAATCGAGTATACCCTAAATGAGTGAGGGGTCAGAAATCAAAGAAAAATTACCCCTCACAATAAACTAAGACTAATAGTACGAGGGGTAAAAAACGTATGCGCGCGCGTGCTCAGCTAAATTCTTTCGGTTCAGTCGCCGAGATAATAGTCATGTGCACGATGTCTCTTTCTTCAACTTTATTGAAATGGCCATTGAGGAGTTGTTGAAGGAATTCCTTGTCTACCCTCTCTTGCTGTTCAATAGTTTCGTGTTCATATTTTTCTACGAAATCGCCAATATTTAATGGGTCTTCGTATTTTTGTAGAAGAATTGTTGGTGTCATTATCGCTAGCTTCCCGCTTTGCCTAAGGACTCTATGCCACTCCTTTAGCGCTGTTGGTAGCGAGTTCTTCGGGGGAAGATCTATGATAATGAGGAGGTCAAGGAAATCCTTGCGAAGGAAAATACTGCTGTAGCTGCCAGCCAGAACTGTTAGATTATCAAGTTTCAAATCAATCTGGACCGAGGACGGTTTGATTATGTAGATCTGTCCTTGAGCCAAAATTTTATGGACGTAACGCATAAACCTCTCGTGCATAGGCGAGTATTGAGGAGTGACGCATGCTATATTGCTCTTCTCTTGAAGTCCTACTGTGAGCGGTTCGTAGATATTGTTAAAAACGTTGACTTTGGGGAGCAGACTCATCAAGTACTTTCCATAGAACATGTGGACGGTTTTGATGGCGTCCAAGAGAATTTTTTCGAGTGCTTTCCTTCCCTTTTTTCCGATCTGGTATACTCTTTTGCGAGGTCCTAACTGGCTTTTCTCCCAACGCCCAGCAAGCAGTCCTTCTTTCATCATCTCGTTTAGGATCCTGTAAAGGCGGCTGATCTCCATTTTAATGTTTTCAGACGCGAGTTTTTTATGAACTTCATAGCCATAGAATTCCCTATCTCCAAACATCTTTAATATCATTGTTTTAAGATCCCATTTTCTCACAGAATTTCCCCTCCCTATATGTATTTCAGTACTATAGCTAAAAAACCTTATTTCCTTATTAGAAAGCTTGCCAACTCTACCATGAAAATTTCATTATTAAATTGGAGGTGATAATGTGAGATTTGCAGTAGTGGTTGAGCTTCCCGTTGAGGTGGGAAACGCGTTTGAGAAAGATCCTAAGGCAGAAGAGTTGCTTACTCAATTCTTGGAACAGGCGAAGCCTGAGGCAGGCTACTTCGGCTCCGCAAGAAGGTTGTTGATCCTTATTGTGAACGCTGAGAGCCATGAGGAATTATCAGGAATTCTTGTTCCCCTCTGGCACCTCTTCAAGACGTATCCTCAAGTCGAACCTGTCGTCACCATAGAGGAGTTCAAAGCCGGTTTCCCGAAGTGGAAACAAATGCTAAAGGACCTCTAAAAAAGAGAAAACAGCGACACAGAAGTAAACTTCACACCGTTGAACCTTATTCTCCCCTCTTTCTTCTCTTTGCATTCATGAAAACGGTGTCAAAATTGAAGCTTGAATCGACTGATGATGTCGAAGATTTCCTTATGATGTATATTGCTTCGGCTGCTCTACGTACAGCCTTGGAGTTGCGCGCGCTACTCTGGGAACATGATCTCTATTTGGCTCTAAATAGGATACATGTTAAAACCAATGTTTTTCTGAAAACATTTTGCGATTAGAAAACTCTCAGAAGGCAAT
>Ga0209978_10000041_pt1 | contig 37480 bp, 39 predicted proteins | sample BentaG_FD_182805 | JGI IMG/M metagenome (GOLD analysis project Ga0209978, IMG submission 182805) | Deep subsurface microbial communities from South Atlantic Ocean to uncover new lineages of life (NeLLi) - Benguela_00093 metaG (SPAdes)... | ecosystem: Environmental > Aquatic > Marine > Oceanic >... | reverse complement strand
CTGAACCTAACCGGGCCAGTGCTTCTTTTTCTCGATGATAGTAGAATTGTAACTGCTAAACACATATTATCTACTTCTCGTTAAGCCTTCATCATTTATTTTACTCCCTTTTTAATTATAAGTCTAGAAAAAATTGAGAGATCGTTCATTAACCTCACCCCCTTTATCCCCCTCTCCTTATCAAGGAGAGGGGGAATGATTATTTTATGAAGGGGCTGACGCCCCTTCAAACTACCCCAAGTAAAAGAGGTGAGCCCCTGTTTTAGAAAAGTATTTGGAAGAGAGTTTAAGGGGAGTTAGAGGGGCTTCGCCCCTCTAAAAAATACTTCCCCTTCCCCTTATTAAGGGGAAGGGGATAAAGGGGATAGGGTTAATAAAAATGAGGGGTGGGGCTGATAAGCATTCTTAATTTGCTCTTCATAGTGCTATTGCGGTAAAATTTCAGGGAAAAAACCTGGTTGAGGTGAATTAATGCCTACCTATGAGTATGAGTGCAGTCTTTGTCACCATCATTTTGAAAGGAAACAGAATTTTGATGAGGAGCCGGTAGCTATGTGCCCCAAGTGTCTGGGGAAATCTCGCCGCGTCCTTCGCTCCGTTCCGGTCATTTTCAAAGGGAGCGGTTTCTATATTACCGATAGCCGTAAAGGCAGTGATAGGGAGAAAGCTAAGGAGAAAAAGCCTGATAAGAGTAAACCAAAGGAGCAGTAGGCAGTGAAGGCACTACTACAGCGAGTCACTGAAGCCTCAGTCAGTGTTGCCGGTGAGGTGGTGGGTAGGATAGGTCAGGGGCTGGTGGTTTTTGTCGGCGTAGCCGATGGGGATACGGGGGAAGAAGCACGATATCTGGCGCAAAGAACAGTAAACCTCCGCATTTTTGCTGACGAGGAGGGCAAGTTTAACCTTTCGGTTCTGGATATTAAAGGTGAGTTATTGGTGGTAAGTCAGTTTACTCTTTTGGCTGATACCAGAAAGGGCCGTCGTCCCAGTTTTGTTGAGGCGGCACCGCCGGCGCAGGCGGAAGAATTAATTGAGCAGTTTGTCGGGGAGGTTCGCACCACGGGATTGAAGGTGGAGACTGGTCGCTTTCGGCAATATATGCAGGTAGAAATCCGTAACGATGGTCCGGTAACAATACTACTGGATAGTAAAGATAAAAAGCTATGATTCGAGTTTTGGCGGCTCAAGCTCAAGGCTGATATCCAGGGCTTTTACGGAGTGGGTAAGGGCACCAATAGAGATGAAATCAACCCCGGCCATTGCTGCCGCCTGGACATTATCTAGGGTAATACCCCCCGAGGCTTCAGTCTTCACATAGTCCGGGACTAGACTCACCACCTGGCGCATTTCATCCGGGCTCATATTATCCAGCATGATTATATCCGCCCCGCCCTCAACTGCCTCCCGGGCTTCCTGGATAGTATTGATCTCTACCTCAACTTTTATCCCCCGAGGGGCATTCTGTTTAGCTTTGGCGACAATATCTTTCAGACTCATGCCCAAGGCGCGTAACGCAGTCAGGTGGTTGTCTTTAATCAGGATAAGGTCGCCCAGATGAAGGCGGTGGTTTTTGCCTCCCCCCATGCGCACCGCATACTTTTCCAGTAACCTGAGCCCCGGCGTGGTCTTACGAGTATCTAGAATGCTGGTAGCGACCCCCTGCGTTTTAGCGGTATATTGGGTGGTCAGGGTGGCAATGCCACTGAGCCTGTTTAGGAAATTGAGGACGGTTCGCTCCGCCTTGAGGATGCTGATTACCCTACCGGAAATAGTAGCGATTATATCTCCGGGTTTAACCTCGGCGCCATCTTTAATAAAGACTTCAATTTTGAGTGAGGGGTCAACCCGGAGAAATACCCTCTTGGCTACCTCAACGCCAGCCACTATCCCCTCAGCCTTAGCCAGTAGAGACGCCTTCCCCTGGAGTTCGGGTGGTATTAGTGTCTCGCTGGTTAAATCACCATGGCTTATATCCTCAGCCAGGGCGATGTCTATAATATTATCAATTTGTTCTTCAGATAAATTCAAGCTTAGCCCCCTAACATATAAATACTACTACTGAAAGAAATTTTCAATAGGCACTCCTATAGAAATAGCCTGCAGGGGACATTGTTTAAAGCAGGCGGTGCAGTTTTCACATTTTTCTGCATCTGAGACCACCGCTTTTTCACTCTCTAATTCATAGACTCCTCGGGGACAGACATCCAGACAAATGCCACAACCATCGCAGCCTTCGGCGTCTACCACTACCTTAAAGCGCCCAGGTCCTTTAGTTAGTCCCCTCTCCTGTGTCCAGGTTACCCACTCGCTATGAAACAGGGGTGAACTCCCCGGGAAATCAATGCCGATAATGCCACCAATGAAAACGGCACCGAGGCTTAGAATCAATACCTCTCTTGTACTCCACTGGCTGGCAAGGAAACCGAATGCAGCAATGCCTAGGGCAAATATTCCCCCGATAACCAGAGCGGTGACCAGGCTTGGTTTACCCGGTAGCCAGAAGTAAAGAGCGAATAGAAATAGAGCCAGTATCCAGATTAAGGTTATAATCTCGGGTAGGAGATTCGTCCACAAGATAGCAAACGGGATTCCGATTAGAATTGTCATGGGAAACGCCCACATTGTTGCCATCTCCAGCCGTTGTGTAATGGGGAATTCTACTAGGTTCATGTTAGCTGTTTTTTGGAAGCCGCTCTCTAAGTATTGCGGGATATAACGGGCGTAAACAGGTCCAAATTTAGCGTGCCATCCGGTTTTACGGCAAATCTCTTGGGGATTTACTCCAGGGGCGCAAAGTTGGGGCAGGATTAGCTGGCGATGGTCAACCAGTTCACCTATGCCTGAGGTTTTGATGACAGATACCACTTGGTCAGCGGTGAAATGTCCTCCCTTGGCAGCGCACCAAACATTTATTCCCTTAGTATTGACTACCAGAAGGTAACAGTCTATTTGGCTTTGTATGAGAACCTTGGTTACCCCCCGTACTGTCAAGTCAAAGTTGGCAGTAACAAATACCGGGGAATGCTGGTCAGGCTTGCCAAAGACCCTGAGGCCGGTCTTGGTGGGGAAGGGCAAGCTTCGGAGAAGGGTCTCGATGATAGATTTAATTAAATCTATCATTTTAGGTACTTCCTTGCCTGGAATAGCCTCATTGTTCTCAGGAGGTAGCTTTTGGTTTTTATTATGCTGAATCCGGCTTGCCTGATTTCTTCATCTAGTTTGGCGACCGCCTGGGTAGTAGTCTGGGTGAAAATATAGGCGATTATGGCAAAGGGGAGACGGAATAAAAGTAGTAGAGATTTAGCAAAGAGGCTCGGTGGCATAATTTCATCCGCAATTATTAGGCTGCCGTTTGTCTTTAAAACCCGGTAGCATTGATTCAGCACATATCTTATCTCTTCCCTCGACATCTCACTGAAGACCAGGGTGCTGGTTATCACATTGAAGCTGTTGTCAGCAAAAGTGGTATCCATATCCATAGCGCTCATTCTTAGCAGTTTGATTTTCTCGGTTAAGCCTGCCTTTTTAAGCTTTCGGTGAGCAATAGCTAGCATTTTGGGGGATAGGTCAATGCCGGTGACCTCCGCACCCTTTGCGGCACACAGGATGGCGAGGCTGCCGGTGCCGCAGCCAAGTTCTAGGATTTTGTCGCCCTTAGCAATAAATTCATCAACAATATCCTGTTTTAGATGTCTAAGTCTACCCACGGTCAAGATGTTAATCCCAGCGTCGTATCTTTTAGGAGCTGATTCTAGAATCTTCATAAAAGCATAGGACATAGCATTTCCCAATCTTTGGGGTGGGGCGTTATTCTTGACTGGTGAATATGACGTGGCACTGCCACTGGGTGGAACTCTGGGGGAAATCGGAGCGAAAATGGGCACCACGGCTCTCTTCCCGGAGAAGGGCTGCCTCGGTTACTAACCGTCCGGTGAGCACCAGGTTGTTTAGCTCGTAGCTAGGGCGGTCGGTAGGCTGGGGTAAGGACCTTTGCCAAGTGGCTAGGGTATCGGCGGCTCTGGTCAGACACTCCTGGTTGCGGATAATGCCTACTTTATTCCAGTGTAGTCGTTGCAAAGCAGAAAGGCTGGGTGCAGGCACAGCCTTAGATACCTGCCTCTGGCTCAGTGAGCAGTGAGCTCCCACATCCTTAAGAGGTGCCTCTATCTTGGTTCCCTTGCTGGTTTTTTCCATAATTCTTTTGCTAAATACCACCACTTCAAGCATTGAATTTGAGGCTAGACGATTGGCTCCGTGGACCCCGGTGCAGGCGACTTCACCGGCAGCGAATAACCCGGCAATGTTGGTTTCTCCCCACTTATTGACTCTGATGCCGCCCATCATGTAGTGGGCTGCCGGTGCTACCGGTACCCAGTCTTTGGTGATATCCAAGCGGTGGTCAAGGCAAAACCGGTATATTTGGGGAAAGCGGGTGGTAGTGATATGGGATGGTAAATGAGTAATATCAATGAAGACTCTATCTGAGCCTGTTTTTTTCATCTCGTTTACTATGCTGCGAACAACTACATCTCGCGGTGCCAGGTCGCCCTCTGGGGTATAGTCGGGCATAAAGCGGTAGCCGTCTATATTGCGCAGCACGCCCCCTTCACCTCTAACTGCTTCAGATATAAGAAAAGGAGTTACCCCGGGCAGGCGTAGGGCGGTAGGGTGAAACTGGAAAAATTCCATGTCAATTATCTCTGCCCCAGCGTTGAAAGCTAGAGCTATGCCATCACCAGTGGCTACCTCAGAGTTGGTGGTGAACTTGAATAGTTGCCCGGCGCCGCCAGTAGCCAGAATCAGGTAGCGGCACTCGTATTCTTCAATGGAACCGAGGTGGCAATCGAGGGCTTTTATTCCCCTGACCGTCCCCTTTTCTACCAGAATCTCGGTGGCTAAACAATCTTCAAGTACCTGGATTTTGGATGAACGTACCTGATTACTAAGGGTGACCTCAATGTGTTCGCCAGTGGCATCGCCCCCGGCATGCAGAATACGGGGCACGCTATGGGCTGCCTCTATGGTGAGGTCAATCTTGCCGTCAAGGGTGTCAAACGGTAGCCCGAAGTTGATCAGGTCAGTAATGCGGTCGGCAGCTTCGTCGACAAGGATACGCACCGTCTCTTCATCACACAAGCCGTCTCCAGCGGCGATAGTATCCCGGAAGTGAAGTTCAGGGGAATCGTTCTTACCTATGGCGGCGGCAATACCACCCTGGGCATATTTGGTATTGCAGTCGTCAATACTGCCTTTGGTTATAAGGAGCACGCTTCCCTGCTCCTTCGCCAGCAGGGCGCTATAGAGCCCGGCAATACCACTGCCCACTATAATGTAGTCGTAACGGCTCTTCAAAGCTTCAACCCCTTTCCTTCAAAGGAGCCGGGATAGGGGTAAGATTGATAAATCTCACCCAAAGCTGACAAGCAACCTCTATTCCGCTTGTTTGACGTGGATTGCTGCCCTGACAAACCTGATTATTGTCCCTGACTCTACCTTCAGGTCGACAGTTTCCTCACTGACTTTTTCAATCACTCCGTGGATGCCGCCGGCAGTAATTACCTTATCTCCCCTTCTCAGTTCCTCTACTATTTTCTTTTGTTCCTTCTGTCGCTTGCGTTGTGGTCTAATCAGAAGGAAATACATCCCGCCGAAAATCAATAGCACGAAGAGAAGCAGCTGAACTAGGTTTGTGCCTCCTTCTTCAGGCGTCTCGGCTGGAGCACAGCCGACGATAAGTACCAGGGTGATAACAACCAATCCCACTACAAACCCCAACTTTAACATTTTACTCCTTTCCTCCTTTTAGTTAGTGTTACTTTAATTCAACCTTACCCTGTAGTGACCAGGGACTTGTTTTCTCAATCCTGATTTTCATCAGTTGCCTCAGGCAATCGCCGTTGTTGCTGAAGAACACTAGTTTACCACTTCGGGTGCGACCTTGCCACTTGCCCTTTTTCTTGTCTTCTACTAGAACTTCAACCGTCTTGCCTAAAAGCCGGGCATTAATTTCGGTAGCGATGTTCTCCTGGAGTTGCTCAATCCTATTTAGTCGCTCTTTCTTCTCCGCCGGTGGAATATTATCCTCAAATTCCTGGGCGGCGGCAGTTCCAGACCGGGGTGAATAGACAGCTATATGGACGGTATCAAACCTTAGCTCAGAGAGCAAACTGACTGTTTGCTGGAACTGCAGTTCGCTTTCCGAGGGGAAGCCAACAATTACATCGGTGCTCAGAGCTACCCCCGGTATTTTGCTGCGTATTTCGGTGATAAGCTGGCGAAAGTGTTCTACCGTGTAGCCGCGCCTCATCGCTTTCAGGATGTTATTGTCGCCTGACTGAACGGGGAGGCTTATCTGCTCGCAGACCTTTTCCAGGTGAGCTACGGCTTCAATGAGCCTGGAGCTCATGTCCTTGGGGTGGTTGGTCAGGAAGCTGATGCGGGCTAATCCGTCTATGGTATTCAGTTCCTGGAGCAGGTCAGCTAGGTCTGGTTTGTCCGGCAGGTCATGCCCGTATGAATCTACATTTTGCCCCAGGAGGGTAACCCCTTTTACGCCACGGCGCACCAGCTCCTTAACTTCACAGGCTATCTCGGCTATGGGACGGCTCTTTTCCCGTCCACGGCGGTAAGGGACAATGCAATAGGAGCAAAAGTTATCACAGCCCTGAATGATGGGAACGAAGGTGGTGGGTGAGGGGTGCCGGGGCAGTATTGGCTCCAATTCGGTCCTCTCCAGCCATTGCGGGTAATCCCCGGGCTTAAAAAAGTGGTCAACATGGGGGAAGATTTCCTTGAGCTGGTCGACCTCAGAGTTTACCAAGCAGCCGGTAACCGCCAGAGTTATACCCGGGTTTGTCCTTTTCAGTGCTTTAAGGGCATTAAGCTTGTTGATAACCCGATTCTCCGCGTTCTGGCGCACCACGCAGCTATTGAGCACAATGATACTGGCTTCCTCAGCAGTATCTGTAGCCTGGTAGCCAAGTTGCTCAAAGAAGCTTCCCAGCCGCTCCGATTCCGCCTTATTCATCTGGCAGCCAATAGTCCAGATATGATATTGGTGCATCGTCGGTCACTCTACGGTTATGAAAAATTATACCCCTTATTAAGGGGCATATTGCTTCCGATGGCGGAGGGAGTGGGATTTGAACCCACGACCCCAGTTTCCCAGGGTAAGCGCTTAGCAGGCGCCCGCACTAGACCACTATGCGATCCCTCCTTAATCTTACGTATTTTAGTGTAGCACAACCCTTCATTTTGCTCAAACCTATAAGAGGATTTTTTAAAGGGGCGAAGCCCCTTTTAATCCCCTTAATAACCGCCCCCCATTTGAAGGGTAAATGATAAAGGGGTGTTTAAGAGGGGCGTTAGCCCCTCTTCCAAACCAAACCCCCCTCTCCTTGCTCCAGAGTAGTATTTGGGGAGTTTTAGAGGGCGTTAGCCCTCTAAAGAAACTATCTTCCCCTTCCCCTTATTAAGGGGAAGGGGATAAAGGGGATAGGGTTACTATAAATCTTATTTGAGGGCGCTATTTAGCTGTGCTATGATTGGCACAGAGCTAACATGGAGATTAATGCTTTAATTGATGAAGCTCTTGGGGATGACCTTGAGGTAGGCTGGCTACAAAATGTAGCCGAGCAGGTCCTCCTTGCTCAGGAGGCTGGCTCTGACGTAGAGCTCAGCTTGGTTATTACCAGCCAGGAAAGGGTGCGCCAGCTAAATCGGGACTACTTGGGCAGGGACAGGCCTACTGACGTGCTGGCTTTTTCCATGCTTCCTGAGCTACCGGTTGAGGGTGAGCTTGAGACAGACTTCCCTCTTTTCATTACCCCTCCCGACGGGGTGTTGCATATTGGTGAGGTGATTATTTCCTACCCGCAGGCGGTGATACAGGCTGAGGAGCACCACCACCCGGTAAAGAAGGAAATAGCCATCCTCATTATTCACGGGGTGCTGCACCTTTTGGGATATGACCACGAGGAGCCCGAGCCAGAGCGCCAGATGAGAGCCAGAGAGGCGGAAATCCTGGGCGGTATTGAAGGGAAAGACAGCCATATAACGGGGTAAGTTGATATGCTCTGGAGAATTCTAGCCGAAGCAGTTATGGGTCTACACCTTCTCCTCATAGGCTTTTTTGCGGTTTCCGTGGTGCTTCTGGCACTCGGCTTTTTCAAAGGACGCCGCAACTGGCAGTTCTTCTACTACGGGGTCACTGCGGTGGTGGTAGGTTTGGGGGTGGCGGCTTGGGCGGGGGTATTACGGTCTTGCTCCCTGACCGACCTGGAATACTTGCTGAGAAGGCTCTACGACCCCAGTGAGAGCTGGATGCGCACCAGGTCCCTGCTGGGAACCATCATATTAAACGCTACCGGGGTTGAGGTACCTGAATTCGCCTTCACCATAGCGCTGGTGGTAGCAGTAGTGGTAATGATAAGCTCTCTCATTCTTCGGAGAGCTTAAGCAGGCATTAATTTTATGTATTGACAATCCTGTTAATGTATAGTAAATTGCAGTCAATATATATATAAGATTGTCTTTAAGTATTACTGTTTGAAAAGGGGGATTATTAAATAATGAAGAGGCTACTTGTAGCGTTGCTTTTATCAGTAATCCTGACCGCGACGCTGGTAACTCCAGCCTTTGCCGATGAGGGAAAGGGCAACATGCCAGGAAAAGCCGGTGATATGGATATTTCCGTGGGTTGCTAAACGCTTGGCGTAGTATAGGCATGGGTTTCTGGATTAACCATTTTTATCCTCCCTCAAGTCCGTGTGTGGGGGCTTGGATGCAACAATCTGATGTTCGCGCTGGTCAGCCTCCTGCGAAGCCTCATTGGGCAGGAGGACCGTAGTAGCCTGACTAAGTTTACCTTCATAGACGCCAGAATACTAACGGCTTAGACAATAAATAGGAATTTAAGGGCACCGGAACTACAAATTTAATAAATAGTTCTGGTGCCCCTTTTTATTTCGGTTTCAGTCCCACAACCCGAAGGTCGCTGGCTCGAATCTACCCCCCGCTACCAAGATTATTGGGGGTACAACCCGTGGGTAAAGATTATCGAACCAGGTTAATCCATAACACCGCCAATTTTCTGAACTTTTCAAGTGCGTCAGAAATTGTTAAACCATATCCTTGGCATTCAGGTATTTCATCACACTCAAACAAATATCGATATCCATAACCGTTATCGTTTTGCTCGAAAATCCTGACTTTGGAAATCCTGATTGTCAATTTGGGATAATTTTCCAAACTCTTCACAGACTTTAACCATCCTACCCATTAGGTTCTTAAAACCAGTGGTAGTAAAAATTGTAGCATGGGTAGATGGCTGTATAAATAGATAAATAGTAACATATGATATGGGAAGATAGTACTAAAAGTTATGGCTTGCTGGCTCGAATCCAACCCCCGCTACCTTAAGGCTTATTTAGCGCCGCGCTACGCCGATAAGCTCGCTCAGACTCTTTATCCCTTCTTTTTTCATGAATTGCTCTATTCCCTCCAGAACATCGAGTGCGGAGCGGGGGGAGGTGAGGTTGGCAGCGCCTACCTGGACGGCACTGGCGCCAGCCATAATGAACTCTATGGCATCGCTGGCGGTAGTGATGCCGCCACAGCCAACAACGGGCACGTCTACTGCCCTGGCTACCTGATAAACCATATATAATGCCACTGGCTTTATCGCCGGTCCGGATAGACCGCCCACTATGTTGCCCAGGAAGGGCTTGCGCTTGGTAATGTTGATAGCCATGCCCCTTATGGTATTGATTACGGTTATGGCATCGGCTCCAGCCCCGGCTACCGCCATAGCTATTTTAGCTATATCATCGGTGTGTGGGGTCAGCTTGACCAGTATGGGCAGGGAGGTGGCTGATTTGACGGCAGAGGTTACTCCGGCGGCTGACTTGGGGTTATTTCCGAACTCAACACCACCGGCTTTAATATTGGGGCAACTGATATTCACCTCAATAGCACTGATTCCAGCTACGCCGTCCAGCTCACCAGCCACTTTGGCGTAATCGTCAATGGTGTCGCCGGCAATATTAACAATGACCGGCACCCGCCAGTTTGCCCAGATTGGTGCCTTTTCCTTGATTAAAGCCCTGACGCCAATATTCTGAAAGCCGATTGAATTGAGCAAGCCGCAGGGTGTCTCGGCCAGTCTGGGCTGGGGGTTACCCTCTCTGGGGTTGAGGGTGGTTCCCTTGCATACGATAGCTCCCAGCCGCTGAATATCAAAAAGTTGGCTATACTCGGTGCCGTAGCCAAATGTGCCCGAGGCGGTCATCACCGGGTTTGCCAGTAGCAGGCCTGGCTTGTGTTTGGGGGCTAATTGAATTGAAAGCTCCACGGACAACTCCTTAGGCTAAATCAGTAACAGTGCCAGCATTGTTGAAGAAGAACCTGTCGCCGAACTCCCGAGCCAAAAGACAGGCTGCTGGCATATCAGTACAGTGACACAAACCCAATCTTTGGACCCCAAGCTCTTTCAGGGCAGCAATTGTCAGCTGGATGCGCTCTTCAGAGGCGCTAATGAGGTGAGCACCACCCAGAACCGTGTGTATTGGTTTTACTCCGGTAAGCTGCTGAGCATGGTATAGGGTATTGATAATGCCATGATGGGCACAACCCAGCACGACAACCAGTCCCGCCCCGGTCTTTATAACCAGTGCCAGGTCATCGAGAAGCTTATCCGGCTGAAAGCCACCATCTTCTTTGACAAACAGATTAGGGTCTATCTGCTCAAACTCGGTTACCATGGGAATCTCGCCGGTAGTCATTATGCTATCGGTTATTTTCACTGGTTTTGTCGTCAGATTAAAGCTTGCCCCCAGGCTCTCCAGCTTCTGGCGCCGGAAGGGTATGCCGATGTATTTATCAGCCGCACCCTGACGGCGCCGGTACTTGGCTGACCATATATCGGGGTGGGCTATTATCTCTACCTTTTTTTTCATCTTACGCAGGATTTGGCGCAAGCCGCCGGTATGGTCATTATGACCATGACTCAGCACAATCTTATCGATTTGGCTCAGGTCAAATCGTACAGTAGCGGCATTATGACTGGCTGAGACGCCTTTACCGGTATCAAATAAGATATTCACCTCGCCTGTTTCAACCAGGAAACTCAGCCCCCACTCAGCCAGAAAGCGACCCCTACCGGCGGTATTGTCACTCAGGGTAGTAATACGAAGTCCCATTTTTATTCTCCTAGATTATATGTTATTGGTTCTCAAGGGACAACTACTAATGCGGTTCATGGTGAAAAGATGCTTGAGCCTTCCTGGTGAATAGAAGAGGAAATAATATATCACTGGTACAACAGGGAATCCAGACGGCAAGGAATAAAAACAGGAAGATGAAGGGGAGCAGAGGAATCCACCAGGCTGTTCCGAAGGCGGTGAAGTAGAATAATGATGCCCAGGTGCTTAAGAGTACGTGACCAAGGTGCGGGATTTTGGTGGTGGGTCTCAAGTAACCGAGAGTAATACCGGCAAGTGCTGCCGAATTTACAATTTGCCATTTTGCAATTCCAATGACCGGCATTTTTGCGGTTTCGATAAAGGGTATATGAAATTCCATCTTGATACCAAGTAAGACTCCGCCCAGGTGGGGAATTAAGACATCGCTCAGGGTAGCGATACCGATTGACCCTGCGTAGCCAATCAGGATTGCTGCCCAGATTTTGCCACCGCCATATTTCTGATACATGCCGGTGGTGGCAATGGCGCTGGCGACGATATGGAGGGGGTGTAATGAGTAAAAAACAATATGGGAAGTCTCAGCAGGAACCTTACCGAAAACTATGATAGCCATGATGATAATTCCGGTAACGGTGCCTAAAGCAGTGAACGGGGCGTGGTTTTTCAGTTCCCTGGCTATTAGTCTGAGCATTTTCCTTTACTGGTTTAACTTACTGCCTTAACTTTGCTCTCCGCAGTTGCCGGTTTATCACGGCGGTCATCGATGCTGATGAGAGTAACCACTCTTTGTGCCCCCTTGGTAAACGGCACCTCGTGCATTTTCTGAGCTAGCTCAAGTACCCGTGCTAGAGGCCCTTCAATAATTGTCCCCATACCTGTTATTTGATAGCTTATGTCTTTAGCCTCTTTAAGCACATCAAGGCAAGCGGCAATATAGGGGCTTACACTGGGAGTCGCCGTGCCCAGGGGGATAACACGCATATCAGCAATAACCCGCTCTTTCATTATGGTTTCCTCCATTTACTCTCACGGCTTAAATAGGTGGTTACTATCATAGCCTAAATAGGTGGTTTTGCCAATATATTCCTCTTTACTTTGAAGGAACAGATACTAGAAAGATGAGAGTGAATTTGAGATTGTCTAGCAACCTATCCCCCTGACCCCCTTCCTACGGTTATTTAGTAAAGGGATTAAAAGGGACGCAAGTCCCTTTAAGAAATTATCTTCCCCTTCCCCTTATTAAGGGGAAGGGGATAAAGGGGATAGGGTTACTAAAAAAATAAAGGGGATGAGGTTAATAAACAATCAAGCGAAGTCTAAATATTGACTAAATAGAGTAAATAGGCTACATTAAATGTGTGATATACCTTGGCACTTCAGGGTTTAGTTATGACGATTGGGTTGGCACCTTCTACCCGGTAGGTTTGCCTAAGTGGGAATGGCTTACCTATTATGCCCGTGAGTTTAATGCCTGTGAGCTAAATTCAACCTTTTATGCCTTACCTAAACCCTCTAGCTTAAAAGCGATGACCGAGAAAACGGGTGAAGACTTCCTGTTTTCTATTAAGGCGAATCAGCAAATGACACATCAACGGGAAGATAATGCCCCCGTTTTTAAGGCTTTTTGCCAGGTGTTAGAACCTGTTATCACTGCCGGGAAGCTGGGTTGTATCCTGGCTCAGTTCCCATATAGCTTCAGGTTTAATCGCCGTAATCGGGATTACCTTGGGCTGCTTAAGGAACGGTTGGGCGAACTGCCGGTAGTGGTTGAATTGCGTAATGCCGGGTGGTTGCAAAACGAGGTGTTTAGCTGGCTTCAAGAGCTGGATTTAGGCTTTTGCTGTGTTGATGAACCGCAGCTACCTAATCTCTTGCCACCACTGGCTGAGGCAACAAATAAGATAGGCTATGTTCGCTTTCATGGGCGTAATAGTGACAAGTGGTGGCAACATGAGCATGCTTATGAGAGGTATGATTACAGTTACACGCCAGAAGAACTCAGTGAGTGGGTGCCTAAGATTCGAAAGCTGGCAAATGTGGTGGAGAAGACCTTTATCTTCGCCAACAATCACTGGCGTGGACAGGCAGTTGGCACTATTCGCCAATTGCGACTGATGCTGGACTAACCTATTCACCTAAATTTTTTTCCTAAATTTAGTATTATATGGTAACATATCCGTCAGCACTAAATAGGTAAAATCGGAGTCAGCCAAACCTTAAGCTTGACGGGTGGACAGGAGGAAGAGCAAATGACTACTGAATTCAATATGCTTCGCTCTCGTTTGAAGAGTGAACGCAAGCACTTAACTGAGGAGTTGGCGCAATTAAAAGCTAGCGCCCGTCCTCTTGGTGAGAGGCGGGAAGGTAGCCCCTTTGGCAAGAGGGAGGAAGAGGCTACCGAGACCTTTGAGTTGGAGAAGCGGCTAGCTTTAGAGAAGCGTCTGATAGACCAGTTGGCTGAAGTGGACCACGCTTTGAGCAAGGTTAAAGAAGGAACCTACGGTTTATGTGATGTTTGTGGGCAAACCATAGACCCAGACCGATTAGAAGCTCTTCCCCAGGCAAACCTGTGCTTGAGTTGTAAGGCGAAACAGGCAAAGAATGCAAAAGGCAAGTGAGCTCCGAAGTGAGTGGCGGTGGAATGTGCTCTTTTTCTTTATAGTATTACTGGTGGTAGCCGCCGACCAGCTTAGCAAAATATGGATAAGGTCTAATCTACTTGTTGGGCAATCACTATTTGAGGCAGGATTCTTTCGGATAACCCATGTTCACAATACCGGGGCTGCCTTCGGCTTGTTTCAGGGTCAATCATTCCTCTTGACCATAGTTGCCCTGGTAGGTATTACCGTTCTCCTCGTCTATGCCCTCGTTTTTTATCGGAGGTTCCCCCTTTTAGATAATAGGCTGGGCAGGTCACCCCTTGGCTTGGTTCTCGGTGGCGCCGTGGGTAATCTGATTGACCGGCTACGCTTTGGGTATGTTATCGACTTCATTGATGTCGGTCTCTGGCCGGCATTTAACCTCGCTGACTCCGCCATAACGGTTGGAGTTATTCTACTTGCTTACTCCTTCCTTCGCTCTGCCCGAGCCGAGAAGCACTAGGATGGACAAAAGATATAGCTTTGTGGTTGAAAAGCGGGGGGCTCGTCTTGATAAGTATGTTGACGAGAAATGCCGGGAGCTCTCCCGAACCCATGCTCAGAAGCTTATTACTGGTGGCTATATTACGGTTAATGACCGGACGGCTAAAGCAAGCCATAAACTTAATATCGGTGATAGGGTAAAAGTCGTTATACCCCCAATCCCACCCACCTCTTTATCCCCTGAGGCGATTCCACTGAATATCATTTACCAGGATAACGACCTGTTAGTTATTGATAAACCAGCCGGGCTGACCATTTACCCCGCCCCGGGACACCCCAGCCATACCCTGGTTAATGCTATCCTTTCCCGCTTTCCTGAATTGCCGGGTAACTCGCTGCGACCGGGAATTGTGCATCGGTTGGACAAGGATACCTCGGGGGTGATGGTGGTGGCTAAGAATAGCCCGGCTCAGCTAAATTTGATTGACCAGTTTAAGGCTCATTCGGTGGTGAAAGCCTACCTGGCATTGGTTAAAGGGCGTCTCAAACCGGAGCACGGTGCTATTGAGGCATCCATCGGGCGTGACCCCCACAATCGGAAACGCATGGCGGTAGTGACTGAGGGGAAGGAAGCGCGCACTCAATATCATGTAATTGAGTATGTGGGTAACCATACCCTGCTTGAGGTCAGACCCAAGACGGGGCGCACCCACCAGATTCGGGTTCACCTTTCCGCTATCGGCTTTCCGGTGGTGGGAGATAAAATGTATGGTGTGAAGTCAGCCCATCTCTCCCGGCAATTTCTCCATGCCTCCCGCCTCGGCTTTAACCACCCCTCCACCGGCGAATACGTAGAATTCACCTCCGACCTCCCCCCTGATTTAGCCCAGGCGCTAAAAGATATTGCCTGAGATTGTTTATTAACCCTATCCCCTTTATCCCCTTCCCCTTACCAAGGGGAAGGGGAAGGATTTTTGAAAGAGGGGCTATGCCCCTCTTAAACACCCTGATAAATGCTTTAGAGTTTAAGGAGAGTCAAAGAGAGGCGAAGCCTCTCTTACCTAATCCCTCCCCCTCTCCTTACTAAGGAGAGGGGGATACAGGGGGTGAGGTTGATAAAATAACTCCTAGAATCTTGGTGGGTGGGGTGGTAGAATAGCAGGAAGGGAGGGTGAAATGCCTACTAAACCTATAGTTATCAAGTTTTTTGCTCCTGTTGTTGATGTCACAATTAACACCTTGATGAACACAATCGAACAGAAGATGAAACAAGGTGTGTCTGAATTCATCATCCTCATTTCATCTCCAGGAGGCTCCGTTCTTCATGGGCTATCAGCCTACAACTATCTAAAAGGCTTACCTATAACCATAACCACACATAACTTTGGAAGTGTTGATTCTATAGGGGTTGTCCTCTTTTGTGGGGGGAGTAAGAGGTTTTCAGTCCCTCAAGCAAGATTCCTGCTTCACGGTGTAAGCGCTGGCTTCCGAAATGAGCGTTTAGAAGAGAAACAACTTGAGGAGAGATTGATGGGACTTAAGAATGAGGTAGGGAATATTGCTAAAATCATAGCTGCAAATTCTACCAAGACTGTGGAAGATGTTACACAAGCCATTCTTGACAGAACAATATTGAATCCTGACGAAGCTATGGCGTGGGGCTTAGTTCATGAGATTAAGTCCGAACTATTTAAGGCAGGCTCTGAAGTTATATCTATACAATATCAACAAAAGGAGAGCCAGTAACAGATATAGCTGTGGAGAGAAAGGTTTTAGATGACTAACTCAGTCAGAGTCCGTTTTGCGCCGAGTCCGACCGGTTTTCCCCATGTGGGCAATATCAGGACTGCCCTGTTTAACTGGCTCTTTGCCCGTCACCACGGCGGCAGCTTTATCGTCCGCATTGAGGATACCGATGTTACCCGGAAGATTGAGGATGCCGTGGAGGCTATCCTTGGTGGTCTGCGCTGGCTGGGGCTGGACTGGGATGAGGGGCCTGAGGTGGGGGGTAAATACAGTCCCTACTTTCAATCACAGCGTCTCAAGATATACCACGAGGTAGCCCAGCGCCTGATTTCACAGGGGAATGCCTACTATTGCTACTGCTCCCCCCGGCGTCTGGAGCAGATGCGGGCGGAGCAGGTCAGGCGCAAGCAGCCGCCGGGCTATGACCGCCACTGCCGCGACTTAACTCAGGAGGAGAGGTCGGCGAGAGAAAAAGAGGGCATTACCCCGGTAGTTCGTTTCAAGACCCCTCGTAGCGGTCAGACTAAATTTAATGATTTAATTCGGAGTGGGGTGGTATTTGAAAATGATACCCTTGACGATTTTGTATTGCTGAAGTCGGATGGCTATCCCACCTATCATCTCGCCAATGTGGTTGATGACCACCTGATGGAGATAAGCCATGTGCTCCGGGCGGAGGAGTGGCTATCCAGCACCCCCCGCCACCTGCTTCTATATCAGGCTCTGGGATTTGAGCCACCGCAGTTTGCTCACCTGCCGATGCTCCTGGGAGCCGACCGTGCCAAACTGAGCAAGCGGCATGGGGCAGTCTCCATAACCGAGTATCAGGAGCAGGGCTATCTACCTGAGGCTATGGTGAATTTCCTCGCCCTGCTCGGTTGGTCTCTGGATGATAAAACCGAGCTCTTGTCCCGGCAGGAGCTGATTGATAACTTTTCTCTGGAGCGGGTTAGCCAGACCGCGGCTATTTTCAATCAAGACAAGCTCAACTGGATGAATGGGGTATATATCCGCAGTTTGAGTCTGGAGGATTTTACCCGGCAAGCGCTTCCCTTTTTGGATAGGGGTTTGCCTTCCGGGGTGGAGCGTCCGCTAGCCGCCGACTATGTCAGTCAGATTATGCCTCTCATCCAGGAGCGAGCCAAAACCCTGGCTGAGGTAACTGAGCTGACCGAGTTTTTCTTTGTTGATGAGCTTGACTACGAGGCTGGCCTGTTAATAAGCAAGAATATGAGCCGTAGTTCAGCTATAAAAGCACTGGAAACAACCCAGCCGAAACTTAAGCAACTGGATGTGTTTGATGCTGAATCCCTGGAGGCTGTGCTCAGACCTCTGGCGGTAGAGTTGGGGCTGAAGACGGGGCAGCTCTTTGGCACGCTGAGGGTAGCCGTTACCGGACAAACGGCAGCGCCACCCCTGTTTCAGACTATGGCGGTGCTGGGTAAAGAGCGGTGCCTTAAGCGCATTGCATCGGCAAAAGATGGGTTGTCCAGGTAATTGTTTAGCTATCAATCTGATGAAATCCGAAAGGGGGTATCAATGCCCACAACGAAGCAGGTAAGAGAAAGCCGGTTTCAAATTCTGGGTTGGGTGCTCTTCTTGGTATGTAGCGCCTTTTTCATTGCTGACAGTTTGGCTAGCCGGAATCTTTTGGGATTAGCCGGCAGTGTTACTTTTTCCCTGGGCTGTGTCCTTTTCCTTATTCCCTTCACCTGGAAAAGGGGATAGACTGAAGTTTGCTTTTAACAAGCCTCATTTGGGTGGCTGGCATTTGGGGCAGAAGTAGGTGCCACGGTTACGCACCGTTATTCGTTTGAGTGGGGTGCCGCATACCGGGCAAGTCTCCCCACGGCGATGGGCAACCTTGAACTCAAAGTGGGCTGTCCCTACTTCACCGCCGGGGCGGTAGTAGTTCACAATACTGGCTCCCTTATTGCCAATGGCTGCCTGAAGCACCTGCCTGATGGCGCGGTGAAGACGCTCCACCTCATCCCGGGACAGGCTTCCCCCCGACCTTAACGGGTGGATTTTAGCGGCAAACAGGGCTTCATCAGCATACATATTACCGATGCCGGCAATAAAATTCTGGTCGCAGAGCAGGGCCTTTATCGGTGCCGTGCGGTTGCGTAACAGCTGAGCCAGAACCTCGGGGGTAAAGTCGGCTTCCAGGGGTTCCGGACCAAGCTTGCCGACAATAGTATTCCTGTCCTCTACCAGCCACATCACCCCGAACTTGCGCGGGTCACGAAAGTAAAGTCCGGTTTCTTTATCCAGATAAAGTATGGCGCGGGTGAATCTATCTGGTTCAGCCGAGGCTGGCTTTAGCAGTAGCGAGCCGCTCATTTTTAAGTGGATAATTAATACCTCATTGCTGGTCAGGTTAATAATGAGGTATTTGCCGCGCCGGGTCATCCCGGTTATTTTTTGCCCGATAAGGCGGGAGCAGAATTCTTCAACCGAGGGGTGGCGCACTATTCCGTCCCAGAATAGGACAATGCCGGTAACACAATGGCTGACAATGTGGGGCAGTAGCTCGTTCTTTATGGTCTCTACCTCAGGCAATTCAGGCATTTTAGGCTATTCCATCTCCCCCCAGTTGTGGCCGGTCTTGATGTCAACTTTTAGTGGAACGCTGAGCTTTAAGGCGGTGGACATTGCCTGGGGTACCAGTTGACACATTAACTCCAGTTCCTCTTCGGGCACCTCAAAGACGAGTTCATCGTGCACCTGAAGCAGCATCTTGCTTTTCAGTCGGCGCTTGTCCATCTCCCGGTCCAGGTTAATCATCGCCACCTTTATGATATCGGCTGAGGTCCCCTGCACGGGCATATTTATTGCCATACGCTCAGCGGCTTCCCTTATCTGGCGATTGGAAGAGTTGATTTCAGGGATGGAGCGCCTTCTGCCGAGGAGAGTTTGAACATAACCGGCTTCCCTCGCCTGCTTTTTGGTGGACTCGATATATTGATTTACCCCGGGGTGCTGAGCAAAGTAGCCGGCAATGAACCCAGCCGCCTCTTCTCGTGATAGCTCGGTTGCCTGCTCCAGACCATACTCACTCATACCGTAGATAACGCCGAAATTAACTGTTTTAGCTACTCGGCGCATATCCGGCGTTACCTGGGAGGCATCCACGCCGAAAAGCCGGGCAGCAGTGGCAGCATGAATATCCTCATCCCGCTGAAAGGCGCTTAACAGGCTTGGGTCCTGGGACAGGTGAGCTAGGGCACGGAGGTCAATCTGGGAGTAGTCTCCAGCCAGGAGGCAGGAGCCGGGCGGGGCAATAAAGGCCTGCCTGACCTCTCCCCCCAGCTCTCCGCGGACGGGAATATTTTGCAGGTTAGGCTCATTTGAGGAGAGCCGACCGGTAGCTGTCCTTGTCTGGTTAAAGCTGGTATGCACCCGCCCTGTCTTCGGGTTTATCAGGCTGGGCAGGGCATCAATGTAGGTTGACTTGAGCTTAAATAACTGGCGGTAGTCTAAAAGAAGCTCTATTACGGGGTGAGCGCTGCGTAGCTTCTCCAGAACTGAGGCTTCGGTAGAATAACCGGTCTTTGTTTTGCGTTCGGGGGGTAATTGTAACTCCTGGAACAGGACAGTACCCAATTGCTGGGGCGAGTTTATATTGAACTGGTGCCCAACATTGTTATATATCTCAGCCTCTAGCTTTAGTAGTTGCTCACCGAGGCGGTGTGACATCTGCCTCAGCAACTCCGTATCCAGGGCGACTCCGTTCCTTTCGATGTGGACCAGCACCGGCACCAGTGGCATCTCAACCTCGGAGAATAACTGCCACAGCCCCTGCTGGTGAAGCCCTGTGCCTAGCAGTTCGGTCAGTCTTAGGGTCATATCAGCATCAGCGCAGGCATAATCGGCAGCTTTATTTATCTCTACCTGAGACATAGAAATCTGCTTGGCTCTTGAGCCGATAAGGTCACTGATGGGTGTCATTTCAATGCCCAGTTTACTAAAGGCGAGGGCTTTCAGACCTAAAGATTTCTCACCCAGCAGGTAGGCGGCGACCATAGTGTCAAAAGTCAGGTTGTTGACGGTTACCCCGTATTCGGCTAGCACTGTCATATCATACTTGCCATTGTGGGCGAGCTTGGCTAGGGTAGCGTCTTCCAGTAAAGGCTTAAGCCGGTTAATGACCTGCTCGAGGGGCAGTTGCTCTACCTCTCCCCAGCCGACATGACCAACTGGAATGTAATGAGCCTCGCCAGGGGCTGGCGATAGAGATATGCCTACCAACTGAGCGGTCATTGCGTTTAGGCCGGTCGTTTCTAAATCAAAGGCAAAGGACTTGGCTGCTGACAGGCGATTCAGGAGCTTATCAAGGGCTGATGCCGTATTTACCAGACAGTAGTCTCCTTTAGGTGGCTTAGTTTTAACCTGTACGGCCGTCTCGGGTGCTCCCTCTTCCGCTTCAGGCAATTTAGATAGTAGGCTAAAAAACTCAAGTTCGCGGAAAAGTTCGGCTACCTGACGTCGGTCATAATGGCTAATCTGGCAGTCATCCAGGTTAAGGGTAAATGGTGCCTGGGTGACGATAGTAGCTAGCTCCTTGCTCTGACGAGCTTGGGCTTCATTTTCACGCAGTAGAGCCTGGAGTTTAGGCGGTGTTACTTCGTCAATACGGGCATAGATTTGCTCTATGGTGCCAAATTGCCTGAGAAGTTTAGCCGCGGTGACTGGACCTATGTTGGGGACGCCGGGGATGTTATCCGAAGGGTCGCCCATCAGCCCCTTGAAGTCGGCAACCTGCTCAGGCTTGACACCGTATTTCTGATTCACTGCGGCTTCGTCATAGAGCATGGTATCACTGAAGCTCCCCCTCGGTTTGGGATAGAGCACCCTTACCCGGGGTGAAACCAGTTGCATAGTATCAGCATCACCGGTAACGATGATAGTATCAACATTCTGTTCACTGGCCTGGCGGCTGAGGGTGCCTAAGGCGTCATCCGCCTCATAGCCGTCAAGCTCAAAGATAGGGATATGGAAGGCTTCAACCAACTGCCTTACCCGCCCCAGTTGATTGACCAGCTCCTCGGGAGTTGGCGGTCGCTGTGCTTTGTACTGGTCAAAGAGCTGGTGCCTGAAGGTAGGGGCTGCCTTATCAAAGGCAATGGCATAGTGGGTAGGTTTTAGCTCGCTTATTGTCTTGAGTAGCATAAGGGCAAAGCCATAAACGGCGCCCACTACCTCACCGGTTTTACCTACTGTGAGCGGTGGCAGGGCGTGGAAGGCGCGGTGCACTAGGGCATTACCGTCAAACAGCACCAAACGGGGCTTTTTCATAGCCTAATTATAGCAGAGTGGGGGGGATTTGAGTTAGCCGGGTGAGTCGAAACAGGCGGTTGGTGAAGTTCCAGACCTGATTCTATTTTGTGGTTGGCAGTCCTGCCGCCTTCCAGGCAATAATCCCGCCCGAAATATTGTAGACTTCCCTGAAATTAAGCTCCGCCATTATATTCAAGGCGTTTCCGCTGCGGCCTCCACTTCGACAGTAAATGAGATAGGTTTTGTCCTTATCCAGCTGGTTAAGCTCATCCCGGAAAGTTTCAGAGTTGAAATTTATGTTGATAGCATTTTCTATATGCCCTTCGGTAAATTCTTCCGGGGTGCGCACATCAATGATTATAAAATCTGGGTTGTTCTGGTTGTCCTGTATTAAGGTAGACGCTTCTTGTGGAGTGATATCTTCAATTATCCGGGTTGGCGTTTCTGGAGTGACAGTTTCACCAGTAACGCAACCACCGGTCAAGGCAACTCCAATAACCAGTGATACCGAAAGCACCAACATCATTAGACTTTTCAGGCTCATACACTTGTCTCCTTTCTCTAGAGTGAGTAATTGTCCTTTACGGCTCTTACAAAGCATCTAGGCATGCGTTTCGTCATCTCGAAGCTCTGAATTGAAAATCCTGACCTTGCCAGCGTATCTTTTAGGTCCGCCTTGCCAATGGCTACATGCCCATAGCGCTTTCTGAGGGATTCGCCGAGCAGGAATTCTTCAAAGGAGAATACTCCGCCTACTTTCAGTACACGAAAAACTTCAGAGACTACTTTTGGCCATTCCGTTATATGGTCAAGAACTCCAAATAGGAAGGCAGCATCAAAACAACGGTCTGGAAAAGATAGTTTGGTTGCGTCCTGACAAATAAACTCGATGTTATCGGTTCTTATGTTCTTGGCCCATCCTGGTCGATGGGAAATATATTTTTTGGCTGCTTCAACCATGTCAGCGTCAATGTCCACCCCAACAATAAGCTTGCAGCTGAGATATTGATTAATTAGTAGGGCCCCAGCACCATGCCCACAGCCAATCTCTATACATGTGCTTCCTTGATTAAGCTTCAGGTTAGAAAGAACTTTAGGCGCTTCGAACTTCCTTTGAAGATAGACTCGAGGAGCACTACGGATAAAAAACTTTTCTATACCAGTCATTTTCATTTTTTGGCCTGTTGTTAAAAATCACTGAGTGGAGCGTGCTGGGTCAGGAATGAGGTATTATTATGCTCGGTGAGTATGAACTGTCCGTTTTCATAAACAAAGGTGGTGATTCCGCAGATGTCTTGTCTTATGTTCCAGAAGCGAGAATTATCCAGCCCCAGTAGAGCACATATCAGAACTTTATTCACCACCCGATGAGCTACTAGGATTACAGTCCCTCCGTGCTTGGCGATTACATCATCCAACACGCTCTTAGCTCTCTTCGTGACATCATTCAGGCTTTCCCCACCCGGTATTTTTACTTTATCGGGATGGCTAACCCACTGAGCATAAAGCTCTTTATACTTATCCTGTACTTCCTGACGAAGTAAGCCATGCCAGTCTCCACAGTCAAAATCTATAAGCCCAGAAGCAACTTTTACATCAAGCCTATGATAGCCAGCGATTATTTCTGCCGTCTTTACGGCTCGTTTTAGTGGACTGGAGTAAATGGCGTCTATCTTGCGCTTGCTTAGATATTCAGCCAGTAGTTCTGCCTGTTTTATTCCGGTTTGGTTCAGCTCAATATCAGTTCTGCCTCTAAATGCCTCTTCCACATTCCATTTAGTTTCCCCGTGCCTTGCTAAGATAATTTCTGCCATCTTATGACCCTGCCCTTGCCAATCCTGGCTATAGGGAGTTTGATAAGGAGGATATAACTTCCCTTCAACTTTCCACCTATGATTTTTCTACCTTCTCAACCTCAATGGTGCATTCCGTTACCAGGGCGGCAAAAGCGCCGAGGGCAGCCAGAACCGGAGCTGCTATAATCCCTACCGCGACGACGGGTGCGCCTATGGTTAAGGGAATCTCTAGCAGGATTCGCCCCTCGTGTAGCAAACGCACTTTTCTGATGTTACCTTCGTGGATGAGTTGTTTGACCTTCTCGACCAACTGGCTTCCCGCTACGGTAAACTTTTCGTTAGCCATTTGCCTCCTCCAAATATTTTATCTAGCCTATTAAAGCAACTCCACTGATGAAAGTAAAGTTTTAATAGTTACTATTTCGTGATATACTGTAGGGCACAGCTAGGGGGTTAATTTGAGGGGCAAAGACTTACTCTCGGTATCTGACCTTAGCGGTGAGGACATTCGCTTACTCATATCAAATGCAGTAGATATGAAAGCTGAGGGCCGGCTTTCCTTGCTTGACGGAAAAATACTAGCCCTTATGTTTGAGAAGCCCTCCTTAAGGACCCGGGTTAGCTTTGAGGTAGCTATGCAACAGTTGGCCGGGCATACCATTTATCTGTCTCCGGCTGAGGTTGGACTGGGCAAGCGTGAATCAGTTTCAGACGTAGCCCGGGTGCTCAGTCGCTATGTAGATGCTATTGCCGCCCGCACCTTCTCCCACCAGACTTTAGAGATTCTGGCTAGCTATTCCGGCGTGCCGGTGATAAACGCCCTTTCTGATTTGGAACACCCGTGCCAGGCATTGGCTGACCTTTTTACTATTTATGAGAAGAAGGGAGAGCTGGGGGGGGTGACCCTGGCGTTTGTTGGTGATGGTAACAATGTGGCGCACAGTCTTCTGTTAGCCGCTTCACTTACCGGGATGAATTTCAGGTTTGCTTCTCCGGCAGGCTATGGGGTTCAAGAGAGAATACTGCATCTGGCTCAAGGCTATGCTGTTGAAAGCGGCGCCGAAATACTTTGTACTGAGGAGCCACGCTTAGCGGTTAGCGGGGCTGATGTGGTTTATACCGATGTATGGGCAAGTATGGGACAGGAAGCTGAGGCGGAGAAAAGACATCGGATATTTGCTGGCTACCAAGTGAATAGTGAACTCCTGTCTCTAGTTAAGGAGGACGCCTTATTGATGCACCCCTTGCCAGCGCATCATGGTGAGGAGGTGGCTGAGGGCATTTTAGATAGCTTGTCATCAGTTGTCTTTGACCAGGCGGAAAATAGACTACACCTGCAAAAAGCGCTGCTGGCGCAAATGCTGGGTGGTCTGGAAATACCGCTGACTGGCTATCGGTAAGGGAGTAATATGTATATATTAAAAACAATAGTAAGCTGGGGTTGGTCTCCCATTTTAATAACGGCACTGGCGGTGCTTGGTTTTATATATGATTGGGAAATTTGGCCAGTAGTCCCGGTTCTCATTGTTATTCTGGTCACCGGCATGGTGGTGGCGGCAGTTAGAGCCAGGGAGAAGAAATTAGAGCTTTCATCACAAAGGCTCAGGCAACTGGCTGGATATTTTACCCGTAGATTTACCGGCAATTCCTCTCTATCTATCTTTGCCATTATAAATAGCCTATTCAAAACTGAGGTTCCCGGATTATGGGACTGGGCACGGGCGGTTGACATGGCGCAGCGGATTTTCAATACCTGGTGTAATAGCTTTATCGATAGGGTGGAGAGTGACATTAGAACCAAGGGTTTTAGCGTTTACTCACGCACCTATTTAAATGAGCTTTGGCTGGTAAACAGCCATTATTTTGAATTTGTTGAGCAGTTTTATGAGGTGGCGGAGAGAGTTGAGGTTCCGCAGGAAACCGTAGACCAGTATAACCGGTTTGTGGTGGAATACAACGCCTTTGTCCAGGACTTCAGGGATAATATTGGCGAACTGAGGAAGGTTGCCAAGACTGAGATTGAACCCCCCGGCGTGAAGTTTGCTAAAGAGTTAGCAGTGGTGAAGTAGTTTACCTGCCTTACCCCCTTTGTCCCCCCCCTTCAAAGGAGAGGGGGAGATGAAGAAAGAGGGGCGCTAGCCCCTCTTGGACACCCTGTTAGGTTAGGGTGTCCCCTTCAATGGAGAGTCAAAGAGAGGCGAAGCCTCTCTATATAACTAATTCCCCTTCCCCTTGTTAAGGGGAAGGGGATAAAGGGGATAGGGTTAATATAAAAATAAAAGGGTGAGGGGTTGGAGGTTGAAGTGAGCAAGCCGATTGTGGCTATTATTGGCCGGCAGAATGTTGGTAAATCTACCCTTCTCAATCGGGTGGCAGGGAAGCCGATAGCTATTGTTGAGGACTTGCCGGGGACGACTCGTGACCGTATATTTGCCGATGTCTCATGGCAGGGGGTCGAATTTACTATAGTTGATACCGGTGGTCTTGAGCTAAGACCTGAGACTGCTGTTGCTCAAGGAGTCAAAGAGCAGGCAGAGGCAGCTGTCACTGAGGCTGATGTTATTATTTTCTTGGTGGATGTCACGGATGGGGTAGTGCCCTCTGACCAGGAAATTGCGGATATGCTTCGTCAGGTAAGTAAGCCTATAGTATTGGTGGCTAATAAGGCGGATAATACCAAGCTTGAAACCGCCGCGGTGGAATTTTACGAGTTGGGGTTGGGAGAGCCGTTGGCAATTTCAGCCTATCATGGTCGGGGCACTGCCGAGCTATTGGATATGGTTACCTCTTGGTTACCCTCCCCCCTACCAGTTGTGGCTGAACCAGAGATAATGAAGGTGGCTATTGTCGGCAGGCCCAACGTCGGTAAGTCAATGCTGTTAAATGCTCTGTTGGGTGGGGAGAGGGTTATTGTTGATGATACTCCCGGGACTACCCGCGATGCCATAGATACCTTGCTTGACTTTGATGGGCAGAGTGTGCTACTTATTGATACCGCTGGTATCAGGCGGCGGGGAAAGTTGGGAGTGGGGGTGGAGCGGTATAGTGTCATTCGTGCCCTGCGGGCGATTGGCCGGGCGGATATAACCTTGCTTGTTCTTGATGCCACCGAGCTGGTTACGGCTCAGGATATGCATATTGCTGGCTATATTCAACAGGCAGCCAAGGGGATTGTGCTCGTAGTTAATAAGTGGGACCTGGTGGTGGATAAGAGCCCTGTTGAATTTACAAGATATATCAGGGGGCAACTTAAATTTATGTCTTACGCCCCTGTGCTTTATACTTCAGCCAAGTTTGGACAGGGGGTGGATAAGATAATGCCTGAGGCACGTCAGGTATATCACCAGAGGCTCAAACGGTTATCTACTGCTGCCGTTAATGATGTGGTTCAGCAGGCGGTAGCGGCTCACAATCTACCCCGCATCGGTGGTAAGCAACTAAAAATTCTATATACTACTCAGCCTGAAGTAAACCCACCAACCTTTGTCTTTTTTGTCAATGATGCCAAGCTAATCCATTTTTCCTATCGCCGCTATTTGGAGAACAAACTGCGCCAATCGTTTGACTTCACTGGCACACCGCTTCGTTTAATCTTTAAAACAAGAAAACAAGGGGTGAACCATGATAATCGCTAAGTTTGTTGCTGTAGTGATAATTGGTTATCTCTTGGGTTCTATTCCCTTTGGCGTATTGATAGGCAGGCGAGCCGCCGGGGTGGATATCAGGCAATACGGGAGTGGCCGGATGGGGACGGCTAATGTGCTCCGAACGGCGGGAAAGAGAGCGGCAGTTTTGGCAGCTTGCCTAGATATACTGAAGGGAGCTCTGGCGGTAGTGTTTGCGGGATTGATAGTCGGCGAAAGCTACCTGCTGATAGGTGATTATGCTCTGGGCATGCTATCGGTTCAGGTTTTAGCCGGTTTGGCAGCGATAGTTGGCCATATTTGGCCAGTATTTCTTAGATTCAAGGGAGGCAGAGGTGTTGCCACCTTCTTCGGTGGACTAATAGCCTTATGGCCGGTGGGACTGATGGCAGCCGCCTTTGGCGGTGTGGTGTTAATTTCCGCGGTAGCCTTAACCAGGTATGCCTCATTGGGCTCAATCAGCGGGGCAGTAGGCACCTGTGCTATTTTAGTTCTCCTCACTATGATGAATGGCTTTCCCATTGAATATTTAGCTTATACTTCAATCGGTGCGGTGTTGATTATTGTTATGCACCGTGATAACATTGCTCGGTTAATATCGGGTAAGGAGCGTAAGCTGGGCGAGAAGGTTGGGACAGGGGGTTTACACCCCCGTTAGCTAGCCCAAAAATCGAGATTTTTAGCGATACTAAATGGGGAGTGTGGTGTAAGATATGCCCAAGATTGCCGTCATCGGTACTACTCTCTGGGGGATAACCCTTGGGGTGGTGTTAGCCCGTAAGGGACTGCAAGTTAAGCTATGGGCACGAACCGAACGAGAAGCCATTGAACTGGCAAATGCTAGCTCTAAGTCAACCTTGCTGTCTGATGTCACCTTTCCTCCGCAGCTATCTGTTACCAGCTCGTTAGGTGAATCCCTAGCTGATGTAAAGGCAGTAATCTTAGTTGTGCCGTCACAGACTATGCGGCAAAACGTAAGATTAATTGCCGGTCACCTTAAGGAGTCGATGCTGGTGGTGAGCGCAACTAAGGGTCTGGAGATTGGTAGCAACAAGCGTATGTCACAGGTAATTGCTGAGGAGATAGGCCCTCATTTTCACTCTAATATTTGTGTACTCTCCGGGCCTAACCTCGCCCGGGAGATTCTCTGTGGCTTACCAGCCGCTACCGTAGTGGCTGCCGAGAATGGGTCGGTAGCTAGGATAGCCCAGAGGTTATTAACTACTCCTAACCTTTGTGTATATACTAATACTGATGTCATCGGTGTAGAGCTCGGGGGTGCCTTAAAAAATGTTATTGCTCTAGGTGCTGGTATGGCTGACGGGCTGGGCTATGGCGACAATGCTAAGGCGTCCTTTATCACCCGTGGTCTGACCGAGATGACGGCTCTTGGCGTTGCCCTGGGGGCAAATCCCCTCACCTTTTCCGGGTTAGCTGGCTTAGGTGATTTAATAACTACCTGTGCCAGCCCGTTGAGTCGCAATCATTATGTCGGAGTGGAGTTAACCAAAGGACGTGCATTAGAGGAGATAACAGGGTCAATGGATGGTGTGGCTGAGGGGGTGAGTACTACAGTTGCTGCCACAACTCTGGCCCGGCAACTCGGGCTGGAGATGCCTATAACCGAGAAGATTTATCAGATATTGTATGAGGACGTTGACCCTCGCCAAGCGCTAGTTAAGCTGATAAGTGCGGCGACGGCTCAACATGAGTTATCCGGTCGAAAGTGGAAGCTGTTCTCCTTCTTTAGGCGCCGGAAACGTTCCTGAGTCTGCTCAGTAGTCCCTTCCGTTTTTCTGGTGGCATGTTTGCTGAACTTAAGCTGCCCGCCAGCTCTTCCAGGAGCTGGCGCTGTCTTTTAGTTAGTTTTTCTGGAGTAACTACAGATAGGATAATTAGCTGGTCGCCGCGCCCACTCCGGCGAAGGTGAGGAATGCCTTGGCCTTTAAGCCGGAAGACTTCGCCCGTTTGGCTGCCAGCCGGGACCTTGAGCTTGGTTTTACCATCCAGGGTAGGTATCTCTACCTCAGCGCCGAGGGCAGCTTGAGCAAAGTTGACCGGTAGCTCATAGAGGATATTATCATTATCTCTAATGAAAAATTGGTGCGGTCGTACTGACAGGGTAATATAGAGATTACCTGGTGAACCGCCTCTTGTTCCACCTTCGCCTTCACCGCTCAGGCGTATTTGAGAGTCATCATCAACCCCAGCCGGGATTTTGACTGAGATACTGCGCTGGCGCTTCTCCTTGCCGGTGCCGTGGCACTGGGGACAGGGCTCGGTGATGATTCTGCCTTCGCCGTGGCAGTTGGGGCAGGTAGTAATATTAGTGAAGCGGCCGAAGATACTCTGGTGGGCTCGTCGTACCTGCCCGGCGCCATTGCAATTTGGACATCGGCTGGGTTTACTGCCTGGCTTGGCGCCAACGCCGTGGCACAGGGAACAGTTTTCAGCGCGAAGTATGGTTATCTCTTTTTCGCAACCAAAGGAGGCTTCCTCAAAGGTGATAGTAACTATGTTACGCAGGTCAGCACCACGCTGGGGTGCCTGACGGGTGGCAGTGGTTGCCCCACCAAAGAAGGCATCAAAGATATCACCAAAGCCGCTGAAGTTAAACCCCTCAAAGCCCCGCCCGAAGAACCCTTCAGTTTCGCCATGTCCAAAACGGTCATAGGCGGCGCGCTTATCAGGGTTAGACAGCACTTCGTAGGCTTCGTTTACCTCCTTGAACCTCTCCTCCGCTCCCTCATCATGGTTGTGGTCAGGATGATGCTTGAAGGCTAGCTTCCGAAAAGCCCTCTTTATTTCCGCATCGGTAGCGTCTCTAGCTATACCGAGGATTTCATAATAATCCCGTTTTGCTGGCATGCTTACAACCCTATCCCCTTTATCCCCTTCCCCTTATCAAGGGGAAGGGGAATGATTTATGTAAGAGGGGCTCCGCCCCTCTTTAACTCTCTATCTGCTCTAGACCTCGCGGAACTCACCTTCCACGGTGCCCTCTTCACCGCCTTCTTTGCCCGGCGGTCCCTCACCCTCCGGTGGAGCTTCACCACCCGGTGGGGGTGGTTGTTGTTGCTGCTGCCCGTAAATGGCAGCCCCTACTTTTTGCATGGCGTCAGACAGTTCTTGGACTGCCTGGCGGATGCCCTCAATATCTGTTCCCTGTAGTGCTGAGCGTACTGCAGCTATCTTATTTTCTACCTCTTGGTTCAGGTCTGAGGGTATCTTATCCTTTTGCTCCCTCAATGTCTTTTCGGCGGTGTAAGCCAGGGTATCGGCGGTGTTATGTATTTCCACCTCCTCCTTCCGCTTGGCATCTTCAGCAGCGTGTACCTCTGCCTCCTGTTGCATCTGTTTTACCTCTTCCTTAGAGAGCCCGCTGGAGACAGTAATAGTGATTTTCTGTTCCTTGCCCGTGCCCTTGTCCTGAGCCTTGACGCTGAGGATACCATTGGCGTCAATATCAAAGGTAACCTCAACCTGGGGCACGCCACGTGCTGCTGGCAGGATACCATCAAGCATAAACCGCCCCAGTGTTCTGTTATCGGGTGACATAGGTCTCTCTCCTTGGATGACATGAATCTCTACACTGGGCTGGTTATCAGCCGCAGTGCTGAAAATCTGGCTCTTGGAAGTAGGAATGGTGGTATTGCGGGGGATAAGGGGGGTAGCCACGGCACCCAGGGTTTCAATACCCAGGGTAAGCGGGGTGACATCAAGCAGCAGAACCTCCTTGACCTCTCCCTTGAGCACGCCTGCCTGAATAGCGGCACCTACCGCCACTACCTCATCTGGGTTCACCCCCTTATGGGCTTCTTTACCGAAGAGTTCCTTTACCTTCTGCTGAACCAGTGGCATTCTGGTCTGTCCGCCAACCAGGATTACCTCATCAATCTGGGCGGCGGTCTTTTCCGCATCAGTTAGTGCCTGCTGGCAGGGTTCCAGTGTTTTCTCCACCAGGTCCATTACCAGTTGCTCCAGCTTGGCTCGGGTAAGGGTAATGCTGAGGTGCTTGGGGCCGCTGGCATCAGCGGTGACAAAGGGAAGATTTATCTCGGTCTGCTGGACAGTAGACAGCTCAGTCTTAGCCTTTTCGGCAGCTTCCTTCAGTCGCTGTAGAGCCATTTTATCCTGCCGCAGGTCTATACCCTGGTCTCGTTTGAACTCATCGCACAGCCAGTCTATAATCCTCTGGTCAAAATCATCGCCACCAAGGTGAGTGTCGCCGCTGGTGGACTTGACCTGGAAGGTGCCTTCACCAATTTCAAGGATGGAGATGTCAAAGGTGCCACCGCCAAGGTCATAGACGGCGATAGTCTCCTCTCCTTTCTTATCCAATCCATAGGCTAGAGATGCCGCCGTTGGCTCATTAATTATTCTCAGCACGTTGAGCCCGGCGATTGCGCCCGCATCTTTGGTTGCCTGCCGCTGGGAGTCATTGAAGTAAGCGGGGACAGTGATTACGGCGTCGGTAACCTTCTCACCGAGATAAGCCTCGGCGTCCGCCCTTAATTTTTGTATAATCATGGCTGAAATTTCGGGTGGACTATACTCTTTTTCCCCCATCACCACGCGCACATCATTATTGGGTGCCTTGGTTACCTTGTAGGTTTTGCGGCGGGCGTCCTCCTCTATGGGCAGCTCTCGCCCCGCCGGCTCCCCCCACTTACGACCCATGAATCTCTTAATGCTGTAGATAGTGTTATCCGGGTTAATGATAGCCTGGCGCTTAGCTATTTGCCCTACTAGGCGTTCTCCGCTCTTACTTGTAGCTACTACTGAAGGAATAAGGTCACCGCCCTCAGCGGAGGGAATAACTACCGGCTCTCCGCCCTGCATCACGGCTACCTCACTGAAAGTTGTCCCTAAATCAATTCCTACCGCTTTTCCCATGGTTTTTTCCTCCTGTGTCAAAAGTCTGGCTATATACTGAGACTAAACTTAGGCATCGCCTTCGTAAATCTCGGTTTCTTCTTCCCCATTGCCCACTACTACCTTACTTGGGCGAATAACTCTGTCACGGAACTTGTAGCCCTTTTGCACTTCCCCGATAACCATTCCTTCTTTACCCTTATCTTGTCTGGTCGCTTCATGAAGGTTGGGGTCAAAGGGTTCTCCCAGTGCCTTAATTGGGGATAGCCCTTGTGCTTTCAGGGTCGCCCGGAGCTTGCGCTCGATAAGCTTAACACCATCTACCCAGCTAAGTTTAGCCAGACGAGTTGGGATAGAGGCAAAAGCCCGTTCCAAATCATCCAGGATTGGTAAAAGGTTAAGCATAAGCAGGCTATTGGCAAAATTAACTGATTCTTCCTTTTCCTGTTCACTGCGCTGCTTGTAGTTAATGAAATCAGCCTGGGCTCTTTGCCAGCCAGCCAGATTGGCTTCTGCCCTTGCCGTCTCCTCGGCCAAAGCCTGCTTTAGCACCTCTACATCTTCTACCTCGGCGGTCTCCGGTTCTGCTTTGCTGGCTGAACTTGCTTCTGGGTCTGGTTGTGTCATTATTTATTCCTTATCAATTGGCCTTATGCTGGGCTAGCTTGGGAAGCGTTTCCCTCCATATAGCTCAGCTACCATTTCACTCAGCACCGAGGATAAATAGCCAACAGTGGAGATAGCACGGGCGTAGGGCATTCGGGTAGGCCCGACTATACCTATAGTGCCAACGGCTTCGTCAGGAAGGCCATATTGGCGGATGACCACGCTGTAGTCGTGGATAACCTCTGCCTTATTCTCCTTACCTATAATTATCTGCACTCCATGGCTGGCTGGCTCGGGAGGAATGATAGCCTTGAGCAGATTTCGCTGCTCAATCAACTCCATTAAGGCTAGCACCCGGTGGCTAAGGGCAAACTCTGGCTGGTTAATCATAAAGTGCAAGCCATCAAGGTAGGGCTCTTCATACTCTTGCTCGTCTTCAGCCTGCATTATTTTTATTAGGCAATCACTTACCGGTTGTTCGGCGGCGGAAAGCCCGGTCGCTTTAGCCAAAATCTGTGGTCTGGTCAAACCAGAGTAAGCCGCATTTAGTTTGTTGGCAGTAGCGGTTAGCTCCGATTGAGTTATAACCTGGTCAAAGATTATTAGTTGTTGCTTTACTCTGGCTCCCCGAAGAACAAGAACAACCAGTGCCAGTGAGTTTTGCAGAGCCACCAGCTCTATATGCTTGAAGTGGCAGTTTGTTGGTTTAGGCATAGTAACTACGGCCACATTTTGAACCAAACGAGCCGTAAGTGCCGCGGCTAGGCGTAGCCACTCCTCCAGCTCCTTCTCCACCTGATGAAAGAGGTGACTTATCAAGCGTTGCTCGGTTAAGGGTAGTTCGATGTCAGTTAGCGTTTCTACATAGTAGCGATAGCCCTTATCTGAGGGTATGCTTCCGGCTGAAGGGTGAGGGCGAATAATATAACCCTCTTGCTCCAGGTGTGCCATCTCATTGCGGATGGTAGCTGGACTTACCCCTAGTTCATAATCATTGGTGATGCTCTGTGATGATATCGGCATCCCCTTGACAATATATTGTCCCACTATAGACTTGAGTATTGTCCCGGCTCTGGGAGATAACATTTTTCTACCCCTTTACCTTAGTTAGCAGTCTAGGCCTGAGACTGCTAATCACTATTTAACTTACCATCTTTAGCCATTATTTGTCAAGGAAAAGCAGCCGGATTTTTTAGTCCCAATCTCATATTGACTGGGTAAACCCACCTCTGTTATATTTAGGCAGGTAGAAGTTTGAAAGTATGGATATTAGCTGGCTAGGTCATTCTTGCTTCAGGATTAAGGGTAAGCAGGCTACTGTTATTGCTGACCCTTATTCGCCAACTTTGGGCTACTCATTGGGTAAGCCTACGGCTCATATTGTAACGGTAAGTCATCAACATCCCGGTCATTCCTATATTCAGGGCATTGGTGGTGAACGGAGGCTGATTACTGGACCCGGTGAGTATGAAATCAGCGGCGTCCTGATTATTGGGATAGCCACCTTCCATGATGCCGAGGGAGGTGGAAAAAGGGGTAAAAATACTGTCTATCTTATGGAGGTAGATGAGATAGCGATATGTCACCTTGGTGACTTGGGGCATGTGCTTACCGCCGAACAGGTAGAGGAGATAGACAATGTGGACGTGCTACTACTCCCGGTAGGTGGAGTGTCAACTATTAATGCCCCTATGGCGGCTGAGGTAGTGCGACAGCTTGAGCCAAAGGTGGTGATTCCCATGCATTACAAAACCCGGGCACTAAAACGGGAGCTGGAGCCGGTGGATAGGTTCCTTAAGGAGATAGGAGTAAAACAGGTTAACTCTCAACCCAAGCTGTCCTTCACCAAGCCCAGCCTACCGGATAACACACAGGTCTTTTTACTTGACTATTAAGACCCTATTCCCCTCTTATCAAAGCGAAGGGAAACCTCAGTATAGAAACCTGACTGACTAGAGCCGCCTTGATCCCGTTACCAGCACCAGCGTTGTAATTAACAGCAGTATTATGGTCAGAAGCAGACCACCAACTAGATATACTACCCAGTGGGGAACGATTGGCTGGGGTGGTGGCGGTGGTGACGGCGGTAGCGGTGACTCAACTGTGGGTGGTGGTGAGGGTGGGGGAGGTGAGGGTGGCGATTCAGTGGTGAAGGCGCCAACAGCACTCCAGTCACTTTTAGTATCAGAGCTGATAGCTCTGGCCTTCCAGTAATAGGTAGTGTCGTAGTTCAGGCTTACATTACTCTGCCAGGCCGTGCTGGGTAGGGCATAGGCCTCAATCTTAGCGATTGTGGGGTTAGCCAAAGCAGGATAAGTCGATACTATTAGCTCATAACTGTCGGCACCGGCTATGCCACTCCACTGAAATACTGGTTTTACGGCTACCCCGGTGGCGCCAGCTTTAGGGCTATAAAGCTCAGGGGTAATAACGGTAGGACTGAGGCTGGTGGTGAACGACCACTCGGCTGACCATGGGCTTAACACTGGCTCAGTGGCTCTCACCCGCCAGTAGTATGTGGTAGATAGCTCGAGTTCGGGCAGCCGGGCTGAGCTTGCTTCGGTATCATCCTCAAATCCACTGGGAACAGCGGAGAAATCGGTGTTATAGTCAAGCTGCCACTCATAAGTGGTAGCCCCCTTTAGTGTCTCCCAGTCAAGGTTGACATTCCCCATGCCGGTGCCTCCGGCTTGATTAAGTGGTGAGGTCAAGGTAACCGGCAGGGCCAGAGTATCGTTAAAGGTCATCAGCCTGACATTATGGCTATCAGCCGACCACAGGGTGTTGTCGCGTAGCCACAGCCCGGTTAGCGTCGCCCCATCATCAAGCCCTCTGGTTACTGTCTCAAATGTTGGACCCAGAGAGTATGTCGGGTCGAGGCAGCGCTCCATGCCACCGCCAGCCTTGAGATTGGTGGCGTATAGTATGCCATCAGCTGATGCCACTAGTTGACTGACCATACCACCGCTAGGCAGGGTGCTATCTATGCCTTCCCATTCGGTATCCTTGTTAATGATAAAACGGTAGACATCCTTATCTGCGGTGCTGCTGGCGGCGTAAACGGTGTTATTGTTACTGAATTCTGGGTCGAAGGCAACGGTTATGGAGCCGGCGAGGGGTGGTGAGGTAGCATCCGGTGGCAGTGGCTCGAATGACGCGCCATTATCATTAGACCAGTAAATCCACCCATTGGTATTGCCTACCAGAATAGTCTCATCCTGCTCGTAGTTAGGGGACAGGGCTATGGAGCTTAATGACTGGCTGCCAGCTATTGCTCCTTCAGAATAGGACCAACCGCTGTTGATAGTATGGTAGACCAGCCCGTTACTGCCATCAAAGCTGCCAATAAACAGGGTATCATCATTAACCACTGCCCAGATATCAATATTGAAGGCGTCGCTGGTGTCGGGGTCGTGGGTGAACCGGAGGATGAAACTTTGTCCGTCATCTTCTGACTTCCATATTGTCGGCTTGCCGTCCCAAGTCCCGGCGAGGAATAATACCTGACTGCCATCGTCATATTGGGGAGAAAGCTCAACCCATTTAATACTGTCTACATTTGGCAAGACGCTGGAATAGACCCTTTCCCATTCTGTGCCGCCATTTAAGCTCCGCCACAGGCTATCTTTGCCATCCCGAGTGAGCATAAACAGGGTGTTGTCCTGGCTATAGTTAGGGGAAGGTGCCAGGTCAAGGATAGTGCTGATAGCGGTATCAATCAAGCCAATCTGCTTCCAGGTGACACCACCGTCTTGAGTTATGGAGAAGGCACTCTCGGTGCCGCCGGTAGCGGCATATGCCCTACCGCTAGTACTGAAATCAGGAGCCATAAGCACATAGGTCTTAGATTGGCCGGTTGGCGGTTTGGTGCTCCGTGTCCAGTCGCTCCCGCCGTCGGTGCTAAGGTAAACCTGGGCGCTGGTTGCGGCGCCAGCCAGTAGATTAGCCGTAGCCGTATTACCGGTAACCGCCAGGGTAGTAACATCGATATTGCTCAGGCCATGGTCAGAGCCGGTATTAAGGTCAGTGGCTATTGAGTTGCTCGGTGCGTCCACTCCCTCAATCATATAGACATCACCGTCTCCGCCGGCGTTAATAGCTACAAATAGGACATGGTCTTCACCGGTGGCATCATAGTCACTGGGGAAGGCAATGTCAGCTGAAGTGGTCACTGCCACCGAGGTTGGAGTTCCAGAGTTATCCTTATCTAATATGGCATCACCTATGGTCGCGCCCCAGGTGGCCTCACCGACTTTGCCGGTAACCATGGTATCAGTCTCATCAGTGACCACCGCCACCAGCTGCCAGTCAGCGAGGAAGTTTGGGGAAAAGGTTACCGCATAAACGTCATAGTTGCCCAGGTTGGTATCTAGCCAACGGGGGATTAGCCTATTCTCGTCCAGGAGGTAAACATCGCCGTATTGTGAATTATCGGTGTCTCTGGTGCCGACAGCAATAGTGTGGGGGCTATCAAGTGGAGCAACAGCAATAGAGGTGATTTCTATATTGTTGCTCCCCGCCCCACCCGGATTTGGTAGCAGTTGGCTGAAGCTGCTACCGGCATCGGTGGACTGGGAGACATTTGATAGAGTGGCATAGTAGACGGTGTCAGCATCATCGGGAGCGGTGGCGATATCAACTATGGTGTCCTCAACCTTGCCCGTGTATGACCAGCTATAGCCACCATCGGTCGATTTAAATAGAGTGTAGCTTGTCCCTGAGGGGTTGGCATAGCCGTAGAGGGTGCCATCAATAGCCATCGTCAGGTGCTGGATATCCGAGCCGTCAGCCAGTACCCAGTCACCTCCCCTCCCCTCAGCGGGGATATTGACCCTTGACCACTCAACCTCATCTGGGGCGGCAACGGCTGGGGTGAGGATAGTTAAGCCCAGCCAGCCCACTAGCAGCAGAAAGCCCAGAGCTATGCAGCATCCCCTTCCCATAACACCCTCAGTAATGGTTTTTTTGCCTGTTGGCAAATTTTACTCTTGCTATGGCGGTAAGTCAATAGGAAGGGCATTTATCAACCTCACCCCCTTTATCCCCCTCTCCTTTCAAGGAGAGGGGGACTTTTCTATTTAAGAGAGGCTGCGCCTCTCTTAAACTTTCCTTATCTCTCTGAAATATTGAGGGAGTCAAAGAGAGGCGAAGCCTCTCTTGTATAAATAATTCCCCTTCCCCTTGCCAAGGGGAAGGGGATAAAGGGGATAGGGTTACTAAAAACAGGGGGGGGTGAGGGGTTGGTAAAG
>Ga0209978_10000040_pt1 | contig 38130 bp, 36 predicted proteins | sample BentaG_FD_182805 | JGI IMG/M metagenome (GOLD analysis project Ga0209978, IMG submission 182805) | Deep subsurface microbial communities from South Atlantic Ocean to uncover new lineages of life (NeLLi) - Benguela_00093 metaG (SPAdes)... | ecosystem: Environmental > Aquatic > Marine > Oceanic >... | reverse complement strand
CTTTTCGTAGCTCAGGAATTTCGTGAGCACGCCATTCAGGTCTGTATTGAAACATGACATTTGTTCGTGTTGTGGATCCAAGGCTTCTGCTTATCCATCTTAAAATTTTACTGAAGCAACAGTCTAGATGGCCGGGTAAGACTAGGAGTCGGATGAGGAGTTCGCCGTGTTCTTTTCCATACTTATGATTGCGAGTGCAAGCTTCCCAATAGTCTGGGGCATTAGATATATGTTTGGCACACTCGTTAGTTCCATACTTGAAGTCGAGAAGATAAACGTCCGCAAATCCTGCTAGAAGTTTGGCTGTTTCTTCACTGTAATAAGAGTTAGAGTTCCAGACAACCGGCACATTGACGTTAACATGTTTGAAAGTTTCAAGCCATTGAGCAAGCCATGGCGTGGGGTCGCCGCCTACCAGGTTGGCGTTTCTGCAACCGTTATTACGCAAGTGCTCTACCGCTCTCGCAAGGCGTTTAGGCGAATAGGTTTCTCCAGGTTCCACCCATTGCGATATGGTCCAGTTTTGACAGTGGCTACAACGCATCGTGCAGCCAAGGGTAAATATTGTTCCAGAGGGCACGAGTTCTGGTTCTTCGCCCATGTGCTCAAACATCGTGGAGACTGTGATTTGGGTGCCGCACTTGCAGTAACCCAACTTACCTTCCTTTCTGTTCACGCCGCATCGTCTAGTGCAGAAGTGGCAGCTTTCTAAAATGCGGTTTGCGATTTCAATTTTCAAGTCCAAGAAAGATTGTGGGGGCGTTTCTAATTCTTCCAAGCTTGTTAGGCGGCTGTCGAGTTTCTTCTCAAGTTGACGAAATTCCTTCAGCAGTTGGCTGTGCATTTTCCATAGCTTTGCCGTAGAGTCATCTTTAAAGTGGGCGGCGAGTTTTCGGGCAATGATGAATTTGGCTGCTTTGTCGTTTTGCATGACATCAAAGTATCTAGCCAAGCTTGCACGAGCATTCTTATCTTTTAACACAGCCGTTGCATCTGGTCTTAGAATCGCCCACATATGTTGACCATCAAAGAAAAGTAGTGCTAAACGTCAATTTATATGGTTGGGATGGCTTTAACAAAAAATGGGGGATGTAGATTCGATACCGGAATATGTCATAAACTCGCGAGAAGAGGCGTTGGGGTTCATCAACAAATACGGCATTGTCACGCTATTTCCCATAAAAGGCAAAACATTTCCCAGTCTTTACAGCGCCACGAAAGGGAATCGGCAAGAGAAGTTTGACAAGGCGTGGGGGTGGGCAGACGATTCAGCTATGGAGAAGTTGATTCATTATGGAAAGCTTGTTCGCAAACACGTTTCACTGGTTTCATTAGAGTTGTTTCCTTCACTTTACAGGCTTTGTAGAAGAGATGACTTGAGCGACCTCGCCGAGAAAACACTCAATTTTCTAGAAACGCACGGTTCAGCTTCGACTACTGTTTTGCGAAAAAGCCTCGGTTTCTGGGGAAAGGAAGAGAAGTCTGAGTTCACGAAAGCTGTTGATGAGTTGAAGCTAACTTTTGCTATTGCAATCGTTGGTATAAAGAAAGCACCGAGAATGACTTACACATATGATCTGATAGAGCGCTGGATGCCAAAGTCGTTGTTTGAAAGAGCCGAGAAAATAGATAGGGCAGAAGCGAAAGCGAAGGTGAATGCTAAGCGCGCGCGCGCGCGCGTCTTTGTGACGAAAGTCTTTCAAAACACACATGTCCCAAATATAGGCGGAGTCCATAGTAATATCGAGCACAACTCCCTCACATGAATGTAAATCCTTAGCTGCAATGCAGTAGCCTACCACTTTGCCATCAGCAACCGCCAGTTTTACAAGTTCAGAGTCCTTTTTTGATATCCCAGCAACAACTTTGAGAAATTCTTCAATGAATATTTCAGGCGGAGACCACTGGAGTTCTTGCTCAAAAAGTGTTTTCAACCGCCTTAGTTCTCCAGAATCCCTACGTTCAAAATTCCTTATAATAATCGACATATTCGTCCCAAAGTTTTTAGAACAAGGCATATGGGTAGGCAACTCTGGTTGCATGTAGCTCTCCTTTTATTGGTATGCTGTACCCGCATGCTGGACAACGCATGTCCTTAGTTAGGTTCCATTTCACTATCTCGAAGCTAAAACGTTTTATCAGCAACTCATTACAATTGGGACAGTAAGTGTTTTCAAAACGATGCCCCGCCACATTTCCCATATAAACATAGTTCAGACCAACTTCTTTTCGAGCAACGGCGTATGCCTCTTCCAGAACCACCACCGGAGTCACAGCTTGCCCAGTCATCTTGTAGCTTGGATGAAACCTCAAAAGATGAAGGGGTGTATCCACGCCCAAATTATCATGCACCCATACTGCCAACTCTTTGATTCTATCCATCGAATCTCCGATTTTAGGCACGATTAAGTTGGTGATTTCGATGTGGATGTCGTTTCGCTTCATTTCTATCAAAGATTCGAAAATGGGCTTTGTAGAGGGTACTGATGAAAATTTCTTGTAAAATTCTGGGTCTGCTGCCCCTTTGAAATCTACAGTTGCTGCGTCCAAGTAAGGAGCAATAGTTTTGACTGCTTCTGGTGTCATGTAGCCATTTGTGACAAAAGTGTTGAAGAAGCCCACGCCATGGGCCATCTTCGCTGTGTCATATGCATACTCGAAGAATATTGTGGGTTCGGTGTATGTGTAACTTACTCCTTGGCAGCCATTCTCCAGAGTAGCCTTCACAACCTCTTCTGGCGGAAAATGGTGTCCAGTGATATCTTTTTCTTGACTTATCATCCAGTTATCACAGAATCGACAGCGGAAGTTGCAGCCTACTGTGGCTATTGACATGACTAGTGCGCCTGGATGAAAATGAGCAAGAGGTTTTTTGGTTATGGGGTCGACGCATGCAGAGCAGGCTTTGGCGTAGTTTAGAGTGTGTAGTGTGCCTTTCTCGTTTTTTCGAACTAGGCAGAATCCTGTTTGGCCTTCGGTTATTTTGCAGTGGCGTGCGCATAGGTAACAGTGCACTTTGTTTTTGGGCAGTTTCTTGTACATCATGGCTTCGTGCAGGGGCATGTTGTTCATCCTCCATATGATATTGTTTGTTTTCTTATAGGTGTTGTTTTTCACAATGCTTAAATATTACCTTTTGGTAAGCATGTATTACCGAACGGTAACAAGATATAGAGGAATGCGCAAATGACGGTAACCCATAGGGACTTGGTTAAGGAGGCCAAAAAAATTTTAAAGGAAAAAGGCTTCGCAGATGATGAAATATATGAAGAATTTTGGTTCAAAAGTTACCGAGTCGACGCCGTCGGATGGAGCTCAAAACGCAAAGTTGCTGTAGCATGCGGTTACTGCGGTCCAAAAAAGAAACAGGATCTCGAAAGATTCTTTGATGAAGTAATCTGCCTTCCATTCAAATATCAAGTCCAGCCTGTCTCAGCTGAACCCTCCACCCAAATGCCTAGTGCTTTAACGAAGCTGAGGTTAATGTTGGTTAAGGACGATAATGTCATCTTTGAAGTCCCACTTTCAAGGGAAGAGTGGTCGAAAGAATTTTCAAGAGATGAACTGGGATTCGCAGAGCGAGATATTCAACAATTTTCTAAACTCTTCGACGCGTTGTCACATAAGAACAGGTTGAGGATGATGAAGCTTTTGATAGAAGATGAAGATCTGACGATGGGGTTTGCCGAGTTCATTCGCGATCTAAATCTTAACCCTAAATTAGTGTGGGAAAGCACACGGAAACTTAGTGAAAGCGGGCTTCTTAAAAAAAGCGATAACGGAAGGTATCGTTGCTCTGAATTTGGAGAAGCCAGTTTTATCATGGTTAGCTTCGTACTAAGGCGTTTGCGAGATATGTTTGAAAGTGTTGAAGGGAGGTGAAAAAAGGTTATGGTAGACTATTACGAAGACGATGAAGTTTTTCGGGACATTAGCAGCTTCTATAAACGGTTGATGGAGCGCATGTTCAGGGAAATTCAGGATTTCGAAAAGGCGGTTAGCAGTAGACAGCTTAAGGGCAATTGGGACATTAGACCAATTAACATGCCTGGCGTAAAAGGGTATGTTGCGCGGGGACAATTTCAACTAAGCGGCGCGCCAATACATTTTCCAAAGCATGCTAAGGAAGAAGATCGGGAGCCGTTGACAGATGTTTTCGAGGAGAAGGAGCTGGTCAAGATTTATGTGGAGTTACCTGGAGTTGAGAAAAGTGATATTCAGCTTAATCTAGTCAGCGGGTCTGTTGAAGTGAGAGCTAAGAACTTCTCCAAGACTGTGAATTTAGCGACCAGGAATGTTGATCTTGAGAAGGCTACTGCAAGCTACAAAAACGGTGTGCTTGAGGTGACGATTCCGAAGATTCAGAAAGCTGTTGGGGATGAGAAAAGGCGGACTATGAGGATTGAGTAGTAAGAGTCCTGGTTTGTGGTCGGTGGGAAATTCTCAACGGGAACCACAATAACTATATCGGCTTGTTTGGGCACGGCGCATTTCACTAGACGAAGTCTTTTGGAGGCTTATGAGGCTGTGAGGAAGCTGAAGCCTACAGATTTGGTGGTAAAGCCTAATATGCGGCATTTTCATCTTTTGGATGGCAGTGTGTCTCTAAACTGGAGCGTGAATCCTGTGTGCGGAGATGTGAATCTGTTGAGATTGCTGAATGCGCTGGGCAATATGGATACGAAGATTTTGACTTATTGACATGTTTGAGAGGGAGATTGTGACAAACATTAGATGGTTGCAGCCTCTTTCTAGATTGTGGTGGTTTTCTTTTGTCGGCTTTGCTTTAGTTTTGGGCATTCTACAGAAAGAAAGCATTCGGTTGAGTTGTGAGTCAATAACTATTGGGTTTTTGCAAGAATCATGAAAATTCCGAGAACTATTAAAGCCAAACCGCCTACGGTAAACAAGATGGGGTATATTAAACTAAGACTTATTGTGGTGATATAGATTACTATTGATCCAATGAGAATTATTATTAGAGCAAAGAATTTCTCTGCAATTGTGAACCCTGTTAGATCTCCTTTATTGCTCAAATCAAAACACCTTTGTAACTGAGGTTTACATATGATGGCCTAGGTTTTATTTTAATCTTCTTAAGTACTTCTTTTATTTTATTGCCTTTAGTTTAGCTGGTAGGTACTTATCTACAATGTATGTGAGGCCATAACGACTGAATGCTTCCTGCTCTGCCTTTTTGCGAATTTTCATGAAAGTCTTTATTTCCCGTTGCCACAGCTCGTCTTTGTAGCGTGGGTCTCGGTGCAACTCGTGAAGCCGTTTCATGTCGATTTCGGTTAAAGGGTCGCTTGGCAACTTATAATCGATTATATCTGTTGCCCAAACACCGCTCCATTTGGCGTCAGGTGTTGTTAAGCCTCGAAGATGTGCAGCGTTGGCTGAACCAGAAATTATGACCATGGCAATGTGCATCCCCCATGGGTCTGCATCCGTCAAAATGCAGACCGGTAATTCCAACTCCTTGTTGAGTCTGCGAATGAAATGGCGAGTAGATCGAGGAGCTTGCCCTGCGGTTAAAACAAGCAGTGCATTATGTTTTTTGTGCACGTTTTCTTCGATAAACCTTGTGAATAGGCCGCCTTTCTCGATAGCAATTACTTTGTCTGCGCTGGTTTTCACGAACTCGCTGTATGTCAAAGCTGGGCCTATCATTAGTCCATCTGGATGCGATGTCAGATTCATCTGTCTTCCTTCATAGCCTGGCACGGTGTATTCGATTGTTAGGTCGCCGAAGATGGCTGAACGTTCTTCTGGGAAGACATTGAAGTCTTCTCTGGGAAGACCTATTACTGTTTCCAAGTCTGTGATCACGTTGTCTGACTCTGATTGGTCCTTGAAGGACATATTGTAGGCTTGGGCTGAATAGTAAACGTCTCGGAGGGTTGAGGTTTTGCGTTGAGTTGAGAGTTGATGGGCAAAGAAAGCTGTCCAAACTAGCTGTGTGAAGGGGCGGATGTGACGGATGTTACGAGTGCTTCGCTTGACTTTTCTCTCTCCTAAGATGTACTGGCGAAGCTCTGGGCTGTAGCAAATATTTTCTGTGGAGCGGCTGGGCATCTTGATCCACGGGAACTCGCCTTGCTCCATTTGGTGATAAAGCGTTTCACCAAACTTTTCTAAGTATACAGCTGCTTCCTTCTTCTCTAATGCTGAAATGTTATTTTCCTGCTTCTTTTCCTCCAATGATATTCACACTCTCTAACAGCTTTCTAATGTCAGGTTCTTTCTCTCTACCGGCAAGTTGTGTGGAAAACTTGGCGATCTTTGGCAAATATTTTGAAAACACACTTAATCTTCTCTTCTCCCTTTCCACGTGTTCACGTTTTGACAAAAATCGTTGGAGATGTCGAGCTGCTCCTCGTATGCCGTTCAGGATTTCCCTTTTCACTTCAGGTCTATCTGCAATAAACTCTTTGCCCACAGTTTTGTATGGAATTTTGGTACTGCAGATATGAACTAGTACAGCTACAGGCATGTCTTGTGAGACCTTGTATCTACGCCAATTCATACTTTTAACGACACGAAACGACACATCACTCGCTTCATCATAGAGAAGCGGAATACGATTGGCAAAACGGTAGAGCACAAAATCACCTCTTTTTGGAATGTCTCCGCCATAAGCTATTGCCGCTTCTACAATGAAAGGATGACCTGCATAAGTGGAAGGTTTACGTTGACAAACTGCTATAAATTCTGGTTTCAATTCCTTCAAAATTCCAGCCCTTAACAATTCTTCCCCAAGAGGTGACAGACAACTGGCACTTGGCGGTCGGAACTCTTCAAAGCGCTTCATCCTTTGCACAAGCCTCACAATGTCTTGAGGACCCAATTTCTTTGGATTTCTTGTCTTGGGAATGGCAGCAAACTCCAGAAATTTGTGTACTATCCTTTCGCTGACTCGATGAAAATGGGTTCTCATAAAATCTACCATGTTTCGATGCGGCGTCACTTGTATGAGGCGTTTAACGGTTTCCACGTCCACGCCATAGGGGTGAGGTAAGGTTTCTTTAGGTGAAGGCGGCATCTTCGTTGTTACACGTGTGAACTTGTACAGGCGTCCCTTCGGGTCGACAAAGGTTATGTTGGCGTAAGGATTTACTAGTGCAGTTTGCTTCAAGTATTCCACGATTTTTGGCATAGCGCGGAAATAGTCGCCTTCAAGGTTAAACTCTACGATTGTTCCATGCCATTGTTCTTTATTTATCAAAACTTTGCGTTCCAAAATAATTGGCCTGTTCCTTTGAATATCAATCATTATGCTATATTGGTAAACTTTCGTGGAGCCTGTGCTGGAGATTACGTAGGCAGGCTTGTGGGTAGTAATTTGTCCGTAGAGAACAGCCATTGTGCCACCTAGTCCGAAGGTTCCCCTAGACTGCTTCAGTTTGTACTTTGAGCCAAAAAGCACTTGACCAAAAGCTGAGGGGATGTGGCGTGAGGTGATTCCTGATCCATTGTCTTCAACTCTCAGCTTGTACACTCCTGACTCTGGGCCACCTTCACCATAAGCTAGGCGGACATATATGTCTGGAGGGACTCCTACGAGTTCTGCGGCATCTAACGAGTTTTCTACCAGTTCTCTTATGGAGGCGAATATAGCGCGGGATGGATTTGTGAAACCTGCTATGTCGCGGTTACGATAAAAGAAGTCGGCTGGACTAATTTCTTCGAACGCCTGACTTACCATCCCACTTTCTCCGCCTTTCGACTGTTAGTAGGTATATGTTGTTACGTGCAAAAATATATCTTTTCACAACTGTTGAAGCAATTTTCTGCGGTGGCTTAGGTTTTTGGGTTGTTTGCCGCCTAGATGGGGTCAAAGAAGCATACATGCGGACGCTTTGCGCTTCAAATTTTCTTGTAGGGTCTTTTCCACAGCTCCATCTTTTTTTTCTTCAACTCTCTCCTCTTTGCGTGCAAAAATCTATACACCGACCTGTGCAAACGTCCGCGAATAAACATCTCTATAGCTTGTCGAGCAATTTCAGCCTCTTCAATAGCGCCGATAATGCTAATTGTATGACCATACACTGACACATAGGTGTCCGTCAGTTCCTCAATAAATCTCCTGGTCTTTCCCTCTCTACCAATAATTCTCCCACTCAACCGCTTAATGTCAGACTCCGATTTTCCGACAAAGTTCCTCAAATCAATAATTATTAGCATAGCCTCATCTTCATCCAAGAGCCTTCCAGCTTTCTCTGGAGAGAAACCTCTGCCAATGGCCAAAATGACTTCTTTTGCCCTGAAAAGCATTGAAGGATCGGCTGTTTTGGGCGCAAGGTTAATGCTTACGTCGCCACTTTCACTGTTGACTTCAAGCCGTATCCCAAGTCTTCTTTCAATAAGCTCTTTTGTGGACGCATTCGGGCCAATGAGAGCACCTATACGGCTTTTGGGGATTTTCACAAAAGTGCTAGGCCTTGCCATTCTCTGTGACTTTCCTGTACGTCTCATCAACTGATAATACTCTTACTCCTAGCCTTTTGAAGTATCGGTTAAGATTCTGCAGGTCACGTTTAAGAAAAATGGTTGCCATGGGATGGGAAAGAAGGACAGCCTGTGCCATGTCGAAAAGAACCGGTTTGCCTCTCCATACCATTACGTTGTATTCACTTATGTCGCTGTGAACCAGTTCTACTCTCTGGTAGAGTCTTCTGACATATTCCAAGAGCTCATTGTAAATGAATTCGGGATTTTTAGGAGGCAATTCTTTCAATTCTGGGGCGGGATAACCATTTTTACCTATGAATTGCATTACTAACACGTTTTTTCTTATTGCAATAGGTCTAGGAACTTTGACTTTTGCTCTTAGAGCTAGGTGCAAGTTTTTGAATTCTTTCGTTGCCCACGCAAAAACTAGGGATCGCGTGTCATGCCTTACATGCTTAAATCTGGGATCGCCTTCGATGTATTGGAGTTTGCCTTTTTTGAACTCTGCTGCTACTGTTAAATAAATCTTGATAGCCAGCTCTTTCCCATCTCGATCTTTTCCCCAATAAATTCTCGCCTCTTTTCCAGCTTTTACAACGCCGTGGATTTCGTCTATTGTCCCTTTGTTTAAGAGCTCATATATCGTCATAAGAGTGGATTTGTCGAAAACTTCTTCCATAACCATTCGTTCGGATGAAAGGTCTTTACGCAGCAACCGTTGCTCCCGCTCGTAACGGTCTTCCTTGCGGGCAAGGCGTTTCATTGCTTTGCGTTCAGACATCCCAAATTCCCTTTTTTCTGTCATCTTATTGGACAAGGATTCTTATAAATTGGGTGAATCGCATCTCTTGCCATGTCAAATCTGAACTGACCTCAAAAAGGCTCTGTTCCATTCCTTAAATAAGTGTTGCTTTAATATATTCCATCTATACTTTCACAATTTGAGCGTGGGGAACGCCTGCAATCTCTAGAACAGCATCTGGATGCACTAAACCCTTTTCTACAGCTTTTTTAACGATTCTTCGTCCAATCATGTTAACTATAGTTGATTGCTGAATCAAGTCTACAGCCTCTTCTAGGCTGACTAAGACGCCCTTGTAGAATTCTTCGCGGATGTGGAAGACTATTTTCCCTTGTTTCAAAGTTTTACCTAACATGTTAGCATCGCACATTGCCAGCAGGATACATTCGCTCCGTCTCTGCATGTTTATGTAAACGTCCAATGTTTTTTCGCTTCTATGAGTTTAGACTGCTTTTACTGATGATTTTGCGCCACACGCCTCGCACACTAAAAAGAAGAGACGCTTCTCTTTCACGATTCTCGTATCTGGACGCTTGCAAACAGGGCATATGACGAAGTTTTCAGTGTATATGCGTACTAAGCGTTCAAGTGTATTATGGGGAAACTTACCCTGAAAAGTGGCACGTGTCTCTTCCAAGGTGGCAGCTGTAGCCATTTCATTTGTCAAAAATTTCATCAAATGACGTGGGTCGCGATTTAGTGTGTCTGCGATTTCCTTGAAGTTATGGATGTACGTGCGCATACCGATTACAGAGGAACGCACTCTAGGAATTTCAAAGCGTTCCCCAGTGTCTTTTTCCTGTGGAAGTTGAGATTGAGCACGCTTTAGAAGTTCTTTGTAGCTTTTCATCATCGATGCCTCCATGTTCAGTTGCTTAAGGAGAAGGAAATGAAGTTTAAAAGCTTTTAACAGTTTAATTGGATAACTTCGTTTTGAATGTGTATCTTATGGGTTAACATATATCTTTATACAGGTACCGGCGGGGAAAAAAACAGTTAACGCTCTGGGCTTGGCTTTGCGCTCAGTAGGTCACCACCACACCGTTGTCACAATTCAATTTTTAAAATGGTGGAAAAACACAGGCGAGTACAAGATGAGAAGCATTCTCAAACCCTACTATGAAATCTGGACGAGGGATCGAAAACTGGCGAAGGAAGGACTTGCTTTCGCCAAAGGAATTGTCGAGGAAAAGAAGCATATCTACTTGGCTTAGACGAGATTAGCTTGCAATTTATTGTAAACTCTTATATGTGGAAGAAGTCATTGCTTTTCTGGACACCATGCCGAAGAAAACAGATGTTGTTCTGACTGGAAGATTTGCGCCAAGGGAGTTATTTGATAAAGCGGATTTTGTTAATGAAATTATAGACATTAATTATCCTAAGGAATTGATTTCTACAAAGGGCATCCAATACTGAGGAGAGAGCGAGTTATGGAAGACGATACGCCTATTTTTACTCCTCAAGATTTCTTACGATACGTAGCTTCTGTAAAGGACGTAAGTGTAGAAACATTCCAAATACCTCCACGAATGATCATAGTCTATCAGCGCCGCCACTTTGACTTTGTCAACCAACTCATTGAAGGTAAACCCGTTGAATGGTGGTGGTATGGCGACCGTTTACGTTTGCACGTCGGTTCTCTCAATAATATCAAAATCGTTGTGACAATGAACTTTGTCGGTTCCCCAGCCGCCGCAATGGTCTTCGAGGAACTCATTGCATGCGGTGCCAAAAAAATTTTCGAAGTGGGAATTTCAGGTGGAATACAACCTTTCTTGAAACCAGGTGATATTGTTGTTGCCACTGAAGCAATATGTGACGAAGGTACCACGTGCCAATATTTCCCAAACCAGCGAAGGTTTGTGACTTCTCCAATTTTAAAACGCTGTCTAACTAAAACCTTAAGCAGGAACCGTGTCAGCCACCATGTGGGTTCAGTTTTGACCACAGATGGTGTCTATAGAGAAACAAGAAGTAAACTAGCAAAGTTTCGGAAAATTGGGGTTTTAGCGATTAACATGGAAACTTCCGCCCTTTGTGCCGTTGCGAAGCATCGAGGCGTAGAAACAGCTTCGGCACATGTAATCTCTGACATTCTGAACGCATCTGGATGGCAACCAGCTTTCAACAAAAAGCAAGTTTTGAGCAACACAGAGACTCTATTAAAGATGGTTGCAGAAGCGCTTTCAAAAACTTAAAGACATAGTTAAGAGAATTCCTATTTCTCGTTTGCTGGTGAAAACTCTTGGCTGAGCCCTATACCCATCCTTATATTCCAAATTCGAAGCCAGAAATCAAAAAAGCAATGATGGAAGAAATCGGCATAGAAAACATCGACGAACTGTACTCTGATATTCCAAAACGATTTATGCTAAAACACAGGTTGAACCTGCCAAGTCCAACATCTGAATATGAAGTTAGACGCCACGTAGAGTCGCTATTGGCTAAGAACAAAACCTGCCAAGATATGCCTGTTTTTTTAGGTGCTGGGTGCTGGCCGCACTACGTACCTGCTGTGGTTGATAATATTGTTCAACGAACCGAACTTCTTACCTCTTACACGCCTTATCAACCTGAGATTTCTCAAGGCATGCTTCAATTACTCTTCGAATATCAAAGTATGATATGCGAACTTACTGGCATGGACGTTGCTAACAGTTCCTTGTACGATTGGGCTTCAGCGCTAGGAGAAGCTGCGCGAATGGCCATGCGCATAACTGGTCGCCGAGAAATTCTGGTTCCCAAGGTTATTCACCCTGAACGCTACGCCACCTTGGAGACATACATTGAACCGATAGGGATAGATGTTCAAAAAGTAGGTTACGAAAGAACAACTGGACAGCTAAACCTAGAAGATTTAGAGACAAAAATTTCTGACAAGACTGCAGGTATCTACATTGAAAATCCTTCTTACTTGGGCTTTGTTGAAACAAAAGGCGAGGAAGTTGCAGAAATCGCTCATAACCGAGGAGCCTTATTTATTGTCGGTGTCGACCCCATTTCACTTGGGGTTTTGAAAGCTCCTGGAAATTATGATGCAGACATTGTTATTGGCGAAGGGCAACCTCTCGGAAACCCTATGAATTTTGGCGGTCCTCTGCTCGGAATTTTCGCCTGTAGGGACGACATGTCAATGATTCGGCAGATGCCTGGGCGAATTATTGGCATGACGACCACTCGAGATGGAAGCAGTAAAGGTTTCTGCATGGTGCTTCAAACTCGTGAACAGCATATTCGACGGCAAAAAGCTACATCTAATATCTGCACTAATGAATCTCTATGCGCTGCTGCATCTGCAGTTTATTTGGCACTACTTGGACCCAACGGCTTGAAAGAACTCGGCGAAACTATTATGCTCAAGACGCATTATGCTATAAAGCGTTTGTCGGAGATTGAAGGCATAAGTACACCTGTTTTCCAATCGCCCCATTTTCAAGAGTTCACTATAAACTTCGCCAAATGGCGTATTAGCGACGTACATGAAAGATTACTGAAACGTAATGTTCAAGGCGGAAAGGACATCTCAAAAGAGTTTCCAGAACTTGGTGAAACGGCACTTTACTGTGTCACAGAAGTGCATTCAAAAAAGGACATTGATGAATTAGCCGATATTCTGAAAGAAGTCCTACGAAGAGGTGAGAATTGATGACAGATTTCAAGCAAGCACGCTGGAACGAACCCGTTATCTTTGAGCTTGGACGCAATAGTCGTAGAGGCTACATAGTGCCTAAGATTGAAAATTCTATTAGGCAAACGCTAGGCGACGTACAGACTTTGCTCCCTGAGAAAATACGTCGCCAATCCCCTCCAGAACTGCCTGGACTATCAGAGGTTGAAGTTGTTCGTCACTTCACTAGGCTTTCTCAAATGAACTATTGTGTAGATTTGGGACTTTACCCTCTTGGAAGTTGCACGATGAAGTACAATCCAAAAATCAACGATCTCTTAGCCAGCTTGCCATCTTTGACTCAGCTCCATCCATACCAAAATGAGAAGAACGTGCAAGGCACGCTTGAAATTCTCTACGATCTAGGTAAATGGCTCGCTGAAATTACAGGCACCTACGAAATCTCACTTCAACCTGCAGCAGGGGCGCATGGTGAATTTTTAGGCGCCCTTATAATGCGGGCTTTCCACAAGCTTAACGGGAACCTTTCAAACCGTACTGAGTTCATAATACCCGACTCTGCTCATGGAACTAATCCTGCGAGCGCCACAATGGCTGGCTTTAACGTAATAATTGTGCCTTCCGACAAAAGTGGATGCATAGATATTGAAGCTTTAAAAACAGCTGTTTCAAACCGAACAGCTGGTTTGATGCTAACCAACCCAAATACGTTGGGCATCTTTGAGGAAAATATCGAAGAAATAGCAGACATAATTCACGATGCTGGCGGGCTGCTTTACTACGACGGTGCAAACCTCAACGCAATTCTCGGCAAGGTTAGGCCAGGCGCAATGGGCTTCGACATAGTTCACATAAACATCCATAAGACCTTTGGCACGCCGCATGGCGGAGGAGGACCTGGTGCAGGGCCAATAGGTGTATCTGAAGAATTGGAAAAGTTCCTTCCTGTCCCACGAATAGTTTTTGATGGTGAGAGTTATCATTTGGACTATGATAGGCCTAGTAGTATTGGTAAAGTCAGAAGTTTCTATGGAAATGTGGCGGTTCTCCTCAGAGCATACGCTTACATACTTAGTTTAGGCGCAGAAGGATTGAAAGAAGCCGCAGAGGTTTCGGTGTTAAACGCAAACTATCTAGTCAAGAAGATGGAAGGAATCGGTGCTTATGAGCTGCCCTACGATGCAAAGAGGCCGAGGAAGCATGAATGTGTATTCAGCGCAAAACCGCTTCAGAAAAGGAAAGGTGTAAGGGTCATAGACATTTCTAAACGACTCCTTGACTATGGGATTCATGCGCCCACCACTTATTTTCCATTGATTGTGGAAGAGGCTTTGATGATTGAACCGACGGAATCTTTTGAAAGAGAGGAGCTTGACCGCTTCGTTGAAGCAATGCGGAAGATTGCTGAAGAAGCAGAGGTTAACCCAGATATCGTTTTGAGAGCGCCCAGAAACACTGCCGTTACGAGGTTGGACGAGGCAAAAGCTTCACATCCAAGAACCATGGCACTAAGCTGGAAAATGTATAAGAAAAAAGGCTCTCAAAAAGCACTGTGAAGAAGTAATCTTATTGGACAAAAATAGCTTTTACTCATTGAAAACCGAGTAGAATATTATTTAACGCGTTGGGAGAAAGTTCGAAGTCGTTGCAGTGCCCAAAATCCTGAGATTGGGTCGACATTTACTGAGAAATGGCAGAGAATAAGAGGGAGAAAGGAGAAGCTAAGAATATTATCTTACAGGTTTTGGATTTGATTAATTTCCAAGCTACATTCGAACGTTCTCAGCGATGCTTAAGTTTTGGCTTCTCTAGGAAGGTTTATTTTTAGATTTCCTACATTGACTTTTAAAGGTCGTATCTGTTTTGAAGGTTTCGGTGCGATTGTTTACGGCGTTGCGTGAATTGGCTCAAAAAGGTGATGAGACCTTGGAATTCGATGTGGGATTCGTCACTGTCAAGGATGTCTTGGAAGAACTGGTGAAACGGCATGGGAAAGAGTTCAAAGACTACTTATATGATGAAAAAAGGAGGGTGCGGGAGCATTTGCAGTTGCTTGTTAATGGGAAGAGTGTAAGCTTGTCGGAGGAGTTGGAGACGCGGTTGAGGGAAGGAGACGAGGTAGCGATTGTTCCGCCTGTAGGCGGCGGCTAACTCTTTCTGCTTGCTTTTTATCGGTTTAGTTTCTTTTCATAGATTAGTTCAGTTGTGGGTTCTTCGCTGTTGAAGCCAGTTTCAGTGAGAGCGGCAGAGATTATAAGTATGTTACACGCGAAGGCGTAGACGTTTGCAATCTCTTGTTGGCAGGAGCAGGTTTTGAAGAATCTTATCATATCCGTGACGCTTTGGTGATCGCCATCGATATAACATGTCTGGAAGGGTTTCTCTTGCCACACGTTTTTTATGGTCTCGTCTATTAAAACTAAACCATTAATAGCGTCGTTGCTTTCGTGTATTATGGCTTTTTTTATTTGCGATGAATTTAGCGAGGTCTTGTTTTTCCAGCGTTGCCCACGTAAACAGGATTGTGTAGAGATCTGCGGATTTTGTGAATATGTCCGAGTTTGTGAGGAACTTCCATATTTTCTCTGCATCGCTTTTCTGTGCCCACTTGAATTTTTTATTTTCTCAATTTGGAATCCTTTACATTCCATGATCAAGAAGTTTGAAACTTGGGCGAAGCCAATTTTTTTAAGTGCTTTTTGGGCCACTTGGTTGTTAGAGTCTGTCGCAAGCATTGCTGTTTTGGCTCCTTTGGTCTTACCCATTTCAGGCAGGCGATTGTTAATGCAGTAGCGATGCCTTTGCGTCTGTAATCTGGGTCAGTTCTAGCAGCTTGCAGCCATGCTTCGCCAGGTTTTTGCAGTGAGACACGCATTATGCCTACGGGTTTGCTGTTTAGTGTGGCTGTGAGTAGTCTAGCCTGTTTTTCCTTTAGCCATCTGTCCCAGATGTTGGCGATGTAGTCGCCCCAGTTGAACGTGTGTTCACAGAATTTGAAGACTACTTTCACTTTGTTGGGCTGGGCGTATTGTGGGTTGGTTCTGCATGGCTGAAAGAAGAGACTGTTCTATTGTATTTAAAAGTGGAGATTTCTAGTGTGCATCACCCTTAAACTAAGATCTGTATTTTAGGCTCTAGAATATTTGTGCAACCTTGTGTATGTGCAGCTCCTGATCCTCTCCAGTTTTTGTATGGTTCCAAATGGAAGCCTAATGGAGGCCAAATGATTTATGCACACGTAACTTTAACATCAAAGTTATGATTCTGTTATTTCTTGAACTCAAATGAACAGGCAGAGGCTGAAAAGCCCCATCCATAACCAAGCGTTAAAACAACGTCACCTTTTGCAAGTTTGTTTCTAGAAACTATTTTTTCAAGGATAAATGGCAAACTTGCTCCGGCTAAATTTCCATACTCCTTAAGCACTTCATGTGACTCTTCAAGTTTTTCAGGTTGAATCCCGTAGTGTTCAGCTATGAGGTTAAGTATCTTTTCGCTGCCGGTGTGGATTGCCAATTTTCTCGTGGCTTTCATGATTTTTTCAATATGTTCTCCAGCCAATTTTCTAAGAACTAGAGAAATGTATTTGACGCCGAGTTCTGGAATTTCTCTGTCTAGGTGTGAGTAAAAGCCGAAATTGAATGGCTCGTTTAAGGCTGTCAGTCTGGTGTAACCAGCTAAATAATCCATCTTTTTAAAATTCGTGACTTCCACAATTTTATCAAAGGACAGGCCGCTTCCCTCATTTGACACAATGATGCTGGCTGCCCCGTCTCCAAAGAGGAAAAACTCCATGGCGGCAATCCATTTTCTCAGCTCCGTCTGCATTCTATCCTTGTGCTTTATCGAGTTAATTTTGCTGATTTCCATAATGTCTTTCATGCCTTGTACTTGATTGTAAAACCAATATGAATTTACCCCAGAAATGCAAAGCAAAACGAAATCTCTTGGGTGCGCCGCAAGATAGTTTTGAGCGAGCTCAAGTGCTTTCGTGAAGGCTGTACAGCCCATTCCTTGAACATTGACATGGTTAACATAAGGGTTAAAGCCAAGTTTCCGAATCAGAAGCTGGCTGAGACCTGGACACAAAAATGGGTTCACATCATAAGCTGCAATAAAATAATCTATTTCTCTAATAGAAAGACCTGCATTTTCGACAGTGTGCTTACAAGCCTCTAGGCAAAGGTTGACTAGGCCCGTTTCGCTCAAAATAGTCTCTGATTTTGAAGGTGAATCAGCATATTTGACTAAATGTCTATTTGAGACTCCTAAGTTCAGGATGTTCCTTTTAATACCATCAGGAATCTGGCATGGAAAGACTTCCATGAGTTCATCTGTTGAATACCTACTTTTAGGTGCTGCCGTTGATAACTGCAATATCTGCATGTCAGTAAGAAGGATGAACGGAATCATAAAAAGATTTTTAATAATCAAGGGTGAATGAACGAGAAAAAATAAGCTTCTATTTGTCGAAATTTCTTCATGGCGAAGCTGAGCGAACGCTTATTGGGGTAGACAATTGTTATTTAAGATTCCATTTCGCCAACGCCAAGTAACTGTTTTAGCGACTGCACTTCTTCTCTTAGCATTCCGATTTCGCTTTCCAAGGCACTAGCCTTAGCCTCAGCCATTTTTTTCAATCCGTTAATTTCCAATAGGAGGTTTGCTCGTTCTGTTTCTAAAGTTTTTAGTTTTTCTCTCAGGTTTTTCAGCGTATTCACCAGTTCTCCCTCGATTCCTTTAATCTTTTCCGCCACTCCTTTTATGCTTAACTCTTTTTTCTCTTCTCTTTTCCCGCCAGAACGGAATTTATTTCCACATTCTGGGCATTCAAACATTCCAAAAACAATCTCGGTGGTGCCACCAAGTTTTGAAGTCTTTCTCGAAATAGACCACGTCTTGGAAGGAACGCTGACTTCAGTTTCACACTTTGGACATTTAGCCAAGACTTGCAGCTCCAATATAATTAGGCAATATTTTGCTAAAATGCTTTGTTATCATAAAGGCTGGTTTGGTTCGTCATAGTGGCAACTTGTGCAAGAATCTAAAAAAAGAAAGGGTGAAGGCTACATGCTTATTACGAATGAGAGGCGTTCAACAAGTTCTTTGTAACGGTTTCTTATGGTTACTTCTGTGACTTGCGCAATTTCAGCGATTTCTCGTTGAGTCTTTCTTTCTCCTGTTAAGACAGATGCGATGTAGCTTGCAGCTGCAGCGATACCTGTGGGGCCTCTTCCTGAAGTCAATCTCAACTCCTTTGCGGTTGCTAAGATCTTATGAGCTATCTCTTCTACTTTGCCCTGCATCGTCAACTGATTCGAAAACTTCGCGATATATTGACTTGGCTTAAGTGGTGGAATAAAGTAATCAAGTTCTTTGACGAGGAAACGGTAGCTACGGCCAACCTCCTTCTTGCTTATGTGTGAAGCTTGGGCAATTTCTTCCAAAGTTCTTGGAAGAGTACACTGCCTACAGGCAACATATATTGCAGCAGCAGTTACGCCTTGAATAGACCGACCGCGAATTAGACGTGCCTTTACAGCCCTTCGATAAATTACTGAAGCGGTTTCGAGAATGTTTTTGGGCAAGCTGAGGGTATTAGCAATGTTGCTAATTTCTGAAAGTGCAAAAGCCAGATTCCGTTCCGTAGCATCTGAGACTCGAATACGCCGCTGCCATTTTCTAAGACGATAAACCTGTGCCTTTTGGCCAGGTGAAAGACGCTTGCCATAAACATCTCGGTCGTGCCAGTCAATCACAGTGGATAAGCCTTTATCATGAATCGTATATGTTAACGGCGCACCTACCCGTATTCTTTTAGCCCGTTGCTCATCGTCAAATGCCCTCCATTCAGGTCCCCTATCCTGAAGCTTTGCAGCAATGACAATACCGCAATCCATGCAAACAATTTCAGCAGCCTCATAATCACGTATAAGACGGTCGCTTCCACATTCTGGGCATTTTTGAACTTTTACTGGCTGAGTGGAAGCAGAAGTAATCGTAGAGCTTCCTTTATCTTGCATACTTTCTCTTCTCCTTTCTCCTTGCTGTAGAGGGAATCGTGTAAAGTGTACTTTTAATCAAGCGTTGCGGCTCTGTTATTATAGGTTTTACTGAAACGTAAGGTGAGGAAACAGGACCGAAAACATCGAAAACAGAACCAACATATCTTAGGTTTTCATCTACAACTTTGTCGCCGATTTTTGGCTGAAGTTTTGCCTTTAGAATTAAATTCCGACTTACACTTACGTGAAGCACATGACCTAAATGCTGCAAATTCCCAGATCCCCTCACAAAAGGACAAAAAACTCAAAAACTTCGCCTTATTTAAACCTTGTGCAACCGAAAAACTTAAAAGTACGAAAACATCCCCAAAAAAAGCGGAAAACACCAAATAAGAAGCAAAAAATCGTTATCCGGCAAACAAACTATTAGTTTCATCAGCTTTAGACTCAAATTGTAGAAAGCATCTACGAGTTTCGTGAGTTGCCGTCTGTGTAACTCTGATATATCATCGAGTCAAACAAATACCTTTTCATCATCCGGCAAGAAAATAGAAATACAGAAGAGCAAAATAAACGTTGGTGTTAAGAGAGGGAAAAATATGCGAAAGCAGAAGAAGATACTTCTTTGGCCAGTCTATTTCGACTCGTCTAAGACGAGGAAGGAAGGACGAAGGGTGCCAAAAAATATTGCAGTGCCAAACCCAAACTTGGCAGAAATTCAAAAAGCGGCAGAACATTTAGAATTGAAGCCGGAAGTCGAAACGAATTCCACCTACCCAACGATTCATTGGCGAAAAACTGGACGGATAATGGTGCAGAAAAGAGAGACAAAAATGCAAACTCTAATGAAAATGGCTAAGGAAATAGCAGCCATCCGTCAGGAAACAAGAGAATAGGATCTCTTACTTTTTTGGTGCGAACTACAAAGACTCTTTCCCATCAGAAAAGCGCGTGTGTAATAGCCTTTCTTTTCCATAGAAGTCATAGCGTTATCCAAAGCGGGCTGGGTGATAAGAAAAAGCTTGTCCAAGACTATTGTTTTTCTGGAATCAAAATGGCGTTTATTAATCCGTGTTGCCCAGGACGTGAAGTTACACGTGCAAGTCCTAACTTTGTCTCTATAATTGTTCCTTTTGTGATTACACCGCGTCTGTCATAGTCTATGTTAGCTGGGTTTTTCACTACTCGCAGGATCTCTGTTTTTTCTGTTTTTCCTGTTGCTGGATTGGAAATGCTTGCTTGTTTTTCTCTGAAGGCTCGTGTTTTTATGTTACCGCCTCGTCGGCGAACTGTTTTTAGTTTTCTTTCGCTCAACCTAGTTTCTACTGGGAAAGAACCTCGTTCGAAGCGGCGTTTTTTGCGATGGGCGCGTTTGCGACCGCCTGAAAGTTTCTTTTTGTGTGAATCTCCGTGCCAAACAGACAACGCTAATATCTCCAGTGGAACTTCATGAGACTACCGAAATTTAACATATAAGCTTAGCGCTATTTCTCTTCTTTTCCTTTGGATTCGGGTTCGGCGGATCCAAAAACCTTTTTGAGTTGGCGTTTCATGGCGCGTAGGTCGTGGCTTAGGCCAAAGTAGTCTGCGAAAAATTGGGTCGTCCGTATAACTTTTGTCCGACCTACAGGTTCTCGTGTGATTAGTCCAAAGTCCTCTAACTGCTTCAGGTGGCTATACACATGGTGGCCACGGACGTTTAGTACTTGTTTTTGGGGGACTGGCTGTCTATAGGCAATGTATGAAAGTGTTTTTAACGGGCCAACCGTCAGGAGGGGGCGCATAGCTAGTCTTTGCACGCGTGGAGAGTATTCTGGTCTTAGTTGCATGACGAAGCGTTCATCCATCAACTCTAATATTTCCAAACTCGTATTTCGATTGTCATATTCTTGTTTAAGGGTGCGTGCAAGTTGTTGAACCAGATTTTTTGAACGCGTCTTAACTACAGAGGCTAAAGTTTTCAAGTCTAACGGTCTTCCGGCGACGTACAATGCTGCCTCTATTAATGCTAGGCGCTGTTTCTGCCTGTTTATTTCTGGCGATGTTGCCTCAGGCGATGCTTGCTCCACTTCCTTCAACAACAGAGTCTCCCTTCACAGAGATGTAGATTTCACCGAACTCTTCTTCCTGCCAGAGCCAAATTTTTCGCCTTTGAGCTAGAAAGAGAAGAAGAATAAAGGTGCGGATTGCTTCAACCCTATCCATTTTTAATATGAGTTTCTTGAAGTTCAAGAACGGTTTTCCTTTGGAGAGGCAAAGCATGTTGGTATATAGTTTTTCCATTAAGTTTTCGATTTCCATTAGATAACGGTCGATTTCAGGCAGAATATCAGTTGGCAGGGGTAGAATTGGTTCTGAACGGAGCTTCAATGGTAATAGTTTTTCGCCTTTCAAAACCGAGTCTAAAGCCTCAAGCAATTGTTCAATCGTAGTAGACGTTAATTCGTACCGTAGTGGAAGGAAAATTGGTGGTGGTATGAAGGTTGGTGGGAGTTTAGGTGGAGCAGGTGGTTCCTCAAGTTTTAGCAGAAGCTTTGACTTCATTAAATATATGAAAGCAGAAGAGTCTAAAGCCACGCCTGACGCGCGGAAGTCAACCTCGCCTCGCTTCTGCATTTCATCCAAGAAAGACGCCAGCAGGAAGGATATGTTAACTTTCCAAGGCTTCACCTTTTCCAGCTTGTGAATTTCAAAGAGAATGTTCCATGGAGGTTGCAGATAAAAAGGTTTTTTCATAGTCACTAGGATTTGGCCTCCGTAAACATGGTGGAAACCACTTTGGAGACTCCATTGCGTTCGTAAACTCCGTAAATTTTTTGAGCTTTGTTAACCATCTCAGGCTTCAACGTGACTACTATGAATTGAGATTTGTCCGCCTCTTCTGCTAAAAGCTCTCCTAGTTTTGCAACATGCAAGGCATCTAAGTGAGCGTCAACTTCGTCAAGAATGTAAAATGCGGCTGGCGTAAGCTCTTGTATGGCCAATAAAAATGCAACTGCCGAAACCGATCTTTCTCCACCGCTGGCTCCGCTTACGAGTAAGGGTTGTTTGCCTGGAAACCGAACTATCATGTCGATGCCTCCGGAGAACGGGTCTTCAGGGTTCTCTAGCTTTAGCTCTGCATTACCCCCATCTGTTACTTTTAAGAAGTATCTCCTCAAGTTTTTATTTATTTTTTCAAAAGCCTCCATGAAGACCGCGCGTTTTTTGCGTTCTACTTCGTTCATGAAGGCTATTATGGATTGCTTTTCGTGTTCCAGCTCGTTCATGCGTAGTGACAGTTCCTTATAGCGGGATATTTGTTCAGCGTAATGAGAAAGAGCGAGCTGGTTGACTGCTCCTAGCCGTTCAACTTCAAATTCCATCATTCTAAGAGAAGTTTCAGCTTCTTCAAGTTGCCTAGGAGTTATTGATATTAATTTTTCATAGCCGAATTCTCTTAACTGTCGTCTAAAACCGTCCACCTGAAGTTGTAATGTTTGATGTGAAAGTTGAAGCTGATTGCGCAAACGGTCTGCACGCTCGTATTCAGCATCTATCTTTCTGAGTTCTTTATCAATGTCGTCAATTTGAGCAGTGAACTTCTTTGCTTCTTCTCTTGCGCTTAGGACAGTGCGAGAAAGTTCTTCTCTAGATTTTTCGAGCTTGAGAAGTTCCTCTTTTAACTGTTCTTTTTCTTGCAGTGCCTCATCAACTTCTTTTTCCACAACTGCGAGCTGCTTTTCTACCTTCCTAAGCTGAACTTTGACGTTTCGGTAGCCTAACCTTAGAACGTTGTCATATTTCGATTGCAAAGTTGAGAACTCTGTTTTGACACTACCTAAGTTTTGTCTAAGCATGATAATGTTCTCGGCTAATCTATCCCTTTGGATTTCTAGCTTCTGTATGTGTGTGGGATCTGTTTTGCGCCTTAATTCAGCCAATTTGGTGCGCAGTTTTCGCATGTCTTTTCGAATGGCATGTCGCTGAGCCTTTTGAAGCCCGATTTCCGTTTTTTCTTTTTCCAGCTTTGCTTGAACGCCTTGAATGTAAAAGCCTATTCGCCGGATGTTTCGTTTTGTGACTTTAGTGCTTTTTTTAACTCTAGCTATTTCAGCATCGAGGGTGCCGATGGCTTCAGATAATCCTGTTATCTCGCTTCGAGTTCGCTCTATCTCCTCTTCGAAGAATGAAACGTCTTTTCCTCTTCTTGCTAAGTGTTCTTTAAGGGCTCTCACGGCTTCATCTAGGCTTTTAATAGCGGTTTCGCTGGGAATTATTGCAGAGAAATCGATGGGTGCACGGAAAAAGCCGCTTTCTAACCCTCCCCCAACTTCGTAAACGTCTCCGTTTGTCGTTACACTTCTATATCCTTTTCGACATACACCCAATGCTGTCTTATCGTTCCTTGCAACGACCGTATCGCCAAAAACGAAATCAACTGCTGGCTCATGTTCTCTTGCACACTTCACAAAAGCCGTTGCCAATCCCTCAACATTCCTTAATTCTCGCGGACTCGCAACTTTCCTTGCCAGCCCCTTTATCGGGATAATTCTAATCCTACCAAGTTTTAGACGTCTCAATGTTTCAGCACACGTAAATGCGGCTTCGAAATCACGCACCACTAAAGCATCTAGCCAACCTGCTCCAGCCGCTTCTAAAGCTTGTTTGTAGCGGCCTTCAATTTTGATCAAATTCTTAAGACGTCCATAAACGCCTGAGATGACCCCAAGTTCGCCTAATTCTTCAATGTTTCTCAAGGCGTTTTCTTCTGCAGCGACTGCTTCGGCAAGTTCCCGTTGGGTTGCAAACTCGACAACTGCTTCGCGAGCGGTGCCTGCAATTTCTCCTGCTTCATCAATTTCTCGTTCAACTGCCTCTTTCTGTATGATTCTACGTTCAAGCGACTTTTGCAGACTGTTCAGCCGCGTTTTCTGTTCTTTTTGAACTTCTTTCAAGTCAACAAAAGATTTTTCTAGTTCTTCCAGATTGACGGTGAACCTTTCCTTTCGAGTTTTTAGGTCGTTTAGTCTGTGGAGCAAAATTCTTTTAGATGTTTGCCCTTGAGCATAGTCGGCCTTCAAGTCAGCGAGTTCTTGGTAAAACCTGTCAAGTTGCTGTTCGGTTTCCCGGATTTCTTTACTGTTTTCTCCAATATCTCCCCAGAGTTGTGTAGTCTCGCTGGTGAGAATATCATGTTCAGCTTGTTTGGCGTCGAAGTCCTTTAACAGTCGCTCTCGTTTTCTTTTTAGCTGTTGCATTCTTTTGCGATTTTCACTTATCTCCGCCTGCATCGAATCAAGCTGTTGAATATTGTTTTCCCTAACTTTCCTTAAACCTTCAAGAGTGGTTGTGCCTGCACTTGTCTTTGTTGAAAGTTCAGTTAGTCTTGATTTCAAATCTCCTATTTTAATTTGAACTTCAAGAACCCGTGTACCGCCTTCCTCCACCATATCCGAGCTGAGTCTTCTCCACTCGCGTTCAATGGAATGGCGGTTATCCCGCATTTTGTCGCGGACTTGGCGTAGGTTTTCAAATCTGCGTTGAGCTTCTTCAAGTTTTGAAGAGATCTCCGTCCCTTTCTCTTCGGTGATTGAGATTTGGTGAGAAAGCTTCATTGCTTCAAATCGTTTTATTTCGTTTTGTATGAAGTTATACCGAAGTAGCTCGTTTCTTTCTCTTTCAAGGTCGTCAACTCGTTTCTGCACCTCGTCGATTCTTCCCATGGCAGTTCGAATTGAAATCTCAGCTACTCGTAGTTTTTCTTCTGCTTCTGCTTTCTCAGAATCGTACTGAGCGATGCCCACCATGTCTTCAAGAATCTTTCGGCGGTCTCTTGAAGAAATGTCTGTCATGCGGTTAATTGTGCCTTGTAATATTATGTTGTGGCTAGTAGATGAGATCCCTGCCATGGAGAGCATATTATTAATGTTTGTTCTCGAAATTCTTCGTCCATTAAGTCGGTAGACGCACTGCCCGTTTCTGAAAACTTCTCTAGATATCGTCACAGTGTTGGTGTCTATAGGTATGCGCCCATCTTTGTTATCAAATTGGAGCACAACCTTAGCCGACTTTGCTTTTCCTAATCCCGCATCTGGTGAACCGTGGAATATTAATTTAGCCAGGTTTTCGGCGCGCATTCTCCTTGCGCTGAGTTCACCTAAGACAAAAAGAATAGCATCCACGATGTTTGTTTTGCCGCTGCCGTTTGGTCCTGTTACGGCAGTGAAACCTTTGTCTAAGGTGACAGTTACTGTTTTTGGCCCAAAAGATTTGAAGCCTCTTAATTCGATTTTTTTCACGTAGGGCATCTTTCTGAGGTCGCTCCACGGTTTCCCGGCTTTCGCTAGCCAGCCTATTGGCTTTACAGCTTCTTCTATAGAATTCTTCTATAAATAACTTAATCTGACGTTTAACAGTTTTTTAAACAAAAGCGTCTAACTTTTCCTTGTTCCTCGGCGTTCCTTCGCCATTTTTTTGACAAAATCCTTCACGTCTTCCTTGCTGCCATACACTAATACGTAACCGTCTTTTTGCATCTTGCAGGAAAGCCCTAATTCGCCAGCCAACTTTTCAACGTTTTCTTTAAGGATGTCGTCGGAAGTTGAAACTCTTATCCAATGCTTACCTTTTGGAAGCCCTGGAATAAACCGTGAAGTCGCCGTTTCAGCTTTTAGGTTTTCTTCTCTTCTAGCTTTTTCCAGCTTCTTAATCCAACGCTCTATGAAGGCTTGGCCAAATCTCTCTTTTGCCATGTTTATGAGGTTGGATTCGACAGTCATTAGGTAGTTCTCTATGACAGGAATAGATTCTAAACGTGATGGGTCTGCCTTGTAGATGTTTATCGTGGTTTTTGCAGATCGTAGAGAGGTCATGACTTCTGTGGAGATTGTTACCTGTTTTTTTCGAAGTTCGGTTATGAGGTTTTCTAAGGTTTTCCACCATTGTTCATAGCCCATTGATGTTTTCTCCCGCGCTATTTTGTGTGAGTTTCTGATAGAGGTTAAGAGTGATGGTTGTTTAGATAAGTTTTTATTGAAAAGAGGTTGTTTTGTTTCGGAAAGGCTTTATTGTGGCTTGTAAAAAAGATTGGTTGAGCCGGGGTAGCCTAGCCTGGTTTGGGCGCCAGACTCATAATCTGGAGAGCTGAAAAGGGGCCTTGTGAGCCCAAGCCCAGAGGTCGCGAGTTCGAATCCCGCCCCCGGCACTAAAGAATCTGAAAGGAGGTGAGGTGTTGGCGAAAGTCATTGTTATTTACGAATCGAAATATGGTAACACAAAACTTGTAGCGGAAGAAATCGTTGAAGGAATAAGAAAAGTTGAAGGAATAGAAGTTGCCCTCAGTGAGCTCAAAGAGGTTGACCTCGACAAGATCCTTGATTACCATGCGATTTTGATTGGTTCTCCGAATCATTTCGGTGGACCAACAAGAAGTATCAAGAAATTTATTGACAGACTTGGCAAACTCACCTTAAAGGAAAGGGCGTTTGCCGTTTTTGACACATACATTAAGAGAGACCTTGAAAAAACGGTGAAGAAAATGGAGAAAAGAATAAAGGAAAAGGTCCCTGAATCCAAACTACTGGTTCCTGGGCTGTCAATAAAAGTTCAAGGAATGAAGGGGCCAATTCTAGAGGAAGAGCTTCCTAGATGCAAAGAGTTTGGAAACAAAATAGCGGCTCAATTGAAGACTTGATAATCGGTCTTAAATCGTATTCCGACAACTCTGTAGCATACAAAGTGAAATGCGCGTGTGTGTTTAACAAAATATTTAAGCTGTTTGTTTGTTGGTTCTGTCGGAGTATACACGTGTGCCCCGGTAGCTCAGTGGCTAGAGCAACAGCCTTGTAAGCTGTAGGTCGCGGGTTCAATTCCCGCTCGGGGCTTCGCTATGTTTCTAAGTTAATTAGTATTTCAACGGCTTTCTTTACGAAGTGGGAGCATTTTTTTGTCAAATATGTTTAGCTTTCGGGCTTTTTCCAGTTCTTCTGGGTTAGTTAAATCGTATCCGATGAGTTCTCGACAGAAGGGGCTACCACATTCTTTTGCGAATTCATTGTAGAACTTTTGGGCTAGGGTGTATGCTTTTTCTCGTTTTTCTCTGCGTGGTTGGTTGGTTCCGTGTTTTATTCCGATTGCCATTATGGCGCCTGTTAGTGCTCCACATAGTGAGCCGCATCTTCCGATTCCTCCTCCGAAGGCTGTAGCGATTTTTGGTATTAGCTCGCTTGTGAGTTTATAGTATTCTTGCATTGCTAATAGGACACTTTGGACGCAGTTGTAGCCTTGCTTGAAGTATGCCCCTGCTTTTTCGGGGAGGGAAGTGTTTCTTTGTCGCATGACTGTTCTTTTCCTATGGCATTTAGAGATGTTTAAGGGAGTTGTTTATTTGTTTCTTTTCTGGCTAATTTGCGTGTTCAGCGCTTTGATTATTTTATTCTGTTGGGTTCTAAATGGCTATGAAAAGGAAAGTTAGAAATCCCTCAAATGGGTCATTATTGAGTGTTATGAGAGAGTTTATCTTGTATTCTCGCCGGGGCAAAACCGATGGTAATTTCAAAAGTTTGAGAGAGGCTGGTAGGTTAGACGTTGTTTATCAATGTCTACTTTTCGGTTTATTTACTTCAGGCGCCATAAGGCGTAACGTTGTCTTCCATGTTATCTTGGGTGGACCACCTTGTCCTCCACTTTGCTTAACTGTGGATGGACACATTGTTCGGGATGTGAGAACCGACGAGCGGACTTGGGAGGAAATCCTTAGAAAGGTTTTGTCTGGTGACTCACATCAGGGAATAACTGTTGAGAAGGAGAGTTTGCAAGGGCTTGTGAGGAAAAAACGGAATGTATTCGTTCTCGAAGAAAAAGGTGAAGACATTTGGAATGTGGAGTTTGGGGAGGATCCCGTGTTTGTTTTGGGCGATCAGGTGGGGTTGCCGAAGAAAGACGAAAAGTATATTTTGCGTTTCGGCAGGAAAATTTCTATAGGCAAACGACCGTATCTTGCGGCAACCTGCGTTGACGTTATTAACTATCTTGCTGATCTACAAAACATACTTTGAATCGAAACAATGTCGGAGCATCTTCTAAAGGTAGCAGTTCCCAAGCCTTTTCTTCTCTTTGACCTCCATAAGATGGTCGGCGCGCACACATCGGAATGACTGAATTCGTCTGAGTAGAGGAATAAAAAGGCTAAAAAACCCTGAAACTAATGCAAACTACAGAACAGCTCTTGGAGCCTCGGGCGGGCTTCGATCCCGCGGCCGACGGTTTACGAAACCGTTGCTCTACCAGGCTGAGCCACCGAGGCATCTGTGTTAAATGACTGAGTAAAACAGCATTTTAAATATTCGGAAAATCTGTTGGAAAAAGGGGTTATAGTTATTCGATGTTTCTCTCGTAAGTCAAATCCTTCTTAGCTACTTTGAAGCCAACCTTCTCATATAATTCCATCGCCTTCGTCACATTCCAATCGTCCACGCCCAACATCGCCATAGTCATACCCATAGCTTGCAGCGTCTCCATGCCCTGCAACATCAATCTAGTTCCAATCCCTCGTATTCTGTCAGGCTTCAACACACCGATATCCATGATCCACCCACTTTTCACATTTCTCTCAACATTGTACTTCTCATCGACACCTACTCCGATATACCCCACGTGTTCCTCACCCAGACTAGCGAAGAACCATTCTTGAACCCTAAAAAATGGATCTTTTCGCAGAAAATAAATCGTCTCTTCAACAGTGCCAGGTCTATAGTTGAAGTGTTCCTTGAAGCATTCGTTATCGAGCCAATTAAGCATTTTCAAATCCTTGTCCGAATCTTTTCTGACCGCTGTCAACACCACTTCCTCGTTTTCCCCAATGCCTGAGGGAATCTCATCCAAGTCGCTTTTCATTAAGCTAAACTTACGAACCAGTTTAAACCCCAGGTTCTCCCAAAGGCGAATCCTATCTTCCCTGCTATCGGCAGCCCACCCTTGAACAATCATCATCCCCCGACTCTTTAACTCCTTCAGAGCAGTTTCCGCAAGTTTTTCTTCTATGCTCTTACCTCGAAACTCAGGAATAATGCCAAAAGATCTTATGAACCCCTTCTTTTCCCTTCTTTTTTTGTCAACGTGAGCATGAATAATTCCAACTGGCTGCCCATTCAGCTCTGCAATAAATCTCCCTTCAGGATCAAAACTAGGCGCTTTTTCAGCAATCCTAAATTCGTCCACCGTCATTTGCCTCATATCGTCATATTCCTTGTGCGCTGCATTCCATACTCTAACCCAATCTTTTTCATCTCTTCCTTGAACGAAACGCCTAATTTTCAACAAATCATTTTCCCCCGAATTTCCTACAGCAAAACAACATTCATAAATTTAATCATTTCCCTATCCAAAAAAGGGGGAGCAATCAAAAAAGGTGATATTTAAGCCAAGCTACAACAATTCCTCTACAAGAGAAGGGTGTCAAATTGAACACAGCAGATAGGCTTGGTGAACGTAAAATAATCGAAACCATATGGAAGCATTTAGACAAAGCTCCAATCATATCAGTGCCTTTTGGCGACGACGTATCAGCCATCGAATACGGCGATGATAATCTCGTAGTTCTGAAAACGGACATGCTTGTAGGCAAAACCGACGTCCCGCCCTGTATGAGTTATTGGCAGGCAGCCCGCAAGGCAGTCGTCATGAACGTCAGCGACCTTGCTGCAAAAGGCGTAAAACCTTTAGGACTCCTCGTGTCTTTAGGCATCCCGCGAAATCTAACAAAGCAAGACATCGAGCAGATTGGAAAAGGATTGAATGCAGGCGTAAGAGAATATGACGCTTATGTTTTAGGCGGCGACACAAGCGAAACACATGATCTTATAATCAGCGTTGCAGCTTTCGGATTGGCAAAAAAAAGAGCTCTCATCTTGCGAAGTGGCGCACACCCCGAAGATATTGTAGCGACAACAGGTTTGTTCGGTTTAACATCCTCCGGTCTTAAAATATTGAAAGAAAAACTCGCCGCGCCACGGAAGATCAGGAAGAAGCTTGTGGATGCTGTTTTAATGCCTTACGCACGACTCAAAGAAGGTTTGGCTTTAGCGAAGACAGGTGCAACTACAGCGTCTATAGATTCAAGCGACGGATTAGCATGGAGTCTCCACGAAATCAGCAGCGCCAGCAACGTGGGCTTCATAATCGACGCCCCACCCATCGCTCAGGAAACGTACCGATTTGCAAAGCTGCACAACCTTGACCCTTTAGCGCTAAGCTTCTATGGCGGCGAAGAATACGAACTAATCGCCACCATCAAGCCAGAACATTGGAGAAGAGTTAAAGAAGCTGTTGTGCAACAGGGAGGTAACCTCTTGAAGATCGGAAAGACTACAGCAAAAAAAACATTACTTGTCAAGTATGGGGGCAAGCTGATCAAAATAGAGGCGCGAGGGTACGAACATTTCAAGTATAATGGAAGCGACTAGGTTGATTCAACCTTGTGACGTTGGAAGTCTCCCCTTTAGAGACGAACCAGACAAGCCATTAGGAGGGGCAAACCATTTTGCAGCTAGCTTTAGCAATGATTCTTCCGAGTTTTTTGAGCGCGTTAGTGGATACGCAGAATTTCTGTTTTGTGAGATTGCTAATCGACCAAGTCGTAAAGAAAAGCAACTGTGTCGGAAGACTCAAGGCACATTTTGTAACCTAGAAACTGCCTCTTAGAGAGCGCTTCTTACTATATCAGGGTGCACGCTGACCTTTCGTCATCATTTTTTCAATGTTTTCTAGGCGTTTTTCGATAGCATCCAGTCGATCCAGAATTTGCTTCAATATGCGCCCTGCATTTTCTGTTGGAAAATTGGGTAAAGGAGTTGGTGAAGGCCATCGCAGATTTTCTTTTCTTTCAGGTCTTTTTGGCAGTGGCGGTGGATGGAGTGCCCCTTCTTTCTTTTTAGACATCGATTTCACATCAAATAATTATGGTGCGAGTTTAATAAAAATGTCGCAGTAAACGTGAATTATCCATTCTTTGTCTTCAACATGTTAGACTCTTCGATACGTCGCTTTACGTTTGTAAAAGTGAAAACTATAAAAAGGATTGATGCACTAAGACTTAATCTCACGTCAGGACGCCAAATTTCGGGCGAGAACTCTTCTAAAAATATGTCCTATCTTTTTTTGCTGTGTTTAACGCGAGGTTTCCTAAGATTTTTCTTCTGTTTATCCTCTATTTCAATCAATTGTGGCTTTTCCAAACCTTGAATAGAAGCACCGGGATAATTTCGTTCAATCTCTCTCCTTAGCCCCTTTGTGTCAACATCGCCATATTTCTTGACACATATTAATGGTCTGCCGTTTTTGTCGTATTTGACGGAGATGGAATAAGCTGAAGCGATTTCTATAGTGTCAGGTTCAGTTAATATGAAATGTTCAGGTTCGTCCAAGTCCAAAAGGGGTAGATTCTTTCTTTGTTTTCTTTCAGCCATACTTCAAACATCCTCCTAATAAAAAAGGAACCCTTAAATTAAAGTCTTGTTTCTCCCTAATCAAGATTTCTTCTTCATTCTACTGCTTCTTTTCTAATGGGTCATCATCTTCTCTTCATATCGCTTCAAATATTCTGTTGCCTCTCCGATGTCCATGAACAGTTTATCAACTCTATCTACATCCTCTACAGTTACTCTATCTCGACTTGCAGTTTTAGCGCTTTGAGCTGCCAAACTTAGAAGTCCCACAGCGTATCGAAGCGAGCTTTTCGACCCAACTTCTGTAAGTTTCCGAATGGCATCGTCTTCCATCTTTATCTTTTCTTCTCCGCATATTATTCGAAGGATTTCTTGAATGCTTTCTGGGTCGTACTGTTGTGTTCCAATTATCACAGATCGGTCGATGAGATCTATCGGGAATCCGAGTGGGCTTTTAACGTCCGTCCCGCGAATGCGTGCTATTCCCCTATTTGTGGCAAGTATTATTATCGGAACAAGTTCGCTTTCCATCGCTTTACCGAGAAAGCTAAACGCTTCCAAATCCAACAGATGAGAATCGTCAATGAAGAGCACACCAGGGTGAATGAACGCTTTGCCCTTGTCCACCCAATCTTTCACCTGTTGATCAACAGCTACACGAATTTCTGAATCTATTTCCTTCGATTCAGCGCCTGCGAAAAACATAGAAAGCAAGCCGCCCGAACGACTTCTAGCGTTGAGTTGATCCAAATTCGTAAGTGTTGGCGTGTAGACAAACTCTTTCTCTTTTAAAACTTCGCCAGCGGGTCTTGGAACTTTCTGTCTGGTGTCAACGTCATAAGTTTTGCCTTTTGCGCTGTCCATGCTTAGTCCTAAACTGGCTACTCGTCCACTTTCTGCATCAATTTGGACAACATGACCTTCTGAGATTTTTTGTTGAATCAACTGCTGGGCTATTGAAGTGCCTGCTTCGATGGATTTCTCTTCATCTGTCGTTTTCAATGTCAAGCGGACACTCTCTGGAACTTTCTGATAGGGATTATAAGGATGCGGCGCAGTTGAAATGTTGATGTTGACAATTTCGCCTTCGTACACTTTTCGCATTTCGTGAACTTCAACACCAATGCACTTGCGTATGGCTTCCATCAGAACTTCAGTTTTTTTGCGTTCGCTACTGTAGACTTCGCTGCCGCTCATCTGAATAAAAGGAACATTTTGACCAAGTTCTTTGGAAATCGCTACGGCGATGGCTGTCTTGCCTGTTCCAGGAGGGCCAGCCAGTATGATTGTTTTGCCGCTTAGTTTACCCTCTTTGATCATTCTAACAACTAATCCTGCGGCTTCACGGGCTCTTTTTTGACCAACCATTCCGTCTTTAATTCTTATGGCGTTACCCTTCTTGTCCAGTCCTAGACCTTTGATGTGGGTATGGGCTCCCACGCGTTCAAAACGAGTTATTTTATCTGTCGGCACTTCTTTTATTGAAGTCAAAATTCGTCACCTTAGAGTGAAATTTGACAAAGGCATCAAAAACAAACTTGTATATAAGTTTTTAATTCTGCGAAAATATGATTTAACCGAGCTAGCAACGTTTTTTAGGGGAATTTCGGTTTTAATGCTTTTGTTTCGCATGCATCTACGCATTCAAAGCAGTATGTGCATTCGGGATGAGTGAACTTTTCCCATGGCAAATCGAGAATAGGAACTTTCATGGGACATACTTCCACGCAGCTGCGGCAACTTTCCTTTGTGCAGTGTACTACATCTCTTTTTAACCCTAGAAAACTGAAACGATTTAGCAAAGCCATCAATGCTCCTACAGGACAGAAGTATCGACACCAACTCCTGGGAGTATAGACTGCTAAAGCCAAAACAATCGCCAATATGAACAAGCGAGTCCAAAACAATGGCGTAAGAGCGCCTATCCCCCCCAAGATGTCTTGGAACGGTGGCTCTGCATGAAATGCTTTAAGCGCTACGGTGGGTAGCGTTGCAAACAACGTGTCATGAGGGCTCAACGCGTTAAAGGGTGCTTGGGCAAAAACTCCCAAGGCATCTTTGTAGCTTCCACCGATTCCCATCACTGAGGTGACTGATACTGTTATGCTAATAAACAAAACTGCTCCAAGAATTATATATTTGAAGTAAATCATGTCTTGATGCGTCCTAGGTGAAATTTCCATGTGTTTTCTTTTTATGTAACCAAGTATGTCTTGAACGAAACCAAATGGGCAAGCCCAGCCACATAGCGTTCTACCCAAGAGCACTGCGACTATAAGAAAGGAAGCAAGAGGAAGCCATGGAAAAGCGGGTTCCCAAAGCATGTACTGCATCGCTGCAAAGGCGTCTCCTACAGTTTTTAGCGGGTTTCCTAAGCTTTGTAGAATTGGCAGGAGAAGCAGTAAGGGTTCGAAGCCGAATAAGACAGCATTGAATAGTAGAAAGAAGACAAACTGGCTGACTATTCTCAAAGTTCGTATGCGAAAGACTTTACGCTTTATATTTACCAAATTCTAGAAGTGCCCCTTCTTTTCATGTTTTTAGAACGTGAGTTTAGGTCACAGATAAAGCTTGCGAAAGAACCTTCTATCATTACCCTGTACCCGAGGGAAAAATGGAAAGCGTCATATCATAGCTACCAACTATCTCCGTAGTTTCCAGATGCAGCCACTATATCAAAAATATCTATGTCTCCGTCGCCGTCTATGTCGCAGTTTGGGTCGTATTGTGGGTCTGGGTTTGATACGCCATAGATGCCAGACATACGGACGATATCGTAGATGTCTACATCCCGGTCTCCATCAACATCGCCAGGAATCGTTACGAGGACCAAGGCATCAACCATTGTGTTGTCAGTCGTGTCGATTTCGCCTGGAACGGTGTCCGCCGTGGCGCTTATAGTGTAGTTGCTGTAAACAAAGCCTGTTGTGTCCCACGTGAATGCTAAGGTTTGGTTGTTTCCTGCGTTTAATGTTACTTGTAGTATTCTAATTACGATCGAGTCGGCGTAAACAGTTACGTTGAAGTTCTCTGTGAAGTTGCCTTGATTTTCAATCGTAAGGTCTATGCTGATGTTAAATCCTGTTCCAACCATTGTCTTGCAGGGTACAACAGTCAAGACAGCTATATCGTGGCGTAAAACTATTTTAGTTGACATTGCCACGTCTGTTGCTCCATCATTATCAGTGACCGTCAAGGTAACTGTGTAATTACCAATATCAATGTAAGCATGGTCAACTGTCACTCCAGTAGCATTGGCGTCGTCACCAAAATCCCAAAAGTAGAGAGCAGTGAAACCATCTGGATCGTAACTGTCTGAGGCATTAAAATGGATAATCTCACCCGTGAGCACACTCTCAGCTGATTCCGTGAAAATGGCGACTGGAGGTCTATTCAGAACTATTTTAGTTGAAGCAACTGTGTGTGTTGCTTCATCGTCATCCGTTACCCTAAGTGTTACTGTGTAGTTGGCGTTGTCAGCATACGCGTGTTCTATCACGGCTTCTGTAGCGTTGCTGCCATCGCCGAAATTCCAGCGATATGAAACTATAACACCGTCAGGGTCATAGCTCTCAGTCGCGTTGAAAATGATAAATTCGTCGGTGTAAACAGTTTCAGCAGACTCGGTGAACAAGGCAAGAGGAGGACGGTTTAAGACAGTCTTAATGGCGAGGGCAGAGTCAGTTTCTTCATCGTCATCAGTAACGGTCAAAGTGACTGTGTAGTTGCCATCGTCAGCATACGCGTGTTCCGTAATTACTCCGGTAGCGTTTGTTTCGTCACCGAAGTTCCAGGAGTAATAAACAATTGTTCCATCCGGGTCAAAACTCTCGCTCGCATTAAAGGCGATGAATTCCCCGGTGTAGACTGTTTCTGCGGATTCAGTGAAACTTGCCATGGGAGGTTTGTTGGTGTATAAGTAAGCCCAAATCGCCTTTTGCTCGTCCGCCACGTTCTGCCCTACGAAATTGAGTAAAATTTTGTTTTGATGCGATTGTGGTACTATAACATCGCCGTCAATCAATGTGATATTTCTGTTTAACCTTATGATTCTTCGTCTCTGCTCCCACGCTGTAGAGTTCCTTATCTTTAGCCAAGCACTCTTGTCTTCCAATGTCCACCAATGTACGTAGGCTTTTTCTGAATCTGGGTTCCAACATATCACTGGCCACGAATAAACAGTGCTGCTTAGCGGTTCGCTTGTTAGGTGAGACGTAACAAACTCGTCTTTAGTCTCCCACGCTTCTGTTGTGTAGTTGCGGAAACTATATTCAACCCTATTGTTTGTTCTTCGATAAACAATGTGGACATGTCCATAACTGTCGGAGACAGCGCTGAAATGGTAATTGCTTGACATTGTGTAGTCCGAGGCGTTTTCTAAAGGCCCTAAAGTAGGGTCGTGCCACAGTCTTCCCATAGGTGGCTCCTCGTTTCCTGAACTACAGTAAATTGTGTAGATTTTGTTATCCGGCAAGCTTAAGGCAACTCCAGATACTAAATCGTTGTCTGGATTTTCGTTGATTTGCTTTGGAAACCCGCTTGCCGTCTGCCATGTTCCATTGTTATGGTTGCTTTTGACTAAGTTTAGTGTCTTTGAATTTGGGTATGTTCGGTTGCCGAAAACAAGGTATGGGTAACCGTCCGTGTCTGTGACGACCGAGCAAGCATAGAATCTTTGTGATGTACCAGCGTCAACTGCAACTTGTTCTGATGCGCTCCAAGTTATTGCGCTATTAGAATTTAAGACTCCCTTTCGATAATATATGTTGTCGCTTGTCCTTTCAGAGTTGTATAAATAATGTATTGTTCCGTTGAAGCTATGGACGTAAAACTGAAAGCCACTTTCGCCGATCCTTATTGTTTGCGAAGAGTTCCACATTTGTCCATCTTTGGTTGATGTGTACTTGATGTTTGTTCCGTCGCTATAGAACTTCCAGAATCTTCCAGTTACGTTGTCATAGAAATCTTTTCTGCCATAACTATGTGCTATTGGCGAACCGCTAACGTTCTCTATATATTGCAGTAGGTCAGGGCTGAAGTTCTTCACAGGGTAAACAAACAAAACCTCCGCCTGTTCCCAATTGTTATTTGTGTCGTTCGCCCAAAATCTGTAACCCAAAACAGAAGCCGCATCATTTTGCAGTGTTATCGTGTAATTACTCCAAGCTTCTATTCCTTCTAAGGCGCCTGTTTGGGCAATCCAGTTTCCGCTTGCGTTATGGTACAAAGCGTAACCGCTCAATCCGTCAGGGTCGGTCCATTTCACAGACAACATTACTTGACCACCTACTTTACCATACGTCGCTGTGCCCGTCTGCAGTGGGACTGGACCGTTATAGATTCTCAAGTATGCTCTACGCACAGCAACAAGATGAAAACCAGCAGAAAGCGATACAATTTTCAGTTTCGCATCGTTGACTTTTGAAATTATATCTAGTGTGCTGGTTATGTTGATTTTCGTCCACCTGTACTCCAAGGTTAGATTGAAAGACCCTAAATCTACATAGGATGTACCGTTGTCCAAGTAAAGCTTGGTTTCTTCGGTGGACATTATGTAGCGAGTTTTCCATTCAATCATTAGATACACAGTTTGCAAGGTTGTCAGGCTTGTATCTTGGAATTGGAACCATGAGCAGTTGCCCATTCCCATGGACGTTATGTAACCGTCTGTGTCATTATGCAAATAAGGGCTGTCACCAGTGAATACCCAACTCCCATTTTCGGTGTTGTCGAAGTAGTTTACCCAACATTTTTTCTGGTCTCCCTGCTGCTCATCTCGACTCCGAATTCCACAGGTCGCGTACATATTGTCTCTTTCAACCCAAACCAGATCGTGGGCTTTTTCCATAAAGGTGTACATATCTCCATCACGTTGGGTTGGATTCCTTATTGCATTGGCGCTTCCCTCAGCATTGACATAGACAGCTTCAGAAGCCTTAATCGATTGAAAACCAATTGCCAACATGGCATTACAAATCAGCAAAGTCAGTATAAGAGACGAAACTACTCCTTTCACACTTTTCCCCAAACACAATATGCCCTAAACATTATTATCATTTCTGAAAGAATATTCTATTTGTTGATGAATGTGGACACTCAGTTCTCGGACACGGAATACATGATGCGACTGTTTGGTTTTTATGGAAGACGCTGATTAAATCATAACGAGTTTTTCTGTCTCTTTTCTCTAAGAAACACTTTTGTTCCGTGCTTCAGCAGCTCCTGCATCCTTCCGGGGTCGGGCACAAAACTAGGTAATGTTTTTCTGTCCATTTGCACTAAGGCTATGAAGCGGTTTGGCCTGCTTAGAAAGGTTGCTTCCAAAAGGTTTTCTTTGAATATTAATGCACTCATCAAGTTTAGTGCCTCAGTTTTGTTGTTGGATTTTCTAGTTTTTCTCCATTCTACTATTTTCAGGCAGTAATCCTGTATTATTTCGGAGAGTTTAATACCATCTTATAGTTTACTCTCTAAATCTGCGAAATATAGAAAGAGGTATTGTTATGGACAAAAGCGACAGGAAAAGATTAGCTATCGTTGTTCAAGGTGGCACTTTAGATAAACTTTATTGCACTTTTATCCTAGCATCTACAGCTGTAGCAATGGACATGGAGGCGCATTTGTACTTCACTTTCTGGGGTTTGAACATGCTTGTGAAAGGAGCCATGGAAAAAGCGTGTTTGCCAGCAACGTATAAGCATTTAGAGGAGAAAATGAGGAGGAACTTGGAGAGGATGAAGTATCCTACGCCTTATGAAATGCTCAAGCGTTTGAAGCAATCTGGTTTGTTTAAGATATATGCTTGCAGTCCAA
>Ga0209978_10000039_pt1 | contig 38210 bp, 36 predicted proteins | sample BentaG_FD_182805 | JGI IMG/M metagenome (GOLD analysis project Ga0209978, IMG submission 182805) | Deep subsurface microbial communities from South Atlantic Ocean to uncover new lineages of life (NeLLi) - Benguela_00093 metaG (SPAdes)... | ecosystem: Environmental > Aquatic > Marine > Oceanic >... | reverse complement strand
AAGGGCGCAGTTAGGGTTACTATTAATGGTCAACAAAAAATACAATCGATAAAAATATCACCCATGGTGATAGACCCGGACAAGGCAGAACATCTAGAAGAATTGGTATTAAAAGCGGTAAGTGAGGCGATTAGCAAGTCCCAGAAACTTACTGCCAAGCGTCTAGGCGGGTTGACCGGAGGTCTTAAAATCCCGGGGCTAACTTAGTTGGAAAAGGAGATTTAACCTTGAATCAGGGGTTCATACCTACCGCCGAAGCAGTATACAAGCTCATCCAGGAGCTTAACAAGTTACCTGGCATCGGACCCAAGAGCGCCCAGCGACTCACCTACTACCTGTTGCGGGCTCCAGAGGAGCAAACCAAGCAGCTAGCTGAGGCTATACTGTCAGTAAAACAGACAATCAAGCTATGCTCCATTTGCTTTAATGTTACCGACTCTGACCCCTGCTCTTTCTGCCGCAGCGACCAGCGTGATCGGAGCAAGATTTGCATTGTGGAACAACCGCAGGACATTCTGGCTCTGGAGCATACCGGAATTTATAAGGGGCTGTACCACGTGCTCCACGGTGCCATCTCGCCAACCGAGGGAGTAGGGACTGACGATATAAGAATCAAGGAGCTTCTGGAACGGCTCAAGAATAGCTCAGTAGATGAGGTCATCTTGGCTACCAACACCAATCTTGAGGGAGAGCAGACCGCTATGTATCTCAGCAAACTCATTTCACCCCTGAGCATCCGGGTTACTCGCCTCGCCCGGGGACTCCCCTTCGGCACCGAACTGGAGTATGCCGATGACGTTACCCTCACCCGAGCCATCGAAGGCAGACAAGAATTTTAACACCAGAGCCCTTTTATCAAGAGTATATTGAATGGGCAAAGCCCCTTCAATGCTTATACTCACCCTTTATAATAGGAATGTATAAAGCGAAAAATCATGGATGAGATAAAGTACAGGCCAATTGGAGTCATTCACTCCCCATTTAAAGAGCCCAAAGGGACACCTATACAACCGGCAGCGGCTACCGGCATCCGTGGGACAGTTGAGGTATTCCCGGAATATGCCAAAGGCCTAAAAGACATTGGTGGCTTTTCTCATATTATTTTGATATACCACTTTCACTTATCCCGTGGGGCATCCTTAGAAGCCAAGCCGTTCATGGATAACGAAACGCATGGCATCTTTGCCATCCGAGGTTCAAGCAGACCAAACCCGATCGGTATCTCCGTAGTGCGTCTGGTCAGGGTTGAAGGTCGTATACTCCATATTCAAGACATTGACATTGTAGATGGAACCCCCCTTCTGGATATCAAACCTTATGTCCCAGAATTTGACATTCGAGAAGTAGAGAAAATAGGCTGGCTTGCCAAAAATATACATAAACTTTCAACATCAAAAGATGACGACAGGTTCACCGAGGCCTAGAGTGGGTGAGTGAAAGGGTAGTTTGAAGGGGGAGAGGTTCAATTAAACAAGGTAAAGAAAAGCTAGGCTAATAAAAATGCCCAAGCCACGGAATTATCAGACTGAGGCAATTATTATCAAGAAGACCAAGCTGGGGGAGGCGGATAGAATCCTCACCTTCTACACCCCGCATCTGGGCAAGATTCAGGCATTTGCCAAAGGGGTGCGCCGCCCCAGAAGTAAACTCGCCGGACACCTTGAGCTTCTAACTTACAGCCTGGTATCGCTAGCCAGAGGTCGAAACCTTGATACCATAATCGGGAGCCAGACTATCAACAGTTTCCTCCGCCTAAAAAGTGACCTGGAGCTTGCTTCTTATGCCCTTTATGTCACCGAGTTAATTGATAAGTTTACCGCCGATGAGGTTGAAAATTACCCCCTGTTCCAATTACTGCTTGAAACGTTAGAGCGCCTGTGCGAGGCTGACGATAAGGAACTGGTCTTACGCTACTTTGAGCTACACCTCCTTGATAAGGTTGGCTACCGACCCCAGCTTCAGCAGTGCGTCTCCTGCCACCTGCCGCTGGAGCCGGTTACCAACTCGTTCTGCCCCAGTGCCGGTGGCATGCTATGCCCCAATTGCTCCCAGAATCAGCCCTTAACCTACCCTATTTCGGTTAACGCCCTAAAAGTGCTACGACTTTTGCAGGGTAGTGACTACGACACTGCCAAAAGACTAAAATTAGAGCCAGAACTATCTCACCAGTTAGAGGCGGTGGTGAGAGACTACTTTAATTACCTCCTGGAACGAGAGGTAAAGTCAACCGCCTGGCTGGGTGATTTAAGAGAACAGAAACTCAACCAGGCCACTTTACCCTAGGACACTGATAATATGTAAGGTAAATCTGATAATATATGGCTGGGAGTATGGAACTCTCAGTCTTTTTGCTATATTATTAGGGTAGAGATGACAACCAGATTAGACCGCATAACTCAACAACGACGACAGAAGCTTGACCGGATTCGTGCCCGGGGTGTTAATCCCTATCCCCCTAGCTATCACCGCAGCCACACTACCCGGCAAGCCATAGCTCTACTGGAACAGCAAGAAGCTTCAGACCAAACTGAAGCGCCGGCAGTTAGTGTTGCTGGACGGATTATGGCTAACCGACCTATGGGCAAAATCTCATTCCTTGATATTCATGATAGTTCAGGAAAAATTCAGCTCTGCTTCCATCGTGACCATCTTGATGAAACCGGTTGCAAACTGCTTAAAGATATAGATATAAGTGATATTATCGGCGCCAGCGGTAAGCTTTTCCGGACAAAGACCGGTGAGCCAACCATTGAGGTAGAAAAATTCGTCCTGCTGGCTAAGTCGCTTCAGCCCTTGCCCGAGAAGTGGCACGGGCTTAGTGATATAGACAAGCGTTTCCGGCAACGCTACCTGGACCTCATCGCCAACACTGAGGTCAGAGAAATCTTCAGGGTGCGCAGCCTGGTTATTACCGCCATACGCCAGTTCCTCAACCAGCGGGGATTCGTTGAGGTAGAAACGCCGGTACTGCAACCGTCAGCCGGAGGCGCTTTAGCCCACCCCTTCACTACCCACCACCACGCCCTTGGCCAGGACTTTTACCTGCGCATTGCCCCTGAACTTCATCTCAAGCGCCTGGTCATAGGTGGTCTGGACAAGGTTTACGAGCTGGGGCGCATTTTCCGCAATGAAGGCATCTCCACCAAGCACAACCCCGAGTTTACCATGCTGGAAAGCTATGAAGCCTATGTCGACTACAATGATGTAATGAAAATGCTGGAGGAACTGGTCTCCAAGGTTAGTCGACAGGTTTTGGGCAGAAACGAGGTTATGTTCGACGATAACATCATAAACTTCAAGCCGCCATGGCAACGGCTCAGCCTGCGCCAGGCGATTATCCAACACAGTGGCATCGACTTCGACAAATTCCCTGATGCCGATTCCCTCAGGGCTGAGATGCTGAAGCTAAAAATAGAGGTTGACCCGCAAAAGGACAGGGGTAGACTGGTAGATGAGCTTATTTCCAGCTTTGTCGAGCCCAAGCTCATACAACCCACCTTCCTTTTTGACTACCCGGTGGAGATGTCACCCCTGGCTAAGACAAAGCCTGATAATAACCGCCTGGCAGAGCGCTTTGAAGCCTTTGCCGGAGGCATGGAGATTGCCAACGCCTTTACTGAACTCAACGACCCTATAGAGCAAAGGCAGCGCTTTCTCCAGCAAAAAAAGCAGCGCCAACCAAAAGGCGAACCGGTAGAGACCATCGACCAGGATTTCCTGCTGGCGCTGGAGTATGGCATGCCCCCCACCGGCGGGCTGGGCGTTGGCATTGACCGCTTCGTGATGCTACTCACCGGTCAGCAGTCAATACGTGAGGTAATCTTCTTCCCCCAGCTTAAAGAAAAACCACAAGGAGGGGTGAAGAAAGGCAAAGCCTCTCCCTGAAGCAATAATAACGGGATTAAAAGGGGCGAAGCCCCTCTTATATAACCAATTCCCCTTCCCCTTGTTAAGGGGAAGGGGATACAGGGGATGGGGTTAATATATAATCTCTAAGGAGAAGCCATGCTTGACCTGAAGTTTATTCGTGAAAATATAGACTTGGTGCAAGCCGGAGTAGCCAAGCGCCAGGATACCGCCCCCCTGGATGAAATTCTGCAGCTGGATGCTGAGCGTCGCAAAAAGATAATTGAGCTGGAAGACCTGCGGCACAAAAGAAAAGAGGTCTCCCGTGAGAAGAAAACGGAAGCTGCCGAAGAAGGGCGCGATTTGCGTATCACGATAAGGGGGCTGGAGGAAGAGGTCAGGAGCCTGGATAAACAACTGGAAGAGCTTCTCCTCCAGGTGCCCAATATCCCCCACCCCTCGGCGCCGGCGGGCAAGGACGAAAGTGATAACGTAGTGGTGCGTTCCTGGGGAGAGCCGAAAAGCTTTGATTTCACGCCAGCCCCCCACTGGAAACTGGGCGAATCCCTGGGCATTATTGATTTTGAAAGAGGAGTAAAGCTCTCCGGCACCCGCTTCTATGTCCTCAAGGGGCTGGGGGCTCGCCTGCAAAGAGCCATCATCTCCTTCATGCTCGACCTCCATACCGCCGAACACAGCTACAACGAGGTCTACCCGCCATTTATGGTCAAGAGGGAATGTATGGTGGGTTCGGGCAACCTGCCCAAATTTGCCGATAACCTGTACCACGATGAAGAGGATGACCTCTGGTTCGTGCCCACGGCCGAGGTGCCAATCACCAACCTGCACCGTGACGAAATTATACTGCCCGGAATCCTGCCCCTCTATTATGTCGCCTACACCGCCTGTTTTCGCCGGGAGAAAATGGCCGCCGGAAAGGATACCCGGGGCATAAAACGGGGTCACCAGTTTGATAAGGTGGAGCTATATAAGTTCACCGAGCCAGCCACCTCCAATGATGAGCTGGAGAAGATGGTTAATGACGCCGAAAAGGTTTGCCAGAAGCTGGAGATTCCCTATCTGGTGAGGGAGCTTTGCACCGCCGATTTGGGCTTCGCCTCAACCAAGTCCTATGATATTGAAATGTGGGCGCCCGGCTGTGAAGAGTGGCTGGAGGTAAGCTCCTGCTCCGACTGCGGTGATTTTCAGGCCAGGCGAGCTAACATCCGCTACCGCCCCGCCCCCGACGCTAAACCCCGGTTTGTCCATACCCTCAACGGCTCTGGGCTGGCCCTGCCCCGGGTCGTCATCGCCATCATGGAAAACTACCAGCAAAAAGATGGCTCTATCATCATCCCCGAAGTCCTTCAGCCCTATGTGGGGGCGGAGGTTATTAGGTAGCTGAACGCTTTGATGAGATGCTTGGAAACAAAGATAGATTGGCAGTACATTAACTAAAAAGGGCACCAGCTACCGCCATATGCTTATTTCTCACTTAGACTGTATAAAAGCATTGATTCTATCGGCAAGGTATGTTGCCTTACTCTCGGAAACGGTGTTTACTATTCTGACCACATCCGTCTCCCCTATTCCCAGTGAGACTGCCCACCAGCTAAACGGCTGGTATTGCCCGGTTGGCTCTCCCGTTTGCATGACACGGGCCCACCAGACCTCCTTCTTTGAAAAGATGTACTTAGTTCTATATTTGAAAGGACCAATACCCGTTGTTATAGTCATATTTTCCAGAGCATAGTCAAAGGTTAGGCGGAAAGTATAGCCTACAAGCCAAAGGCCCAGAAACAAAAAGGCGATGAAAAATCCCCCACCCAAAAGAATGCCCACTGGGTCATTGGCTATGTCTGCTATGTCTGGTAGTCCCATAAAAAATAAAGCCCCACCTCCAATAAGTACAAGTAATCCCCCAAGAACACGCACTCCCACAATGAAATGCAGGACTACTTGATTCCCGCTATGTTTGTCTTTGCTCATTGCTTTCCTCTATATTAAAAACTAAAAAGGGCACCAGCTACCGCATTTTATTCAGCGGTTCCAGTGCCCTTGTCTCTCCTTCATCTTCCCTGGCCCTACTCTTAATATTTTAAGGTTGTTTCACCTGTTGGAACCTGAGTCTAGTCCTCTTCTAAGACTTTGTCAATACACTTAGATAGAAATCTGCTTCACTTATAGGTATAATAACTGCTGTGGAGGGGTGTCCGAGTGGTCTATGGTGACGGTCTTGAAAACCGTTGTTCCCGCAAGGGGACCGTGGGTTCGAATCCCACCCCCTCCGCCACTAGATTTTAAGTAACCCTATCCCCTTTATCCCCTTCCCCTTAGCAAGGGGAAGGGGAAGATTTTATAAAGAGAGGCTTCGCCTCTCTTTGACTCTCTTTCTAATTAGTCAGGCTCAATGGAGACGGTATTTAGCGCAGCCAGACCCTGAGGGCTCATGTTATACCCGGTAACGTAGGGCTTGACCAGAAAATAGTTTTTGTCGAACCATAAAGAAATACAGGCGGCATCCTCAACCAGCTTCTGCTCAGCCTGCCGGTATAGCGCCAGGCTCAGGTTCCTATCCAGCTCCACGCCTGCCTTATCCAGAAGAGCATCTACCTCGGGGTTGCTATACTCGCCATAGTTATTTTCGGCACCGGTGTAAAACAGGACATCAAGAAAATTCTGCGGGTGCGGGTAGTCAGCCACCCAGCCTAGAATGTACATCTCGTCCTTTTCCTGCTTGAGGTAATAAAAGTACCTCTCTGGCTCCAACTGCCTTACCGTAACCTCAACCCCCAGGTTCCGCCGCCACTCCTCAACAATAGCCTCCAGCTCTTGCGATATTAAACCTCCCCAGCCCGAAGTGGTAATGGTGATGGGCGGCAACCTGGATACATCCCCATATTTTGAGTCGGCAATCAACTCTTTTGCCTTACTCACGTCATAATTCAGCCCGGACAGGCCCTCGTTGAAACCGGGTATACCCGGCGGCAAGATGCCATCCGCCCGCTGCACCGTATCCTTATATACCAGGGAAACTAATTTATCTCTATCTACCGCCATGGAGAAGGCACGGCGAAGATTAATATCGTCAAAGGGGGGCTGGGTGGTATTAAAGCCAATGTAGTAAAAGCTTAGCTCAGGGACAACCACCAGTTCACGGGAAAAGGGACCGGCTTTATCGGTAGCCTTATCAATGTACTGAATATAGACATCGGCGACATCAATTTCACCGGTCTCATACAAATTCATCGGCACACCAGCCCATAAATGAAAGGTGACCAAATGGACCTTAGCCAGCTCGCCGTAATAAAACTCGTTCCTCTGCAGAACCAGCAAATTATTTTCATTCCATTCTCCGAGCTTGAACGGACCGGTGCCGTTCGGATTGTGCCACCACCCCCCACCCGATTCTACATTGGCTCTATCCACCACAAAGGCGGTGGGATAGGTCAGCTTGGCCAGGAAATAGGACTTGGGCGCATCTATGGTTACCTCAAGGGTGTAGTCATCAATAACCCTGACGCCGCTAATCTCCCTGCTTTCACCGGCTATTGCCTCTTTTACCCCGATAATATCGCCCAGGTAAGTGCCTGCCGTCAGTGAGCCAGTAGCCGGGTCGCAGGCTCGCTCCCAGGAGTACTTAAAGTTGCCCGCCTTAACCTCTCTGCCATTATGAAAACTGACATCTTTTCGCAGATAAAAGGTGTAGGTTCTGCCATCATCACTGACCTCCCACTTCTGGGCTATATCCGGCGCCGGCTCCAGGTTGTCATCAAGGCGAACTAGACCGCTAAAAAGCTGCATTATATACTGATGGGAAGTCATCTCACCGGAAACCGCCGGGTCAAGGGTAAGCGGGTCAATGCCATACAGATTAAGGACTGTTTCTTCACAAGCCGGGGCTGGGGCTAGTTCCTGACCTGGCTGGCAGCCAGTAACAAGCAGACTACATAGTAACGCTACTGAAACAAGTATGTATAGGATTCTTTTCATCATTACCAACCTCAAAACAAGCCTTCCCTTTTCAGACTCAGATAGTTCTTATCGCCGATGATGATGTGGTCCAAGACATCTATGCCTACAATCTCACCGGCTTCAGCCAATCTCTTGGTTATTCTTATGTCATCTTCCGAGGCTTCGGGGTCGCCCGAGGGATGGTTATGGGCAAGAATAACCGAGGCAGCGCTGGCTGAGATTGCCTCCCGGAATACCTCCCTGGGGTGAACGATGCTGGTATCCAGGCTACCGATTGAAACCTCGGCGACTTTTATTACCTGGTTTCTGGTATCCAGTAAAAGCGTCAGAAAATGCTCCTTCCTCTTGCCTTTAAGTCTGCCCCTTACCAGAGCCACCACATCCTTGGGCGTCTTCACCACCGGTTTCTCACCCGATTCCGGAGAATCCTCCAGACGGTTAGCCAGCTCAACCGCCGCCTTAATCTGAGCCGCCTTGGCCAGACCAATTCCCTTCACCCGGGATAGCTCCTCCACCGAAGCGCCGGCAATTCCTCTCAAGTTACCAAACTGGCTTAATAACCTCTGCGCCGTCACCGTCACTGACTCACCGGCAATACCACGACCCAGAATCAGAGCCAAAATTTCCTGGGCGGATAGGGCTTCTGCTCCAAATTTTTGCAGCCTCTCTCTGGGTCGCTCTGAAATAGGTAAATCATGAATTGTAAACGACTTCTTCACCAGCCTAGCCTCCCCACCCGGCTAATGTCCCGATAGGTGCCAGCTCCATCCCCAGTTCTTCACTCGACTGGGCTGGCACACCAATATAATCTCGCCACAGCGTATTAAGACCATCCATATCAAAGCCATAAACCCGGTTTATGGCTCCGTCGTAGCTACTGCCCTCCCTAAAGGTGTTCAATAGCTCAAGCATCTTATCTGGTCCATAGGCACTAACAAGGAAATCAACCAAACTATAACTCTGGGCATAGGAAAGAACCGCTTCCTCAGCATAAGCTGAAAAAGGGCTTGACAGGCTACGCACTGAGATAAGTTTGTTTTCAGCTGCCGCTTCATTGAGCAAAGCGACAAGGTCTGGTTCCAATGGTCCCTCAGCATACATGGCTAAACCCTCATCAAGCCAGGTAGGTAAATCACCGTAGGGGTTAAGCGTCACCTGCTCTATGACTAGGTGAGCCAGCTCATGGGCAATTGCCCTCCTGCCCCAGTCAAGATTATTTGGTGCTATGCCAATAGCTATAATGCCAAATCTGGTAAAAGCTACCCCTCCCGTCCACTCCTGAGGAAAGACCATAGCTCCCCGCAAATCTTGGGAAGAAACGTAGACATATATCTTAACCGGCTTCTCCAGATAAGCACCGGTATCCTCAGCCAGTCGAGCCATGGCTTGCTGAGCCGCTGTCATTATCTCCCGGGCAAAGGACCTATCTCCCTCATACCAGTATATGGTTACCTTACCTTCGGTTAGACTCTGCCACGGGTAACGAAGGTCATCAAACTGAACTTGAGCCGGAGTCGTTTTAATCTCATCACCATTGGCATCCTTTACTGTCCACCAATACTCGATGCTAGACCCCGGGGGCATGCCGCCGGTTCTTCTCATATCCCACGTCCAGCTAACATCAGCGGTAGTAGTCGGCGCAAATTCAATATAAACCTCGCTGGTTACCTGAGCAAAGCTTACCCGGTCAACCGCATAGTGAAGGCGAATATCGGTAATATTGACATCGCTCGCCGCTGACAAACTGAAGTTAAGCTTAGCCGGGAATTCACTCTGGACTGAGCTATCCAATATGGTTAGCTCGCCCTGGGCTTGAGCCAGGACAGGGCTTAGTAAAATCAGGAACAGGCAGGTGACTGAAGCTAACAGGCCAGTCTTCCTAATCATCCTTCTCTACCTAAATCAGACCTGAGGTAGGCGTTTATAAAGCCGTCTAATTCCCCGTTTAATACCGCATCGGTATTGCCTGTTTCATAATCAGTCCGGTGGTCCTTTACCATCTTATACGGATGGAGGACATAGCTTCTAATCTGGTTGCCCCAGCCAGCGGCGATGCGCTTTCCTTTAAGCTTGGCTCTCTCCTCAGCCTTTTTCACCAATTCTACCTCCAGCAGCCGAGCTCGAAGTATTTTTAACGCAATTTCCTTATTCTGATACTGAGAACGTTCACTCTGACAGATAGCTACCAGCCCGGTTGGCAGGTGGGTCAATCTGACCGCGCTGCTTGTCTTCTGCATATGCTGTCCCCCCGGTCCGCTTGACCTGAACACATCAACTTTTAAATCATCAGGCTCTAGGCTAATATCAACGTCTGCCTCAGCTTCAGGCATAACCTCCACCAGGACAAAGGAAGTATGCCGGGCATGGTCAGCGTCAAAAGGAGAAAGGCGAACCAGCCGGTGGACACCGTGCTCTGATTTTAAGTAGCCAAAGGCATGCTCACCGTCAATCCCAATAATGGCACTCTTTATCCCCGCCTCCTCGCCAGAGGAAACATCCAGTACTTCAGCCTTATAACCACGGCGCTCCGCCCAGCGAAGGTACATCCTCAACAATATTTCTGCCCAATCTTGAGATTCGGTGCCGCCAGCCCCGGCATGGATTGCCAGGATAGCATTTCTGGCATCATATTCACCACTAAATGCCATCTCTAGCTCTAGCTCATCAAGGCGGGAAGCTATGGTCTCTATCTCAGACTGAATCTCTGCCTCAAGTAAGGCTTCCTCTTCCTCTGACGCCAGGGCAATTAATTCAGCAATGTCAGCCACCTTTTTCTCCAGCTCTCGCCACTGCTGTACTACCCCCTTCTGCTCAGCCAAGTGGCGCATAACATTCCGCGCCTTAGCCGTGTCTGACCAAAAATCGGGGTGGGCTGACTGCCCCTCCAGCTTGGTAATCTCTTTTTCTCGGGCAGCAATGTCAAAGATGCACCAGCGCCATTGAGACTCTAGCCTGCAAGTCTTTTAGTTTGTCCTTAAACTCCTGCATTTCCCACCTGCAATTCTTCTATTCAAAAAGCTTCTCTTGATAGCTTGCCTCGGACATTGCCACACTCATCTCTTTCTCGAGATTTCCTCCAGCGGCTAGATGAGCCAGCCGGGTAGGCTCGGGTAAGCGATACCCCCGACAGCAGTTTAGCACCCAGTAAACAGCCGATTGAAGGTCAATCTTATGACCTATGGAAACATAAACCGGCTTCACGCCGAACTTGGTTCGTAGAGCTATCCCTATAATCTCGCCTCTATCCACTATTTCAGTATAGCTACCTGGTTCAACACTAGGCATTTCATGGCTACCGCAGAGTAGAGATTTAGCACAGCCAATTGTCGGTGTATCTAAAAAGAGCCCTAGGTGAGAGGCAAGCCCCATTCTACGGGGGTGAGCAACCCCCTGGCCATCAACCAAGATAAGGTCGGGGGTAACAGTGAGCTTCTCACAAGCCGCCAAGGTCAACGGCGACTCTCTGAAAGACAAAAGCCCCGGGACATAAGGGAACTCAAGCTTCCCATTTACTACCTTGGTTTCTACCAGTCCAAGTTCAGGATAGTTCAGGACAACCACCGCTCCGGTAGCCACCCCCTGCTCTTTTTGCCTCGATATATCCACCCCAGCGATAAAACGAGGCGTGTTGACTTCACTGGTTCTGGATACCTGTGCTGCCAGCCTTCGCTGTATAGCCAAAGCCTCAGCAGTGCTGACTTGCCAACTGTGTAGTTTCTTTACCTCCACACCCCGATTATAGCCACAACGAAGGTTCCTGGCAACAATATTTAAGCAAGATTGTGGAAGACGACTATAATTAAATCCTCCACAATCCAAGCTGTTGTTGACAGCCGCCTGGTTATCAGGCATAATGCACCATATAAACAGAGCACGACAAAGATGGTAAAGATTAGATTACGACGAGTAGGCACTAAAAAGAAGCCAAGCTATCGAGTGGTAGTAGCCGATAGTCGAGCACCCCGTGATGGGGCATTTATCGCCATTATTGGGCACTATAATCCCCTAACCGACCCGGAAACAATAGTTATCGATGAGGAAAAGGCACTAAGCTGGCTCAAGCAAGGGGCTCAGCCAACAGATACTGCCGCCAGGCTGTTAGCCAAAGCCGGCATTATAGAAGAGTCCGAAGCAAGGAAAGAGAAAATCAAGGCTGGCATTGCCGCCAAACCCAAAGTAAGCAAGAAGAAAGCCAAGGCTGGCATCACCGAAGAACCCGAAACAAGTAAGGAGGAACCCGAAGCCAGCATCACCGAAGAACCCGAAACAAGCAAGGAGGAACCCGAAGCCAGCATCACCGAAGAACCTGAAACAAGTAAGGAGGAACCCGAAGCCAGTATCACCGAAGAACCCGAAACAAGTAAGGAGGAACCCGAAGCCAGCATCACCGAAGAACCCGAAACAAGCGAGGAACAAACCGAAACAATCGAGGAGAAAACCGAAACATGAAAGAACTAGTAGAGTTCATCGCCAAATCAATTGTCAATGCGCCCGATGATGTGGTAGTTACTGAAGAGGAGAGTGAAGAAGGATTAACGCTTAAGTTGCAGGTTAATGACGAGGATAAAGGGAGAATCATTGGTAAACAAGGGCGAGTAGCCCAAGCTATGCGCACCTTGCTCAGGGTAAAAGCAGCTAAAGCCGGCACCCGAGTTAATCTTGAAATTATATAAATAATTCTAATAGTTAGCCCCCAGTATTGGGAATGAAATCGTCTGAGCCGGAATTTATAACTATTGGTCAAATCCTAGCCCCGTGGGGTATCAAAGGTAAGCTAAAGGTAAAGGCAGTAACCGATTTCCCGCAACGCTTTGCCCCTGCCTCAAAGGTCTATGTTAACCAGCAGTCCATGACCATTGACCGCGCTGAGTGGCATAAGGGGAATGCAATCATCAAGTTTAACGCTATCGATAGCATTGACGCTGCTCAAAAACTCAAGGGGCAACCCATAGAGATACACCGCAGCCAGCTTAAACCCCTACCTGAAGGGCAATATTACCATTTTCAACTTATTGGGCTAGAGGTATGGACAACCCGAGGAGAACTATTGGGGACTGTCACCGAAATTCTGACCGCAGAGAGTAATGACAACTATGTAGTCCGTGGAACCCGGGGCGAGATTCTTATTCCAGCTATTGAGGATATAGTAAAATCTGTTGACCTTGATGAGGAGCGAATAGTTATTGAGCCTATTGAAGGGCTGCTGAGTTTAAATAAAAAGGTAGACTAATCAGGTTACTGAACTAGCCTCCCGGTCTCCTCTTTCTCCTTCTCTGCACCACCTCAATACGAGCCAGCGCACGGAGTAGCGCCGCTTGAGCCCGAACTGCCTCCACCTCAGGAATGCGCTCCATGAGTCGTTCCTGGGCACGGCGTCTTGCCTCTTCGGCACGAGCCACGTCAATCTCCTCAACCCTTTCCGCAGCATCAGCCAGAATGATAACCCTGTCCGGTCGTACCTCAAGAAAGCCGCCGGTAATAACTAAGGAGAACTCCTCCCCATCTTTCCTTACTAACAGCTCACCCGGCTTTAGCATGGTCATCAGAGGAGCGTGATGGGGCAATATTCCCAGTTGACCTTCAACACCCGGGGCAATAACCACGTCTACATCATCTGAGAAAACCACCCGTTCTGCGGTAACAACATCAAGTTTTATAGGAGACATTTCTATATCCCTAGTCTTTCGCTGCCTCTACCACCTCATCAATGGTACCCACCATATAAAATGCCTGCTCAGGCAGGGTATCATGCTCGCCTTCCAGAATCTCCTTAAAGCCGCGCACTGTTTCCTTTATCGGCACATACTTCCCTTTCCTGCCAGTGAAAACCTCAGTAACGAACATTGGTTGAGATAAAAACTTCTGTATTCGGCGAGCTCGGGCTACGGTAAGCTTATCTTCTTCACTAAGTTCTTCAATACCCAGAATAGCGATTATATCCTGGAGGTCCTTATAACGTTGCAGCACCTTTTGCACTCCACGAGCTACCTGGTAGTGCTCCTCGCCAACAACAGCGGGGTCGAGGATACGGGAGGTAGAGGTTAGTGGGTCTACCGCCGGGTACAAGCCCTGCTCAGTAAGCGCTCTCTCCAGGGCAATAACAGCATCAAGGTGACCGAAAGTAGTGGCTACCCCTGGGTCGGTGTAATCATCAGCCGGGACATAGATGGCTTGAAAGGAGGTAATTGAGCCCTGCTTGGTGGAGGTAATCCTCTCCTCCAGGTCGCCAACCTCTGTAGCCAGTGTCGGCTGATAGCCCACAGCTGAGGGCATACGTCCCAGCAGAGCCGATACCTCCATACCGGCTAGTGTATAGCGGTAGATATTATCGATAAAAAGCAAAACGTCTTGTTCTTCAACATCGCGGAAATATTCTGCCATAGTCAACCCGGTTAATCCTACGCGGAGGCGAACACCAGGGGGTTCATTCATCTGCCCGAAGACAAGGACTGTCTTCTCAATCACCCCGGAAGCCTTCATTTCATTCCACAGGTCATTGCCCTCACGAGACCTTTCGCCAATGCCAGCGAAAACAGAAAAGCCGCCATGCTCAGTGGCAATATTACGGATAAGCTCCATAATAATGACTGTCTTACCTACCCCGGCACCGCCATAGGCACCTACCTTGCCGCCTTTGGTAAAGGGGGTAATCAGGTCAATAACTTTAAGTCCTGTCTCCAGCACCTCAGTGGTTGTCTCCTGGTCTTGGAACGAAGGCGGGGAGCGATGGATTGGCCAGCGTTCCTTAGCTTTGACAGGACCAAGATCATCTAAGGGCTCCCCGGTAACATTAAACAACCGACCTAAGGTAGCCCGCCCTACGGGCACAGTAAGCGCTGCCCCGGTATCAATGGCTTCGGCTCCCCGCCCTAGCCCATCTGTAGGCGACAGAGCCAGGCATCTGACCCAGTTATTGCCGATATGCTCCTGAGCTTCAAGCACAATCTTGCCACCGTCTGTTGGAATCTCTATCGCATTGAAAAGTGCCGGAAGCTCATCAGGCGGATACTCTATATCAACTACTGTCCCTATTACCTGGGCTACTTTGCCTTTTGCCATAATAACCTCCTCTCCTAAGCCAGCGCCGCGACTCCACCAGCAATGTCAAGAAGCTCTTTGGTAATTGACTCCTGGCGGGCTTTATTATACATAAGGGTTAAATCTTGAACTAACTCGTTGGCACCGTCAGTGGCATTTCGCATCGCCACCATTCTGGCTGACTGCTCACTGGCAATGGATTCCAGAATAGAATGGTATACCTGCATCTCGACAAACCGAGGTAGAAGCTCGCCTAATACTGCATCAGCGTCTGGTTCATATATATAGTCTACATTCTCCCCTCCGGGTATAGTGGCTGGTTCAACCGGGAGTATCTGCTGCATAACCGGCTTCTGGGTCATCGTTGAAATAAATTGAGCATAGACTAAATAGACCAAATCTATGACACCACTGCTATAGTCATCAATAATAATGCGGGAGATAGGCAATGTATCAAGCAGGCTGGGCTTATCGCCAAGCCCGGTAAACTCGGCATGAATTTCACACCTATGCCACCTCATAAAATCTCGCCCCTTGCGGCCAACGGCAACAATGGTAACCGGCACACTTTGCTCCACGATAAAGCTGGCTGTCTTACGATTAACATTGGCATTAAGTCCCCCGCACAGACCACGGTCAGGGGTGATATGCACGATGGCAATTTTATTTACTGGTCGGCGCTGTAATAAGGGGTGTAGTGAATCACCAGCCTGGGGTAAAGCCGCTAGGTCAGCTATTACCTGAAAGATTTTCTCAGAGTAGGGTCGCCCGGCTAAGCCACGTTCCTGTGCCCGCCTCATCTTCAAGGTGGCAATCATCTCCATGGCTCTGGTAATCTTAGCCGTGCTCTGAATACCACGGATACGGCGGCGAATTAAGCGAATATTAGCCAATCCTTGACCTCACCCTCCTAGATTTTTTATTTAGTAACCCTATCCCTTGTATCCCCTTCCCCTTAACAAGGGGAAGGGGAATTAGTTATATAAGAGAGGCTTCGCCTCTCTTTGACTCTCCTTTAATATTTATTCCCTAAAAGGAGAGGGGGAAGAGAATTTCTTAAGAGGGGCTTCGCCCTTCAACTTACCCCGAAAAGCCCTGTTTAAACTCCAGAATGGCTGCCTTTAGTGCCTCTTCAGTCTCAGGGCTAATCTCCTTTTTCTGGGCTATAGTCTTCACTATTTCAGGGTGATTTGCTTCCATAAAGTTATGGAAATCAGTCTCAAAAGCAGCCACCTTGTCCACAGCTACATCATCAATATAACCATTAATAACGGCATACAGAATCATAACCTGCTTTTCTACCGACACAGGTACATACTGAAGTTGTTTTAGGATTTCAGTAATTCTCTGACCGCGATCAAGCTGGGCTCTGGTTGCCTTATCCAGTTCAGCAGTGCCGAACTGAGCAAAGGCAGCCAGCTCCCGATATTGAGCCAGTTCCAGTCTAAGTTTACTTGCCACCTGCTTCATTGCCTTGGTTTGTGCCGCACTGCCGACCCGAGACACGGATAAGCCTACATTTAGCGCCGGCCTGATACCAGCATTAAACAGGTCTGTTTCCAGATAAATCTGACCGTCAGTAATAGAGATGACATTAGTTGGAATATAGGCGGCGACATCACCAGCCTGTGTTTCAATAATGGGCAGGGCGGTAAGAGAGCCGCCACCATGTTCCGGGGCATATTTAGCTGCTCTCTCTAACAGGCGACTGTGCAAGTAAAAAACATCACCCGGGTAGGCTTCCCTTCCCGGGGGGCGGCGCAGTAATAATGAAAGCTGCCGATAAGCCCAGGCATGCTTGGAGAGGTCGTCATAGATGACCAGAACGTCCTTCCCCTGTTCCATAAACTCCTCGCCCATAGCACAGCCAGCATAGGGGGCAAGATATTGTAAGGCAACTGAATCAGAGGCGTTAGCCACGACTACAATAGTGTGCTCCATAGCCCCGTAGGATTCCAAAGTAGCTACCACCCGTGCTACCTTGGATACCTTCTGACCAATGGCAACATAGATGCAGGTTAAATCGCCGCCCTTCTGATTGATAATGGTATCAAGAGCGATAGCTGTCTTCCCGGTAGAGCGGTCACCAATAATAAGTTCTCTCTGTCCCCGACCTAAAGGAATCATGCTATCTATAGCCTTAATACCGGTTTGCACCGGGGTGTCTACCGACTTACGCAGGGTAACATTGGGGGCAACACGCTCTATAGGCAGGGTTTTATCAGTCTTTATCGCACCTTTGCCATCCACTGGTCTCCCCAAGGGGTTAACCACCCGGCCAATAAGTGGTTTACCCACCGGCACCTCAGCAATTCGGCCGGTGCACCGCACCTCGTCTCCTTCCTTAATTTCGGCATAATCACCAAGGATAACCGCAGAAACATTGTCCTCTTCCAGATTCAGGGCAATGCCCATAGTCTCATTAGGAAACTGAAGTAGCTCGTTGTATTTAGCTCCGGCCAGTCCATGAATTCGGGCGATGCCATCACCAATCTCAATCACCGTGCCAACATCCACCATGGTTACTGCCTTGCCGAATTGCTTAATCTGCTGTTTGATAACCGAAGTGATATCTTGCCCTCTAATTGCCATCTAATCTACCTCGCCCCCTTAATCCCCTCTCCTTTGAAGGAGAAGGGGAAAGATTATTCTTGAAGGGGCGAAGCCCCTTCAAACTTCCCCTTACCTCCCTGCCCCAATCAACTCTCGCTTTAGTGCCTCTAATTTACTGCGGGTGCTACCGTCTAACAACTTACCACCAATTCTGGCTACAACCCCACCTACTACACTAGAGTCTACCTCAGGCTCAAGTATTACCTTTTTTCTTACCATGTCACCGAGGTGCGCTTCTAATTTGCGCTTATCTTCATCATCAAGCGGAATAGCCGTGGTAACCTCAGCCCGTTCTATGCCGCGGTGGCTATCCAGCCGCCGTTGATACTCATCAGCGATATCACCTATCACCCCTAATCTGCCCCTGCTTACCAGCAGGTAAGCCAAATTTAAGGCTAGGGGATTTATCTTGCCCAGCCGCTCAGATAGCAGCTTAGCTTTCTCCTCAAAACGAAACCTGGGACTTTCCAGCACAGCACTAAGTGCCGCATCCTCAGCCAGGCTGGCAATCTTTCCCAGGTCAGACTGCCACCTGTCTAATTCCTTTCTCTCCAGCGCAAGCTCAAACACGGCTTGTGCATAACGCTTTATATAAACTCCTCGCGCCACTCTCATCCTCCTAAATACAAGAAGTTAACCTTTTTTGAGGGTTGTACTTTCTTCAAGCACCTTATCAATAAGCTGGCGGTGCGCCTTCTTATCCAGTGAACGGTCAATGACCTTCTCTGCCGCCAGTATGGTTAAGTCGGCAACCTCCTTACGCAGCTCATCAATAGCCTCATCCCGCTCCCGCTGAATTTCAGTGCGTGCCCTATTAATAAGGGCTTCGCCTTCCTGTCTTGCCTGTTGCTGCGCCTTCTGCCTGAGCTCTTCTCCGGTCCACGCTGCCCGGGCTACTACCTCCTGCCCTTCCTTAGCGGCGGCTTCAATCCGCTTTTCAAATTCCTCCTCAGCCTGGGCTGCCTGTTCCTTGATAAATTCAGTTTGCTCCATGCTCTCCTTAATCTTCCGGGAGCGCTCATCAAGCATTCTCATAATTGGTTTATAGGCAACCAGATACAGGAGACCGAGCAGAATAAGAAAATTTACAATCTGCGCCAGTAGCATTGGTAAACTAATTCCCAGTCCTTCCATAATACCCCCAAATATCCAATTCAAGTCCTAGAGAATAGTAAGGTTAATTCAATCAGCAATAGAAGTCTGCGAATTACTCATACTAGAATAGCATCAGAATTAACGCCCAAGTAACCGCCGTCATTCCTACCACTATCCCGATAACTATAGCCGCTGAAGCTATAGCCATAAAAATCGGAAGCTCATTTTCTCCCATAACCATGCTCCTCCTTAATAACGCCTTATGCTATCAGAGCCAGTATAATCGCCACGATTAAGGCATAGATGGCAATCGCTTCAGCGAAGGCAATAGCCAATATCATATTGGTCATTATCGGTCCCCTCGCCTCAGGATTACGCCCTATCGCCTGCATAGCCCCGTAACCCAAAATACCGATACCAATCCCCGGCCCTATGGCACCCAAGCCTATAGCCAACCCCGCCGCCAGCATCTTAATCGCTTCTGCTTCCATTCTCTACCCCCTTTTCAGAATTTCGTATTATTATATAGACTAAGCTGGTTCAGCATGGTGAGGAGTGACCGCAATAGTAACGAATACCAGAGTTAATCCCGCAAAGATAAGAGCCTGAACAAAGCCGACAAGCAGCTCAAGTCCGTAAAACGGCAAAACCATAACCCAGGGAACGAGGAAAGCGGCAATTAAGAGCAATATTTCACCAGCCGTCATGTTGCCAAAGAGACGGAAGGTAAAGCTGACAATACGTATAAGTTCACTCAGCGTTTCTAATATGCCGACAAAAATATCAATCACGCCATTGAATAACCCGCTAAGCCCGGCTTTAAACTTGCCTCTAAACAGCTGACCCAGACTTCTAAAAAACTGCCCCACATTAATAAATTTGCCCAGATAACGAAGGCCGTGTGACCTTAGGCCAAAATATTCAACAAAAACAAAGGAGACCAGCGCCAGAGCCAGGGGTACATTAATATCAGTGTTAGCACCTCTGAGTAAATGCACATGTTCACCCTCAGCGGTAATCACTTCTATTGAGCCAAACCCGGGAATCAAGCTCAGCCAGGCGTTCAGGAGAACAAAGAGAAAGATAGTAGCCACTATGGGGAAGAACCGGCGTCCATTTTTCTCACCAGCCACACTCTGACAAAAGCTAAGGAGTCCGCCGATAGCGAACTCCAACAAAGTTTGCAATCGGGATGGAATAAGCTTAATTTTGCGAGTAGCCGCAAAGAATATTACTATCAAGACAATGATAGTAAACCAGGCAGCAAGAAGGGTATTAGTGATAGGAAAGCCAAAGAGCTGGAAAACTTCCTCAGCAGGAAGCTTAGGCTCTGGTCTGGGAACACTAAGCCAGCTAGGTAACCCCAAATCACCAAACAGGCTGGCGCCAAGAGGACCACTAATAAAGCCAACTACAAAGAGGATAAAGAGGAACAAAATCCCAATCAAAACAGGTAATGACCGGCTTAAGCCTCTGCGTTTAGGCACTAGCTGTTCTCCTTGCTCTGCTTATTGCCCATGAGAGGTAAAACCATCTGATAAACGCCATAAAAGGCTACAATCAACCCCAAAAATAACCCAACTATTACCAGAACAGGCGAGGTATTCAGCTTACTATCCAGCCAGTTACCGGCAAGCACACCCAGCAAGATGGAGCCGCTAATAAAAAAACCGACACCGGTTAGCCTGAAAACCACACCCCACCTATTCATACCAACCTCAATATCCCTAACCGTGAGCAAGCATATCAAAATCCACCCCTTTAGGTCAAGCTCACCTTATGTAAAAGAGGCTCCGCTTCTATTAACTGCCTTAAGTATTTAAATGAGATTATCTACCAAGAAGAGATTGCCTTCTGACAGACGAACCCTTTTTACTATTAAAAACCCTAGAATCATTAACTCTAGGGTTCTTATTATCAATCCATAAATTAGAGGAATAACCGGTCTTATAATGCCTTTAGTCTTTCTAAACCACGCCTACTCCCGGTTAAAAAACTGAGAAAAATCGCCACTAAATTCTTTCAAGAAATTATGCATATCCAGCACATCATCTGCAGTTAGCACGCCCATATCCTTGAATTTATCCAGCTCGGTGTCACTGAGGTCAGTAATAACCTCACGCAGTCCATCTGCTTTAACCACCACCGCCACCAAAGACTGAGTGCGGCAAGCGGAACAACGTGCCTCCATATACCACAAGTCCTGGCGGTGACCAAGGATACTTATATTCCCTAGCTCATAGCGTTGTCCACAAATACCACACTTCACTGAGGCTACTAATCTTTTGATAAGGCTCTCTTCCACCAATTCAGTCTCCAATCCGCCCGAGGGGTAAACTCTAGCCTAAGATTTACGCTTATCAAAATCCTCTAAATCAAGGGTATTAATGAAGTCATGGAAAGCCGACATCCTTTTCATCTCTTCTTCGCTAACTTTCTTACCACCCTCACCCACTTCCTTTTCCTCCATAAGAGGTTTACCTGTCTCCTTATCCAGCAGGATACCGGCTTTGTCTAAAACTGACTCCTCAGCATAGATAGGCGCCTCTTTCCTTACCGCCAGTGCCAACGCGTCACTGGGGCGCGAGTCAATTTCGGTTCGCTCTTCACCTATATCAAGAATAATCTTGGCAAAAAAGGTATCATTCTTAAGGTCGCTGACAATGATAGAGTTGATAGTAGCTCCCAGGGTATCGATAACTGAGTATAGCAAGTCGTGCGTCAGAGGTCGGGGTACAGTAACACCCTGCAGCTTCACAGCTATGGCATCCGCCTCGGCAGGACCAATCCAGATGGGTAGATAGCGCTCTGCCTCCTTTTCCTTCAGAATGACCACCCGCTGATAGTTCATCAGGCTGACCCGAATACTATCAATAGTCATCTCTATCATGTCTAACCTCCCCCATTGCTAAGCCAGCGTATTCAATTTTACTCTATACCACCGTCACTGTCAACCAGAAATCGAGATGATTTATTAGTCTACTGTCCCCCCAGCATTTGGTAAGCCACCCCATTGTGGTATAATAAATCATCAAAGTAAAGGTTAAGGAGGCTCTAACGTGAATCAAGGTCGAAAGACTAGTGTCTGGTTCAATGAGGTCACCAAAGACGATGTACCCAGTGTTGGCGGAAAGGGAGCTAATCTGGGTGAGATGACCCAGGCTAATATTCCTGTCCCCCCCGGCTTCATTATAACCGCTTATGCCTACTTTGACTTCCTGCAAAGGGCAAAAATCACCGATAAAATTCGTGAACTACTAAAACCTTTAGACGCTAATGATAGTAAACAACTCCAGCAGATTGCCGGTGAGGTTAAACAGGTAATTCTAAATGCCCCCATGCCGCCGGATGTAGCCAGTGAGATTAAAGAAGCTTATATAAAAATGGGCAAGGGACTGGTTGCCGTCCGTTCCTCAGCTACTGCTGAAGACCTGCCTGAAGCTTCTTTCGCTGGTCAGCAGCGCACCTTCCTTAACGTGCAAGGTGAGGAAGAGGTGGTAGCTGCCGTTCAAGGTTGCTGGGCGTCCCTCTTTGAACCACGAGCCATCTTCTATCGGGAGCAGCAGGGCTTTGACCATTTTAAGGTTGGTATCGCTGTCCCAGTTCAAAAGATGGTGCAATCCCAAGCTTCTGGGGTTATGTTTACCCTAGAACCAGTAACCAGTGACCGGAGCAAGATTATTATTGAGGCTGTCTTTGGGCTAGGTGAATCTATTGTTGGCGGAGAGGTAACCCCTGACCTGTATATTGTGGATAAAGAAGGGCTAAAAATTAGCACCAAGAAAATAGGAACGCAGGATTGGAAACTGGTCAGGAATCCAGCCAGTGGCGACAAGGAGGCTAATATTCAGGTGCCCCTCCCCCCTTCAAGTCAAAACCAACAAAAAATATCTGATGACGACATAATCCATCTAGCCAAACTGGGAAAACAACTAGAGGACCATTATCAATTCCCTCAAGATATTGAATGGGCAATAGAGGATAACCAGGTCTTTATTGTTCAAACTCGGCCGGTAACTACTATCCGGGAAGTGGCTGAGGTTACTCACGAAATCGAAGCGCCCACACTTCTCACCGGGGCATCAGCCAGTCCGGGAATGGCATCAGGGCCAGCCAAAATAATACCGGAAGCCTCTCAAATAGACAAGGTAGTAAGCGGCGATATCCTGGTTGCCGAAATGACTACCCCCGATTTTGTACCGGCCATGAAACGAGCGGTGGCTATTGTCACTGACCGAGGGGGGAGAACCTCACACGCCGCTATTGTTAGCCGGGAACTTGGTATCCCCTGCGTTGTCGGTGCCGAGGGGGCAACAGCTACCCTGACCGATGGACGGATAATCACTGTAGACGGCTCACAGGGTAAGGTCTATGAGGGTAGAGTAGCCAAGGAAAAAATGACTGCCGTTACCGATATTCTCCGGGAACAAATTAAAACCAAGACCAAGGTTTATGTAAACCTGGCTCAGCCCGAGCTAGCTGAGAAAGTAGCCGCTCATAATGTAGACGGCGTGGGGCTACTTCGAGCTGAGTTCATTATCGCTCAGATTGGCGAGCACCCCAGCTATATGATTAGCCAGAACCGAGGGGGTGAATTTACCGACAAGCTTGCCGCGGGCCTCACTATTTTTACCAAAGCCTTTAACCCCCGTCCGGTAGTCTACCGAACCACTGACTTCAAGACCAACGAATACCGGAAACTCATCGGCGGTCAAGAATATGAGCCCGAGGAAGAGAATCCCATGCTTGGTTATAGAGGATGCTCTCGTTATATCAGAGAAGTTGATGTGTTTAAGATAGAATTAGACGCTATAAAGAAAGTGAGACAGAAATACAAAAATCTATGGGTGATGATTCCTTTCGTCAGGACGGTTGATGAACTCGCCGGGGCTAAACGAATTATGGAAGCTGAGGGACTAAAGCGTTCCGACGACTTCCAGCTATGGATGATGGCTGAGGTACCATCCAACATCTTCATTATGGAGAAATTCGTTGAGGTCGGTATTGATGGCATATCCATTGGTTCAAACGACCTGACCCAGCTCACCCTGGGAATTGACCGGGATAGCCCTAAATTAGCCAAAGAATTTGATGAGCGAAACGAAGCCGTGCTTACCGCTCTAGAAAGAGCTATTAAAGTAACCAAGAGTATGGGAGTAACCTCCTCCATTTGTGGGGAGGCACCATCAGTATACCCCGAAATTACTGAAAAACTGGTGGAGTGGGGTATAACCTCAGTGTCAATAAGCCCCGATATGATTGGCAAAACCAGAGAGATAATCGCCAAGGCAGAAAAGAGGTTAGGAATTAAGCCTTAATGGTTAGTCGGCTTAATATCCGGCAGATGATTGAGGAAAGAGAAGAAGCTCTTTCTCCCCATGCTGCCAAAAGCAGGTTATCACGAGGCAGGCTCAAAAACGAAGAGCCTTGCCCGGTACGCACTGCCTTCCAGCGTGACCGGGACCGCATTATCCACAGCAAGGCTTTTCGCCGACTCAAGCATAAGACACAGGTTTTCATCGCCCCCCTGGGTGACCACTATGTAACTCGACTTACCCATACCCTGGAGGTGTCTCAAATTGCCCGAACTATAGCTCGTGCCTTAAATCTTAACGAGGACCTGACTGAGGCAATTGCTTTAGGTCATGACCTGGGTCATACCCCTTTCGGTCATGTGGGTGAGGAGGTTCTAAATGAGCTCTACCCCGCAGGATTCAGACATAACGAACAAAGCCTGCGGGTTGTCGACCTTTTAGAAAAGGACGGTCATGGACTTAATCTTACCCTGGAGGTGAGAGACGGTATCGTTAATCACTCCAAGACAAGGGTAGATATCATGGGAGAGGGCTCAGGAAAAGCAAGCACTCTGGAGGGTCAGGTGTGTAAGATTGCCGATGCCATTGCCTATATCAATCATGACATTGGCGACGCTATAAGGGCAGGCATAATTACCGAGAACGATTTGCCCCTCGGGCCGATTAGTGTATTGGGGCGCTTCCACTCACAACGCATCAATACTATGGTCAGTGATGTTATTGAGTACTTCTGGGCAGCAAAGGGCGATAGCCCGACTGAGCCGCCAAGTATAGGTATGAGCCAGACGGTTCTGAAGGAGACCAATAAGCTGCGTGACTTTCTTTTTGAACGGGTATATAACCTGCGTTCAGCTCTCGAGGAAGCCGAAAAGGCAAGAGGAGTGGTGCGCTTATTATACCGATACTTCAATAAACATGAAGACAGGCTGCCAGCAGAGTACTGTCATTACAGTGATAAGACAGAGCGGAGGGTAGTTGACTATATCGCCGGTATGACCGACCAATATGCCCTCAGAATGGCTGAAGAGCTGGGACCAATCAAAGAAACCAAAGAAACTAAAGTTAAGCCTAAAGAACAAATGCCTCTGTTATAAGAACATAAGATGGGCGTAATAGACGAGGTAAAGCAGAGAACCGACATTGTAGAGGTTGTAAGCCAGCACACTACTTTAACCAAAGCGGGACGCACCTTCAAAGGACTATGCCCATTCCATACTGAAAAGCACCCCTCCTTCTTTGTCTATCCGGAGCAGCAGAGCTGGCACTGCTTTGGTTGTAATACCGGCGGAGATACCTTCTCCTTTGTTATGAAAAAGCAGAACATTGACTTTGGGGAGGCACTGCGTCTCCTTGCCCAAAGGGCGGGGGTTACCATTCCTTCCCGATTTGAACCGCAAGCTGAAGAGAAAGAGAAGGAAAGGTTATACCAGATTAATGAGGCGGCTGCCCAATACTTTCACGATTTACTCCTAAGCTCCCCGGCCGGAAAAAAGGCACGAGATTATGTAGCCAGCCGGGGTTTATCCCTTGAAACCATCACCAATTTCCAGCTGGGCTTTAGCCCAAATAAATGGGAAGCTCTAAAGCAACACCTGCTAGAGATAGGCTATGCCGAGAGTGTGTTACTCGAAGCTGGTTTGATAGTAGAAACAGAGGAAGGAAAAAAACACGACCGGTTTCGGAATCGGTTAATGTTTCCCATTCACGACATCAGGGGACACGTTATCGGTTTCGGGGCAAGGGCGCTTGATGATTCCATGCCTAAATACCTTAACTCACCCCAAACCCCAACCTTTGACAAGAGCCGAAGCCTGTACGGCATAAATCTTGCCGCTCAGGCTATCCGGCAGCAGGAGCTAGCCGTGATTGTAGAGGGCTACACGGATGTTATCACCGCCCACCAGAACGGCTTTGATAATGTAGTTGCTTCAATGGGAACCGCAATAACCGAGAAGCAGATTATCACCTTAAAGAGGCTAACCAAAAACATGGTTTTATCCCTTGATGCCGATGCCGCCGGGGAGGAAGCTATGCTCCGGTGTGTAGACTATGAAAATATCCTTGATTCCGAGCTAAAAGCCATTATCCTCCCCAAAGACAAAGACCCGGATGATGTTATTAAAGAAGATACCAAAAACTGGCAACACCTGCTGGAAGAGGCTCTGCCTGTGGTCGATTACACGATTGACAGCGTCACTTCAAAGCTTGACCTGACTACAGCCAAGGACAAATCTTTAGCCGTGGATGAGCTCCTACGCATCATCGTTGAGATAAAGGACCCCATCCGTCAGGAGCACTATTTACAAAAACTGGCTCGTCTGGTTAAGGTCAGTGAGCGTAGCTTGGAAACTGCTCTAGGCAGAATCAAATCTGACCGCAGAGTTAGAGAGCCAAGGCAAGAGGTTGTCGCCCCTGTCGTGCGTCCAATCTTAGCCGAACCCATTGAGGAATACTGCCTGGCTCTCCTGCTCCAGCACCCCGAGCTTAAAGCTCAGTGCCAGGGTCTTTTACCTGAATATTTTGCCGATACCCAAAACCGCGAAATCTTTGTTGCCTATATGAAAGCTAAAGATGTAAAATCAATCAAGAAAGAGCTTGATAGCGCTTTACATGAGTATATCGATTCCTTAAGGAAAAAGGACTTCCCTGATACCCAAATAGAGAAGAGATGCGTTGAGTGTAGCCTGCGTCTGCAGGAAAAATCCCTGCGTAGCTTGCAGGATAAGAATACGGAGGCACTAGCCTTAGCTGCCGAGTCAGGAGGTCCCGCTGCTGAACTGACTAAGCTTAAGGAGCAAGGGACACAAACAAGCGACCAACTTAAAGAGGTTCTTGCTCAAAAGAGTCAGATAAGGTCAGGAGCAAAGGGGGTTGAGAAATGACCTTAGAAAACAGAGAGGACTTTACCCACTTCACACCTCCAGAGGAAAGGGAAGAGGAGGCGGTACCTCCAAAAAAAGAGCTAGAGGCTGAGCTTGAACGTCCGTCAGTTTCCGTGCCAGAAACACCATCAGAACCAATTGAAGAGCAAGACGTGGTAGATGACCCGGTTCATATGTACCTCCATGAAATTGGTAAGGTGCGCCTTCTCACCGCTGACGATGAAAAGGCCTTAGCCAGAAAGATGGAGAAGGGTAAACACATCAATGAAATTAAACAAGACTACCTGCAGAAATATGGAAGAGCGCCTTCAGCAACCGAAATAATACTTACTATACTCAAGGAACTGGGACAGGTTTCTACTCTCATCCGCCGCCTCCAGAAACAGCTTGATTTAAAATCAACCACCAGTTTTAAAGACAGCATCCTTGATGCCAAACTGCAAGATAGTATTGCTGGTGTGATAGACCAGCAACTAGTCCTAGATATTGCTTCTCAGATGGATAAGTCTATACCAGCCATAGAACAGCTATTTATTAGCCTCTCACTAAATATTAACCTGCTACCAAAGGAAGCCCTTGATGCTATCGAAGACAAAGTCTCCCTATCTAAGGTAGAGAAGCTAGTAACAAATGATGATTTCATCAAATCTCTTCAGGCTCATGAAAAGCAGCTCAAAGCTTACCTGAATGATATTGAGCAGGAAGCTGAAAACTCAGACAGGCATCTCATTGAAGCTAACCTGCGTCTGGTAGTCAGCGTAGCTAAGAAACATGTTGGACGAGGCATGTCGCTCCTCGACCTCGCTCAAGAGGGGAATATCGGACTAATCAGAGCTGTGCAGAAATTTGATTACCGTAGAGGTTATAAATTCAGCACCTATGCCACCTGGTGGATTCGCCAGGCTATTACCCGGGCTATAGCTGACCAGGCCCGCACTATCCGCATCCCGGTTCATATGGTCGAGACCATTAACCGGCTACTAAAGGTAAGCCGCCGCTTGGCTCAGGAATACGGGCGAGAGCCTACCGCTGCTGAAATCGGTAAGGGCATAGAACTACCCCCAGAAAAGGTGAGGGAGATAGTCAAGGTGGCACAGCTACCAATATCACTAGAGTCACCAATAGGCGAAGAGGAGAACAGCCATCTAAGTGACTTCATAGAAGACCGTAATGCTTTGCCACCTGTTGATGCCGCCTCCAAACAACTGCTCAAGGAGCAAATCGATGATGTGTTGTCCAGTCTTACTCCCCGCGAGCGGCGGGTACTCCGACTCAGATTTGGCCTTGAAGATGGACGAAGTCGGACCCTGGAAGAAGTAGGCAAAGAATTCAGTGTAACCAGAGAGCGAATTCGCCAAATCGAAGCCAAGGCACTTCGCAAGCTACGCCACCCCAGCCGCAGTCGAAGGTTACGGGATTACCTAGACTGATTCAAGTAAATTACTGGTCTTTAAGAGGGGCTTTGCCCCTCTTTTTAATATCCCCCCCTCTTCTTTGAAGAAGAGACATACTAAAAGAGAGTTGAAGAGAGGCGAAGCCTCTCTTACATAACGAGTCCCCCTTCCCCTTGATAAGGGGAAGGGGGATAAAGGGGGATGGGGTCACCAAATAAAAATCTAAAGAGGGTGAGGTAGATAAATATTCCCCCGACTATGCTAAAATTAGGTAACAAATGCCATTATTGGGAGCTTATGAATGATTCCCATTAAGTTAGCTGTGCGCAATTTCATGCCCTACCGCGATAATGTGCCGCCACTCTACTTTGACGGCATCCATACCGCCTGCATTTCCGGTGATAACGGCAATGGTAAGTCAGCTCTAATTGATGCCATAACCTGGGCATTGTGGGGACGAGCCAGAGCTAAAAGCGATGACGACCTTGTTCACCTGGGACAGGCAGAAATGGAGGTGGAGTTTGACTTCGCCGTCGGACAGCACCAGTATCGCATTATACGCAAACGTTCCAAGCCCAAACGACGAGGGAGTTCAGGGCGAACCATCTTAGAATTTCAGGTAGCCAGCGGGGACGGCTTCAAGACAATTACCGGTGATAGTGTAGCTCAAACCCAGCAGAAAATCATTGATACCCTGCATATGGATTATGATACCTTCATTAATAGCGCCTTCCTGCGGCAGGGTCACGCTGACGAGTTCACCATCAAGCGTCCGGTTGAGCGCAAGCAGGTGCTAGCTGATATTCTGGGACTTTCCCTTTATGACGAACTTGAGGCGCAGACTAAAGAGCTAGCCAAGCAGCAGGAAACCGGAAAGGCACAAATAGAGAGCACCATCCAGGACATTAGCGACGAATTAGCCCAAAAGCCAGTCTATGAAGCCGAGTTTGCACAGGCACAGAGTGAACTCTCCCGTCTAGAAAAGGTAATGAACGAGCAAGAATCCAGACTTAAGAGCCTGCGACAGGAAAAGGAAACTCTGGAAAACAAAAGGTTGCAACTAACTGAGCTAGAGGAGCACATAAGAAATACGGAAAGAGACCTGGAGCGCTGGGGTGACCAGGTTAAGCAACACCAGTACCGGCTCAAAGAGTATGAAGAATTAATAGCTCAGCGTGCCAGTATAGAAGAAGGCTACGCCCGATTTGCCGAAGCCAAGAAATTAAGCGATGAACTTGACCAAAAGTTTAGGCAATCGGTCAATCTAGAAAAGCAAAGGGTGCAACTAGACAGCAGAATAAAGGAAGCCGGGCAAAGCCTAACCACAGAGCATAAGGTAGCTCAAAACAAAATCACGGAACTTGAAGCTATTGCTCAGAAACTGCCTCAGCTTAAAAAGGAATTACAGGAGACACAGGCTCAACTGCACCAGTTAGCCGAGGAAGAAGAAGCACTACGCCAGAAAAGACAAATTAGCCAGGAATTACGAACTAAGGTCAACTACCTCGAATCTAATAAAAACCAACTAGAACAGGAAATAAAGGAGGCAGAAGAGAAGCTCAGTCTCCTGCTAACCCAAAGTGGCGCCAAGTGTCCGCTATGTGAGACCGAGCTGGGCAGGGAAGGGTTGAAGCTAATTGAGACAAAATATGAAGCTGATAAGCAGCACAAATCCGATTCTTTGAAGTCAAGTGAAGCCGAACTGGCTCAGGCGAAAATAGAGTTAGCGTCACTGGAGAATGAAATGTCCCGGCTAGAAGCAAAGCTAAGCCAAGATAGAGCCCCAGTCCAGAGTAAAGCCAGCATCCTCGGCCAGCAGCTGACCGAAGCCGAAGGGGCTGGTAGCAAGCTGAATGATGAAAGAAAAAGACTGGCTGAAATTGAACAGTGCCTAGCCAAGAAGGACTTTGCCATTCCTGAGCAAGAGGCACTCAAGGAGCTTGAAGGCGAGTTAGCCAGACTTGACTATGAGCCACAGCAGCATGAACAGGTGCGGCAACAACTGACTGGTCTCGAACAGTATGAAGCCTCAAAGCGTAAGCTGGAAGAAGCGGACAGGCTCATCAACCAAGAGAGGGAGCTTATTTCCAGAGCTAGAGAAGCCATTCAAGAACTGCGCCGCAGCCTAGAGGTAAATAACCAAAAAGGACAGGCTCTAGCTGTAGAACTTAATTTACTTCCCCAGCTGACCAATGATTTAACCCAAGCTGAGACCGAACACCAGGCGTTGGTCAGCCAACAAAAGCAAGCCCAGGAGATAATGTGGAATGTGAAAGCAAAGCTTGAGCGCTGCGCTGAACTGGAGATTAAAAAGAAGGAGAAAGAAAGGTCATTAAGCCAAACGTCAAGGGAGGAGAAAATCTACAGCGACCTAACCCAAGCCTTCGGCAAAAAGGGAATACAAGCCCTGCTCATTGAAACAGCACTTCCTGAAATTGAAGTTGAAGCCAATAAATTGCTGGGGCGGATGACTGATAATAGAATGCATGTAAAAATTGAAACCCAGCGGGAAACAAAGAAGGGAGACGTTATCGAGACCCTGGATATTAATATCTCCGATGAACTGGGAACGCGAAATTATGAAATGTTTAGTGGTGGTGAAGCCTTCCGCATTAACTTTGCCATCCGTATTGCCCTGTCCAAGCTGTTAGCCAGACGAGCCGGAGCCCCACTTCCAACCCTGGTTATCGACGAAGGCTTTGGCACTCAGGATAGTTCCGGTATAGAAAAACTTAAAGAGGCGATAAACTCTATCCAAGACGACTTTGACAAGATACTGGTTATTACTCATGTTGAGGAGCTTAGAGATGCCTTCCCTACCCGTATTGATGTTACCAAAACCGCCGAAGGTTCAACCATCACCACCGGGTAGGCAAAACGGCAAAAGAGGTGACACCATTAAAACACGCTGAGGTTTTACAAACCGAGGTCATCAGCAATTCCCTGCATTGCCTTTAGTCCGAGTTCAATAAACTCATCAAGCTCAAGCCCGAGTTCACTACATCGGTCAATTTGTTCTCTATTCGCTCCAGCAGCAAAGCTCTTTTCCTTAAATCGTTTCCTAACTGACTTAGCCTCAACACTAGCCAGCTTTTTATCGGGTCGAACCAAGGCAGCGGCCGTGATTAAGCCAGTTAGCGGGTCAGCACAAAACAAAGCCTTATCAAGCTTCGTCTCCAGGGGAATGCCATGCGCCTCATTATGGCACAGGATAGCGTGAGCCATAGTCTCACTTACTCCCAGCTCCTTAGCCAGGTCAGCCCCCAGCTTACTATGGCTGTTCATGTCTCCTTCAGTGAGCTCTACATCTATATCGTGGAGAAGCCCGGTAATCCCCCACTCCTCCTCATCCTCACCAAAGCGCTTGGCTAGGGCATACATAATAGCCTCGGTAGCCAGCATATGCTTTACCAGATTTTTATTCTCCACATTAGCGTTAACTGAATCAAGAGCTTCTTTTCTAGTCATTTTCCCCTTTTACATTAACAGAAATTAGAGATGATTTCAAACTGGGCAGTGGTTAATTAGTCAAAGCATACTCAGTATCTTTATGTAAGACTCTGCCCAAATACTGGCCGGTAGCCGAGGCTTTTTCTTGAGCTATTCCCTCGGGCGTGCCGGTAGCGACAATATAACCGCCCTTGTCACCGGCTCCAGGTCCAAGGTCAACGATATGATCAGCGTTCTTAATCACATCCAGGTGATGCTCAATAACAATCACCGTGTTGCCCGCATCAACCAGACGCTGCAGAACTCTTAGTAGAGCGGCCACATCCTCAAAAGAGAGACCGGTAGTCGGCTCATCAAGAATATACAGTGTCCTGCCCGTGGACCGTCGTGACAGCTCGGTAGCCAGCTTCACCCGCTGTGCCTCACCACCAGAAAGAGTAGGTGCTGGCTGACCGAGACGAATATAACCCAGCCCCACATCGTGCAAAGTCTCCAGCTTGCCTCTTATCTTTGGGAAATGTTCAAAGAAAGACCGGGCTTGCTCCACCGTCATATCCAACACCTCGGCAATATTCTGGCCCTTAAATCTAATCTCCAGAGCCTCACGGTTATAGCGCTTCCCCTTGCAAACCTCACAGGGGACAGTTACGTCAGGCAGAAACTGCATCTCAATCTGGATATACCCCTCGCCACCACAAGCCTCACAGCGCCCGCCCCTAACATTAAATGAGAATCGACCGGGAGCATAGCCTCTCATCCGAGCTTCGGGAACAGCCGCAAAAAGCTCACGAACAGGGGTAAAGATTCCGGTATAGGTAGCCGGGTTACTACGGGGGGTGCGCCCGATAGGAGATTGGTCAATATTGACCACTTTATCAATATGCTCCACGCCGATAATATCGTCACAGTCGCCAGCTTTTTCCCTTGCCCGATAGAATATCTGGGCTAGCTTCTTATACATTATTTCATCAATGAGGGTGCTCTTGCCGCTGCCGGAAACCCCAGTGATACAAACAAACCTACCCAAAGGTATATGGACATCTATATTCTTCAGGTTATTCTGCCTCGCCCCTTTTATTACTATTTCCTCGCCTGAACCGGGGCGGCGCTTCAGCGGTAGAGGAATCTGCTTTGTCCCGTTGAGATATTGACCGGTTATTGACTCCTTTGAGTTCATAATATCGGATAGAGTCCCTGTTACCACAATCCAGCCTCCGTGTTCCCCGGCCCCCGGCCCCATATCAATAATGTGGTCAGCGGCTCGCATCATAGCTTCGTCATGCTCCACCACCAATATAGTATTCCCCAGGTCCCTCAGCCTTTTCAGGGTTTCTATTAAACGAAAGTCATCGGCGGGATGCAAACCCACCGTCGGTTCATCACAAATATAAAGTACTCCCATAAGCCCGCTACCAATCTGGGTTGCCAGACGAATTCGCTGTGCCTCACCGCCAGAAAGAGTAGCTGAGGGACGCTCAATAGTGAGATAGTCCAAGCCAATATCCTTCAGGAAACCGAGGCGGCCTCCAATTTCCTTGATAATTTGATGGGCAATCATTTGCTCACGTTCATTAAGCACACTACCGCCAATAGTGGTTAACCACTCCAGTGCCTGCTTAACTGACATTGAGCTGACGTCCATAATGTTTTTGCCACCGATAGTCACCGCCAAAGACTCTGGCTTAAGCCGCTTACCCTGACAAACAGGGCACGGTTTAGATGTCATGTAGCGCTCTATGTTAGCCCGGGAGTTTTCAGACTCCGTCTCGCGGTGCAATCGCTCCATGCAAGGGATTACTCCCTCGTAACCGGTGAAGTATTCCCTGATGTGACCAAACCGGTTTCGATACCTTACCAGCTCTCCTTCCTCGCCATAAAGTATCAGCTTAAGCTGGTACTCACTGAGCTCCTTAACCGAAGTGTGAAGAGAAAAACCGTGTCGCCGGGCTAAAGAATCAAGCTGGTCATAATACCAGGATTGCCATTGCCAAGGGCGGATGGCTCCTCCAGTTAGAGAGAGTTCCTTATTGGGGATAATTAGCTCAGGGTCTATCTCTTGCTTAATGCCTAAGCCAGTGCAGGCAGGACAGGCCCCGTGAGGACTGTTAAAACTGAATGTCCTGGGGGCAATCTCACCCAGGCTAATCCCGCAGTACACACAGGCAAAGTGCTCCGAGAACAGCAATTCCTCATCATCAACAATGGATACCAGCACCACCCCTGCCCCAAGCTTGAGGGCGGTCTCTACTGAATCAGCGATACGGCTCTGACTTCCACTCTGCCCGACTACCAATCTATCCACCACCGCCTCAATAGAATGCTTCTTATTCTTATCAAGCTGAAATTCTTCTGACAGGTCGTAGATATGTCCATCAACCCTAACCCTGACATAACCCGTCTTGCGCAAATCGTCAAACACCGACTGATACTCGCCCTTGCGGTCTTTAACCAGTGGCGCCAGAATCATAATGCGACTGTTTTCGGGGAGGTTTTGAATGGCATCAACAATCTGCTGCACCGTTTGCATGGTAATCTCCCGCCCGCACTTGGGACAGTGGGGATGACCAACCCGGGCAAAAAGCAGCCTCAGGTAGTCATAGACCTCAGTCACCGTGCCCACTATGGAGCGGGGATTGCGACTCGGTCCCTTTTGGTCAATAGAAATGGCCGGGCTAAGCCCTTCGATATAATCGACCTCTGGCTTTTCCATCCTGCCCAGGAACTGGCGGGCATAGGCAGATAGAGATTCCACATAGCGGCGTTGTCCCTCAGCATAGATGGTGTCAAATGCCAGTGAACTTTTACCTGAGCCAGAAACACCGGTAATAACTACCAGCTTATCACGGGGGATAGTTACATCAATATTCTTGAGATTATGCTCACGCGCCCCTTTGACAACTATGGCATCTAAAGGCATCTTCTCCTCCGTATGGCAAGCTTATTGTAACATTAGGACTAAAGTGCTCACAACTTCTCGTCACCCTTTGACATTCCTCTTTTTAAGAATTATCCTATCCGTAGATACATGAGAGAGAAGTCATGCGTGTGTCAAAGGTAGCCTTTGTATTAAGATTCGTGCTGGTAGGGTTATGTGTCTTTGCCGCTACTGGTTTCAGCTGTGCACCAAAACCTGCGCCATCGCCAGCCCCAGCCGTCTTCCAGGTCGCTGAGTTATCCATTAACCCCAACAAGGTTGACCCTGGGGAGGAAGTGACTATCAGGGCTAAGGTGACAAATATCGGCGGCACTCTCGCTAGCTATACTGTCGAACTGAAGATAAATGATGTCATTGAGGTAGCCCACCAAGTAGACCTGGCTCCCGGGACAAGCCAGCAATTGAGATTTAGTGTATATAAGGATATCCCGGGTACCTACATGGTTACGCTGGATGAACTAACCGGAAATTTTGTGGTGCTTGATCCCACTCAACTCGCACCAGCTCCAACTTCATCAACCCTACCCACCCTAACCTCAGCCGACTGCCATGTTACCGAGTTATCCGTTACTCCTACCGCGGTTGACCCTGGAGAGAAAGTAACTATCGAAGCCAAGGTGACAAATATCAGCAGCGCTATCGGTAGCTATACTGCCGAACTGAAGGTAAATGATGTCATTGAGGTAGCCCGTCAAGTAGACCTGGCTCCCGGGACAAGCCGGCAATTAAGGTTTAGTGTATATAAAGATATCCCGGGTACCTACACGGTTACGCTGGGTGAGCTAACCGGAAATTTTGTGGTGCTCGATACTGCTCAACCCCCGCCAGCCCCACCCACACGCATCTGGATACTGACCGAGGCTGAAGCTACTGACCTATTGCATAGGGCTATAGATAACCGGTGGATACATGAAAGTTCGGTTCATTTTTTGCCTGATAATAAAGTGGAGTTTAGGAAAAATTCCGAAAAGCTTACCACCACTGCTAGCGTCTCCGAAGGCAAGCTGTACCTTTTTGGTATTCGCCCGGAAGAATGGCTCTGGTTAAAATGGGACGTCGGCAGTTATACTAGCTATTCTGCGCCTAGAACTAAACTATATTTAACAGACCTTCCTCCGTGGTTTGACCCAGCAGAGGAAATTGCTTCTGATGTTACTGAGCTACCAACCTTTGTGTCCATCACCACTGAAGAAGGCAGAGCCATTATAAAATACCTGCGGCCTTAGTTTACCGAACTTGTCTTAATAGTATTAGAATTGTTGGTGATATGCTTGCCAGAATTAATAAAGAAATATAATATAGAGCAAGACTAAGTGTCCAAATCAATTGTCCCGGTTAACATAGCCACAGCAGTGAGGATTCGCATAGGAGAATTAAGTGAGCAGAGGCAAACTCTATAGGTTTGATGACGGCCAATTTGTAGCCAATATTAGATACCAGTTGTTCCATCACCCAGCAGCCACAAACTGGTGGGGAGAACTCACCCTCATCGACTATGTTCCCCTTAATGAGGGTGACATGTTTATAATTGAGTTAGAGGATAAGCGTAAAAGCAGATGTCACCTAAAAAAGATGGTTAACCGGGCGGTGCACGGAATTCCACCCCGCTACACATATCACGTCACCGGCTTCGGCCCGATTGAATAGTAAGATGTTTAAGGACTTTGTGTTTTATGTAGTTGCCGCTAATGTGATTGCCCTGATAGCAGCACTTGCTGGGGCAAGCCTTGCTGTAATTCTGTTTTCGTCTTTGCTAATTCCTCCGATTCTTCTTATTATCATCAGAGTTATCCGCTAAATAGTATGCCCACCGACTAACTCGGCACCACTTCCCTCTTTAGTGCCGTAACTAAATTCCGCACGGACACAGGTTTATGATATAGTATAAGATGAATTATGCTGGCTAAGGTAATGACCTGTGCTGTGGTGGGGTTGGAAGGGGCTATTGTTGAGGTTGAGGTAGATATTTCCCCTGGTCTACCCTCGTTTACTATCGTCGGCTTGCCTGACGCCGCCGTCCAGGAAGCAAAAGAGCGAGTCCGCGCTGCTATTCGAAACTCTGGCTGTACCTTTCCTATGAAGCGCATTATAGTTAATCTTGCCCCCGCAGACCTCAAGAAAGCCGGCCCTGCCTACGATTTGCCTATTGCTATTGGTATCCTGCTTAGTTCAGAGCAGATATATGCTGATACTTCTCAAACCATCTTCCTCGGTGAGTTATCGCTGGATGGCAGTTTGCGCCATACCAATGGTATCTTACCTATGGTTGCCCTAGCTCACCAAGAAGGATTATCCAACATTATTGCGCCTGCTACTGACGCCAAAGAGTCATCATTAATAGAAGGCACTAAAATCACCCCCACCACCTCACTATCCCAGCTGGTAAGCTATTTCCGTGGAGAAACGCTGATTCCTGAGTATGAGCCGGAAGAAGTTGAGGACTATGCCCCACCCTCCCCATCAACTACTGACCTGGCTTACATTAAAGGGCAAGAGCATGTCAAGCGAGCCTTAGAGGTAGCTGCGGCTGGCGGACATAATATAATAATGAGGGGACCGCCGGGAAGCGGTAAAACACTACTGGCGCGCTCTCTTTCTTCCATACTCCCGCCAATGACCACCGAGGAGGCTCTGGAGGTTACCAAGATATACAGTGTAAGCGGTCTCCTCCCTCCAGATACCCCCTTGATCAGGCAACGACCTTTCCGTTCCCCTCACTACACTATTTCCAACGCTGGTCTGGTGGGTGGCGGACATTGGCCCAAACCGGGTGAGATAAGCCTCAGCCATCGGGGGGTGCTCTTCCTTGACGAGCTTCCCGAATTTGGGCATTCGTTACTGGAAACGTTGCGCCAGCCTCTAGAAGACAAAATAATCACTATCAGCCGCGCTCAGGGTAGTGCAGTCTTCCCCGCCAACTTTACCCTGGTAGGCGCGATGAACCCCTGCCCCTGTGGCTACTACGGGGACCCTTTCAGACAGTGTACCTGCCCGGCCAGTCTGGTTTCCCGCTATCAGCGGCGTATCAGTGGACCATTCATTGACCGGGTTGATATATTCATTGAGGTGCCCCATATTGACTACGAAAAGCTTGCTGACGACAGGCTAGGGGAAAAATCAGACAAGGTTCAAGCTAGAGTTAAAGCCGCCCGTTCCCGGCAACAGAAGCGTTTCCAGGGGACAAAACTGAGTTGCAATGCTGAAATGACGCCAGCTGAGGTAAGGGAATTTTGCCAGGCAGAAGACTCAGCCCGGAGCCTGTTGAAGGCAGCGATGAAGCAACTCTACCTCTCCGCCCGAGCTTTCCACCGCATCCTCAAGCTAGCCCGCACCATCGCCGACCTGGAAAATGGTGAAATAATTCAAGCCCACCACCTGGCTGAAGCCATCCAGTATAGACCAAGAAGCCAGCTATAACCCGCTGGTGGGATTTTCTATGCATAACTGATGCTACCGCAAATTAGCTCGAAAGGAGGAGATGTCATTGCTTTTAGGAGAGTCACTGGGGTTTGTCGCCGGGGCACTGGTAACCTGTAGTGCCATCCCTCAACTCATGCGTGTCTTCAAACTTAAAAGTGCCCACGAGATAAGTCTGCTTTTTACCGCTTTACTCTTGCTGGGCATCATCTTCTGGACAACTTACGGAATTTACTTTGGGCTTACCCCG
>Ga0209978_10000038_pt1 | contig 38564 bp, 41 predicted proteins | sample BentaG_FD_182805 | JGI IMG/M metagenome (GOLD analysis project Ga0209978, IMG submission 182805) | Deep subsurface microbial communities from South Atlantic Ocean to uncover new lineages of life (NeLLi) - Benguela_00093 metaG (SPAdes)... | ecosystem: Environmental > Aquatic > Marine > Oceanic >... | reverse complement strand
TGACCAGTGCTTGGACCAGTTCTCTGGACGTTTACGATTACGCATGGAGTTTCGGTCATGAAGGCATAGCCTATGTTTTCCTGCATGAGGCTGAAGCCTGGGCCTGAGGTGGCGGTCATGGCTTTCGCTCCTGCCCAGCTTGCTCCTATAACTGTGCCTAGGGAGGCTAGTTCGTCTTCCATTTGGATGGCTATGCCGCCTTCTTGGGGTAGTCTTAGGGCTAGGTGTTCGGCGATTTCGCTGGAGGGGGTTATTGGGTATCCGGCGAAGAATCTGCATCCGGCTGTTATGGCTGCTTCTGCGCAGGCTTGGTTTCCTTGCCAGAAGTGGATTTTTGTCAAGTTTTGTCTGCTCCTTTTTTTCTTGTTATTTTGTTTGGGATGTGGGTAATATGGGTGAGGTTGAACTTCTTTGTTATGAGTGTCTTCTAATTATCTAGAGTAGGGGGAGGGGGCTACATAGTCTCAACATGGTTTGTGGCACAAAACACACAACATTTGATTTTTCTCTCTCTGGAGATAGACTCCCCCTGTTTTTCTTTATATAGTCTCAACATTCTTCGGCGCGTTTGCGGTACATGCAGGTCTCTGGACGGTATTAGTCTTTTGTTGGTGAGGAGAATTTTATTGTTGAACGTTTCTCTTATGCGCGCGTTGAGTGTTTCATTGGGTTCTTCGGTGCGGTAAATGCTTTTTCGTATGTCCCCTCTTTTTTCTTCGTCCTAAACTCAAGTTGAGAGACGTATAAGGAACAGTTTTTAGGGTAATCAACGTTTAATTTACGAGGTGGTCATCAAAATGAGCCCTAAAATTCTGATAATGTACGATTCTAGAACCGGCAACACCGAGAAACTAGCTGAGGCTGTGGCAGAAGGGGTTAAACGGGTCTCAGGGGTCACCGTTGAACTGAAGAGAGCCGAGTCCATAACTCCAGAAGATGTCACTGACGCCGACGGGTACGCAGTTGGGTCTCCGTCGCATTTCAGCATCATGTCCGGCAAAATACTGACACTCTTGACAGATCTTTATTCCATACGCCATAAGATGGCGGGTAAGCCAATGGCAGTATTCACAACAGGAACCGGCGGTCAAGTAACGGCCCTCGAAAACATCGATCGAATCATCGGAGTCTTTAATCCGAGGTTCGTAAAGCCTGGAATAGCTATAGAAGGCGCTCCTCGGGAAGCCGATGAACTTCAGGCGGCGAAGCTGGGAGAAAAGCTTGCGAAGGCTGTGGTGAAGAAAGCTAGTTAGGATAGACTACAAACTGCTAAAGAAAATGTACAAGCTTTCTCAAGCGGTACTAGATTATTAGTGTTCGCCAACCGCTTTTGGGTAGCCTTCGTCCTCTAATTGAATAGTGGTGTGGTCGATTCCAAACTCTTCTTTCAACATATCGATCAAAGTCGAGATTAGCTTCTTTCTGTTTGTCCCCTTTTTCACCACCACGTGACCACTCATGCAACACATCTTAGTTGGAGTGATACACCATACGTGAAGATCATGAACTCTTTTCACGCCTTTCACTTCAAGTATTCTGCGCTCTAGCGCACTTACGTCGGCGCCTTTACAAAAGATAGCCTCATTGCATTCAATATTACAGCCAGAGACAGCCCCATGTCACCAATTCCTACCGCAAGCCATAATGTTACAAGTCCTAGAACAGTTAGGACGGCCAAACTCCCCTTTATCAGAATGGAAGAATAAATGTTTTCTTTCATTACCTTAACCGTCTTCTTGCTAAGGTCAACTAGATAGGGTAGCTTTGAAAGGTCATCTTGCATCAAAGCAACGTCAGCTGTTTCCAAGGCAACGTCGCTTCCCATAACACCCATTGCTATGCCCACATTTGCCTTAGCTAGAGCAGGGGCATCGTTGACGCCGTCTCCAACCATGACCACATGCTTTCGATTCTTTCTCAGTCCCTCAACTATCTTCAGTTTTTCTTCAGGCGAAAGCTCTGCAAAATAGTTATCGATCCCTAACTGTCTCGCTATCACTCTAGTTGTTTCCTCGTTGTCTCCACTGATCATGACCACCTCCAAGCCCATCTCCTTGAGTTTGCTTATTGTTTCGATGGAGTGTTCTTTTATGGTATCTGCTGTCGCAATGATACCAGCCACTCTGCCGTTTTTAGCCACCAAAGTGATAGTTTTTCCTTGAGACTCCAATCTCTTAACATGTTCTTCCACTTCCTTAGTTATTTTAACCCCATTTTTCTCCAGTAGCTTAATGCTGCCGCTGAGTATCTTGTTTCCATTGTACCTCGCTATGTTTCCTTGTCCCGAAACATACTGAAAGTATTCTGGGTCTGGAATTGCAACGCCTAGTTCCTTTGCCTTCTTCGTTATAGCCGTACATAAGGGGTGGGTTGAATATCTTTCACAGGTTGCTGCAAGTGTCATCACGTCCTCTTGAGTTAGAACCGGACTGCTGGATTTAATATGAATGACATCGGTGACCTCAGGTTTTCCCTTTGTCAGAGTTCCTGTCTTATCGAAAGCAATGATTTTCATTTTGCTCATTTCCTCAACGTAAGTGCCACCTTTGATCAGGGCACCGTTTCTTGCGGCGCTGGTTATTCCGGAAACTATTGAAACTGGTGTGGAGATCGCTAAGGCACATGGACAAGCCACCACGAGTAGAGTCAACGCCCGATAAACCCATTCAGTGAAGGGTGCATTGAAAGCAAGAGTTGGGACAACCGCCACAAGTGCAGCCAAGGATATAACTGAGGGAGTGTAATACTTTGCAAACTTGTCGACAAACCTCTCGGTTGGGGACTTTTGCTTTTGGGCTTTTTCAACGAGTTTAACAATTTTTGAAAACATAGTTTCGTCCGATCTCTTGGTTACCCGAACCTCTAGAAACCCTTCTTCGTTCAAAGTTCCTGCATAGACGTCATCGCCAACCTGCTTATATACTGGTATAGATTCCCCAGTAATTGAAGCTTGATTGACACTTGAAGCGCCTTTTAGAATTATGCCGTCTAAAGGTATCCTTTCTCCCGGCCGAACCACGATTGTTTCTTGGAGGTTGATAGCGTGAACGTGAACTTTGACTTCTTTCCCATTCTTTTTAACTGTAGCCGATTCCGGAGCAAGTTTCATCAAGGCTCCCACGGATCTTCTCGTCCTTTCAATGGCATAATCCTCAAGGAACTCCGCTATGGAGAAGAAGAATATCACTGTTGCTCCCTCCTCTCCGTGACCTATAAGGAAGGCGCCCACTGCGGCTATTGTCATAAGAAAATTCATGTCCAAACGTTTTTTTAACAGAGAAGACACGCCTCTCTTTACGATTTCGTATCCAGTAACTGCCACGACCAACAGAAAGAAAACTGTAGCTAACGTACTTTCTTTTAATACGAATTCAAAGGATAAGCCCAACGAAAGTAGCGTTGCTGAAACAATTATAATCGCTGTTTTCTTTCTTTCCCAAAGAGGCTGTTTTTCCTCAAAAATATCTGTGGCACATATAGAACAACTTTCCTGGTGATTGTGCTCCACTTTGCTTTCCTTCGTTTCTTCAACACAACGGACATATTATCGCTATATTGGCTATTATCCACGAGAAACTTATTAATCTAGTGCTAATTCAGGATTCGAAATTAATAAAATTTATTAAATTCTACTGTAATTGTTATTAAGGAGGCTTCTTTATGCCTATTGTAAGTATTTCCATTACAAGCGAGTTGCTGAAGAAAATAGACGAGTTTGTGCGGGAGCGAGGCTACTCTAGCCGTTCAGAAGCGATTAGGGACGCTGTAAGAGATTCTTTATCCGAATATGATTTGGGCAGATTTAAAAAAGGTAAAGTAGCCGCGACGATAACGGTCATCTCAGAGCATGAGAGACACGACGTAGATGAGCGGTTGACACGACTAAGACACGAGCATGACGACATAGTCTCTGCCAACATGCACATTCATATAGGACATGAATATTGCCTAGAAATTTTCATCACGGAAGGAGAACTTAAACAAGTTCTTAACTTCATTGGCAGAATTCGAGCGATGAGGGGTATTGAACAGGTAAAATACACTATGACGCCATTAATAGAAAATCGGTTTAAAGAGTGAGATGTCACAAATTCGTGCTGTTAATGAAGAAGGATGTGGTAATGCCTAAGGCTATTTCAAGATGTCTTGTGCCTCTTGGCGGATGGAGGTGTTCGTGCATTGGGACCTCGCGCTCATTATAGATTATCTGTTCGTTGCTATTAAACCTGAATTTCTTGTTAGGTCTAAAAGCTTAATAGTAAGTAGGGAATTCCCAAAAGGAAAGTGAAAGCAAGTTGTCTAGTCTACTTAATATCATTATTGCAACTTTTGTCGTCAGCCTTTTTTCATTGGTTGGAATATATGCCTTATCTCTAAAAGAAAAAAAGTTGCACAGAATCTTGTTAGTCCTTGTCGCTTTTTCCGCCGGGTCGATCCTTGGAGCTGCGTACTTTGACCTTCTCCCAGAGGCTATAGAGCTTGTTGAGGAGTCGATTGTGTTTATCTACATCACCTTGGGTTTCATCTTGTTCTTTTTCCTCGAGCGGTTCATTTATTGGTACCATGGACACGGTCATGAAGCCGACATATCCGCTGAGATTGCCGATCGGGCCTCCACCAAGGGTTTTGCCTATCTGAACCTTATCGGTGACGGAATTCACAACTTTGTTGACGGGATGGTTATCGCCGCCAGCTTCCTGATTGGATTCTCGGTTGGATTAGCTACAACCGTTGCCGTGATTTTCCATGAGCTTCCTCAGGAAATGGGAGACTATGGGATTCTGGTTTACGGAGGTTTCAAGCGGAGTAGAGCTCTGTTGCTTAATTTTGTGGTAGCCTTAACAGTTGTTTTGGGAGGAATCTCCGCAGTTTTCTTCATAGAAACGGTTGAAGCGTTAAGTGGATTGTTAATAGCCTTTTCAGCAGGCGGTTTCATTTATCTGTCGGCTTCAGAGTTGATTCCCGAGCTGCATAAAGAGAAAAGTTTCAAGAAATCTGTAGTTCAATTTGTTATGTTTATTCTAGGGATTGCCCTCATATGGTCGTTGGGCATCATCTTTCCCGAATAGAAGAACTCACTCCAAACAATCAAGTTGATACCATTTCACATCTTTGTTCAATGGATGTATACACGCAAAAGTTATGTTTTCCTTCATGTTACATGAATTGAGGTTTGAAACATGCCGAAGTTGCTAAAACTGCTTATCCTCTACTACAGCCAAACCGGGAACACCGAGAAGATGGCTAGAGCAGTTGAAGAGGGAGCGAAATCGGTAGCAGGCGTAAATGTCGAAGTAAAGTACTTTGCGAGACCGGAAGAGTTGGCGGAGGCGGACGGCATAATTCTTGGAATGCCCACTTACCACCACGACATAGGCATAGACATGAAGAAACTCTTAGAAGAATTGGCGGTCAAGGGGATTAATTTAAAGGCTAAGGTAGGGGCAGCCTTTGGTTCCTATGGATGGAGCGGAGAGGCTCCTCGCATGCTGTTGGAGGTCATAAAAAACAAGTTTGAGATGGAAATCATAGAGCCCCCTCTACTAATAAAATACAATCCAGACGAAAAGGGCTTAGAAGAATGCCGAAAATTGGGAAAAACCGTTGCTGAGAGGATTGTGAAGGCAAGTCTAAGTTCCTAATAATTATAATGTTGCGTTCCAACTTTAGCAGTTCAACCCAACCGAGTCCGATGGAGTATTTTTCGTAAAAATAGGGAAGTTTAATATTAATGAATTATCAATTTCCATCGGGTGAAACTTAAAATGCCTTCCATTAAAGTCTTAGAAAACGTTTTCTGGGTTGGAGCCGTCGACTGGAATGTTAGACATTTTCACGGCTTCGCCTACTCAACCCATCGTGGAACCACATACAACGCCTATCTAATCGTCGACGAAAAAACGGCCCTAATCGATACTGTTTATGGTCCCTTCGCGGAAGAAATGATAGAAAGGATTAGGCAGATCGTTGACCCTTCTAAGATAGACTATGTTGTGGCTAACCATGTTGAAACGGATCATTCTGGAGCCATTTCCGAAATTTTGAAACTGGCCCCTCAAGCAAAGGTGGTAGGCACCGCCCGATGCAAAGAGGGATTGCAAAAACACTATTTTGGCAACTGGGATTTCCAGGTTGTAAAAACCGGCGACGAAATAAGTCTAGGCGAAAGAAGTTTAGAATTCATTGAAGCCCCTATGCTTCACTGGCCAGATAGCATGTTCACCTACATAGAAAAAGATGCCCTACTCTTACCCAATGACGCGTTTGGACAGCACTTGGCAACCTCCAAACGATTCGACGATGAAGTTGACGAGAAAATACTGATGGAAGAGGCAACCAAATATTACGCCAACATCTTGTGGCCGTTCAGTCAATTGATAATAAGGAAGATTGAGGAAATTCAGAAGCTAGGCTTGAAGATTAGCATGATTGCGCCGAGCCATGGTATTATCTGGCGTGGCAACCCAACGAAAATAGTTGAGGCTTATCTCAGATGGGCAAAGGGAGAGGCGGGGAGAAAGATTCTGGTTGTGTATGATACTATGTGGGGTAGCACAGAAAAAATGGCTAAAGCATTAGTTGAAGGCATAAGCAGCGAGGGTGTTGAGACGATGCTGTTTAGGCTTCCATTTTCGGATCGAGGAGACATCATTAAAGAACTTCTCGAAGCGAAAGGGATACTTGTTGGTTCGTCAACCATTAACAACAGTGTTCTACCAACCGTGGCTCCATTTTTGGAGGAGATGCAGGGTTTAAGGCCGAGAAATAAATTGGCTGCTGCCTTCGGTTCATATGGCTGGGGAGGTGGAGCGGTTAAGACTATTGAAGAGAGTCTGGAGAAGGCGGGTATGGAAATGGTTGCTCCTGCGTTGACGGTTAAATGGGTTCCTGACAAGAAGGAAATCCAGAAATGCTTCGAGTTTGGAAAGGAATTCGCAAAGAAAGTAACGAAAACCAAATAACTCTAAATTTTATGGCGATTAAAATAAAATTGAGTCCTTTGCAACAAGCAGGCTTTCCAGCGGCTATTCTTAAGTTTTCGGGATCTTTTCATGTGCGCACATTTAAATAATTAAAACCAGATAAACCCACTCTTATTCGCAGGGAGTATTCCAGTTGGTCCTTGAGACAATATTCGCGATCGCAGCTCTCATTCTAGGAATTGCGCTTCTGACTTATTCCAGCGACAAGGCAGTTGAGCACTCGGTGAAAATCGCTTTAGAATGGGGGTTTTCTCCGTTCATGACTGGTCTTATACTAGTATCTCTAGGCACGGATTTTCCAGAAATCGTCAACTCAATCGCCTCATCCGCGTTAGGTCACGGAGACATAAACGTAGGGGACTCCCTCGGATCTGTCTTAACTCAAATGACTTTGGTATTCGGGCTTATTCCGTTCTTAGGCGGAATTTTCAAAGTGGAGAGGAAAGAGATAGCGGTCATCGGGGCCTGCGAGGTCTTAGCACTCATACTTGCAGTGTCAATAGCTGAGAAGGGATACATTACGAGGATAAACGCACTTTTTTTGGTGGCTAGTTGGCCAGTCTTCATGCTATTGACTAGATGCGCCACGGCAAAGAATGCTAAGGAAAAAAAGCAGGTGGTAGCAAGTACCGATGAGAGACATCGTCGTCACTTTGTGATAGCCATTCTAGGATTCATAGGCGTTGCGATCGGAGCCTACGTTGTGATACAATCAGTAATTACACTGTCAACGGTCTTTCGCATTCCCGAGTACCTCATCAGCTTCTTCGTACTCGCGATCGGAACATCTCTCCCAGAGGTCGTGGTCACCTTAATGGCCGTCCGCAAGAAACAGTATGAGCTTGCGATAGGAGACGTCATAGGAAGTTGTATTGTCGATGCAAGTTTTTCCATTGGAATCGGACCGCTAATCTTCCCGATTACGATATCTGGGGAGCTTGCTACGATCACAGGCTTGTATGCGATATTTGGTTCCATCGTGGTGGTATTAACGCTTGCACTAAGAGAGAAAGTTGACAAGAAAGCGGGAGCATTATTCATCATTGTATACGCACTTTCCTATACATTGCTACCGACATGTATGCAATTCTAACAATGAAACAGTTATTTGCTGACTTCACGTTTCTCTGATCTTTCCTTCTCCAGCCTCATCCACCAATCAGGAACCCTCGCATCCTCAGCCATGTCCCAGTAGTCGAAGGGCTTTATATCCAAGACCGGTGTGCCGTCAAACGCGTCGAGACCGCGAACAATTAAGACGTTGCCTTCTACCTCTAAGAGCTCAACCAATGTTATCCCTATGGGATTTGGACGATGTGGTGTCCGTGTCGCAAAGACTCCCAGCAGGGGCATGTCCTCTCTACCCCTGGGATGAACCTTCACCGTTCTTCTCTCTTCGTTTGAAATTTCATGCATCCAAAATATCACAAATAAATGCGAAAAATCTTCGATTCCGTCCAAAGCTTCTGCCAGATCCTCGCGAAGAACTATCTGTGAAACGTTCCTTCTATCCCTAACTTCCTTTCCAACAGCCTTCGTTTTGACGAAACCTATCGGTTTCAACTCGATCTTTTCTGTAGCTGACATCCCATCACTCAGCTTTTCTAGTCTTAAGGAGCCATCTTTATTATTGGAGACATCTTCTCAGGGTCCACGACGACATCAACAATGGCTGGTTTATCCGATTTGAAAGCTTGTTCCAAGGCCTTATCCATTTCTTCTGGTTTTTCCACCCGATAGCCTTCCCCACCACAAGACTTCGCAAAGTCTGCAAAGTTTGGGTTCACAAATTCTGTTCCAAATTCTTTATACCCATACATCATCTGCTCCTTCTTTATATTCTTCAATTTGCTGTCGTTGAAGAGCACAACTTTTATGGGGAGCCTATTGTAGACGGCCGTTGTGAAGTCGGCCATGAGCATGCCGAATCCTCCATCGCCCGTGACGCATATCACCTGCCTGTTTGGGAAGTCTATCTGGGCTGCGAGGGAAGCTGGAAGCGCGAAGGCCATGCTTGCCATGTTGGCTGACATGAGGGTTTCTTCACCATCGCAGGTGTATTTTTTGTAGAACCAGTACGTGTGGTCTCCCACATCAACGCAGATGATGGCGTTCTTTTCAGCGTGTCTTTTTATGGCTTGAATCACGAAGCCTGGGCATATAGGAACGGACACGTTTTCGGAGTCTTCCCTTATCTCTTCGAGATGCTCCTCTTTGATTTCCTTGATCTCGTCAAAATACTTCTTATCCGGCTTCTTTGCAGACACCTTTTTGATTAACATTTTCAAAACCGCTCTTGCGTCACCCGTTAGACCGACCTTAATCGGAAAACTTTTTCCAAGCTTCACGCCATCAATGTCAATTTGAACTATCGGTAGGTGTGGTACAAGGTTTCTCTGCCTGAACCCTGATCCGACAACGATGACGAGGTCCGCTTTAGTCATCGCTTTAGCCGCAAAACGGGTGCCTATGGATCCTAAAACGCCTACAGCTAAGTGGTGAGTTTCTGGGATGACGCCTTTCGCCCTAGAAGTGGTCGCAATCGGCGCAGATATCTTTTCCGCGAGTTCAATAACCTCTTTTCCGCAGTTACGTATCCCCCAACCTCCCAAAATGATGGGCCTCCTACTCTCATCAATGAGCTTCGCTGCCTTCTCTACGTCCTCATCTATGGGAGCCACGATTTGTTTGAAAAGGTGCTCCTCTCGCTTCCATATCTCATCCTCCAGCTCTTCTGTGAGAACATCTGTGGGCAGGCTTAACAGTGCCACTCCACGTTTAAGGTATGCATTTTTCACAGCCAACACGGTCAAGCTGATTGCTTGGGCAGGCTTGGCGATTGTTTCATTGAAAACCGTGAACGGTTCGAATAGTTCAATCTGATCGATCTCTTGTAGGGACTCACTTCCCAAGAAAACTTGAGGAACCTGTCCTGTCAAAGCTAGGACTGGCGCTCCATCGGTGGCAGCGTCCATCAACCCTGTAATCAGGTTGGTTGCTCCAGGACCAGCAATGGACAAACAAACTCCGATTTCACCTGTGAGTTTTGCGTGGGCCGACGCCATGAAGGCAGCGCTCTCTTCATGCCTTGTTAAGATGAATTTTATCTTGTTTTGGTTTCTCAAAGCCTCTACGAGGGGTAGGTTGGAATCGCCTGGGATTCCGTAGATGTATCTTACACCTATCGCCGACAGTTGTTCAACTATTTTCTCCGCCACAGTCGGAACCTTGACAACTTCCTTCTTTTCCGGTATTTCCTTTCCGATTCTAACGAAGGCTGACTTGGGTGCTCCACAAACAGGGCACACCCAACTTGGACTAAGGTCTTTGAACCTTTTGCCTTCTTTTTCTTCATCATAAATGTAGTTACAAACAGTGCATTTCCACTTAACCATTTAAATTACCAAACCATTCTTTGTTTCCAAAAATATAAGCCCTTTCAGTGAATCTAAAGCTCAAAAGTCTTTTAGCATGCATCCTTCAATTGGGTAGTTGATGCCTATGGCTAAAAAAACTTACGATATAATTATTGTAGGAGCTGGTCCCGCTGGATTAACTGCTGGAATCTACGCCGCAAGGATTGGGCTTAAAACGTTAATTCTTGAAGGAACGTTGCTTGGTGGCCGAGCCATAGAAGCCGCAATGGTGGAAAACTTTCCAGGATTTCCAGACGGAATAACTGGGGCGGAACTGATACAGAGGATGACCGACCAAACTAAAAGATTTGGAGCAGAACTAAAATTTCCCGAAGAAGTCATTAACATAAACTTAAACGACGAAACGAAGATAGTAAACACAAAGAAAGAGGCATATCAGGCTCAAGCACTCATCATTTCTACAGGAGCCCAACGGAAAAAACTTCTAGTCCCCGGAGAAAGCAAATTCTTAGGACAGGGTGTTTCCTACTGCCCCATCTGCGACGGCGCCTTCTTCAAAGGCTTAGAAGTGACGGTGATCGGATCTGGCGACGAAGCCGCAAACGACGCCCTATTCCTGACGAAAATCGCGAGGAAAGTTACCATGATTTCGAGTAAAGAAGAAATGGAAATGTCAGAGGCGTTGAGAAAAAAACTGGAAGAAAAGAAGAATTTTCAAGTTCTACTGGACGCAAGGGTTAAGGCGATCGAAGGAGACACCGCTGTCAAGGCCATAACAATAGTTGACATTAAAACCAACAAACAACAGAAGATTCCAACCGATGGAGTTTTCATTTCTCTAGGAAGGGTGCCAATGACACAGATAGTGCAAAAGGCTGGAATCGAGGTAGACAAAATAGGTTGCATAAAAGTTGATCGTCGGCAAAGAACAAACGTAGAAGGCGTTTTCGCTGCTGGAGACTGCACTTGCGGTGGAATGCAGATGGTCACTGCTGCTGGTGAAGGTGCTACAGCCGCGATTAGAGCCTCAACATACGTAAAAAGGACGAAAAAATCTTAAGAACGTAGGCTTTCTTTTAACGATGGCGGGCTCTGAGTATTCTTTCTTTGGCAATGTTTACAGCCGCGTCTCTCAGTCCTATGTCTTTTTCCTCGGCATATTCCAAAACTGTTATAGTGTTTCGCCGAATCTTTCTCTGGACGAGTTTTAACATCCGCTTCGGATTGTAACCCCTATATTCAGCGTAGGAAGATATGACGCCGCCAGCGTTTGCAAGGATGTCAGGTACAACCAAGACTCCTCTCTTCCGTAAAACTTCCTCTATTTCCGGCCTTACAGGAATGTTGGCGGCCTCAACTACCATTTTTGCTTTAACACGGTCTACGTTGTCCTTTGTGATAACATCCGAAAGAGCAGCGGGAATAAGAATGTCTATTGGAAGCCCAAAGATTTCCTTGTTGTCCAACACTTTCCCGGGTCTGTAGTTTATGACCGAGCGAGTTGCTCTCTTGACCTTGTATAGTTTTTTGTATTCTAACCCTTCCGGGTTGTATATGCAACCTTTAGAGTCGGAAACTGCCACAACTTTTACATCAATCTGTGTCAGGTATTCGGTCACGTAGGAACCGACGTTTCCAAAGCCCTCTATCGCTGCTGTTGCGTCTTCAATGTCCAAGCCTACGTAATTTGTTGCCGTAAATGTGGCTTGCACTACTCCGAAGGCTGTGGATCCATATTCATGGGGGATGCCACATTTCACACCAGGCTTGACGCACATGTGGGCTGGTTTTCCAGTGCAAGCCTTCATGGAGCCGTTTTCTTTGGCAAAAACAGCCATTTCTTCTTCTCCTGTGTTTATGTCTGGTGCGGCTACGTAGAGTTTTGGACACACGGGTTTCAGGGCTCTGGAGAAGGCTCGTATTATTTCCATCTTCTTTTCTTTGGATATCTGCTTTGGATCAGCGATTATCCCGGATTTTGCTCCTCCGAAAGGTAGTTCTGCGAGGGCGCATTTCCATGTCATTGTTCTGGCTAAACGAAAGATTTCTTCTGTTGTGATGGTGGGTAACATTCTGATTCCGCCTTTGCCTGGGCCAAGAGTTGTGTTGTCAATGACCAGAACACCTTTCATCTCCACCTTGGGATCGTAGACGTGCAGTATTTTCTCTGGACCCCACTCGTCAGCGAACTTTTCTATTTCAGTGGTTATTTTTGTTCCCTCAGAACAAAATTGTGGTAGCTATATATTTGATTGTTGTTAAGAAAGGCTGCAAGGAGGAAGTGAATTCTATTTTGACGCCTGTCTTAGCGTTGTTTGAATAGGTATGCGAAAGAGGAGGGATTTTCGTGTACGTTATGCCTTGTTATGTTTGGGTTCTTAATCTTTGCCTAAAGAAGCTAAAGGTTAAAAAGCGTACGAAATTAATGATTTTGGGGTGATTGTTTGCCAGAATATGAGAACCCTGATGAATTGAGTGAGAAAGCCAAAAATCTGGAGAGGGTGAGGCAATCGTTAATCGAAGAATTGGAGGCCATAACTCGCTATGAACAAAGAATTGAGGTTACTAAAGATGAATCTCTGAAAAAGCTTTTAAAACACAACATGGACGAAGAGAAGGAACACGTAGCCATGCTTATTGAATGGCTGAGAAAGAACGACCCAACTCAAGATAAGATGTTCGAAGAACACGACTGAAATCTCTACAATCAACTGCCAGACCACATGGGAAAACTGTTATTTAGATTAGCAGAAGTAACCATGATGCGGTAAAAGATGAAAGTAGAAGAAAACGAAAAAAATGAGGAAACTTGCAAGGATTTCTGCGGGAGCTGCCCAAGTTATCCGGCATCTGGCGAGTGGCTTTTCTGTGCGAGGGGAAAGAGCGTCAAGAAGATCTCAAGGAACGGATGCTTATGCCCATCTTGTCAAGTTTATATGGACTACGTCCTTCAAGGCGATTATTTCTGCGATGAAGGGACAGCCGAGTAGCCTTCCCTTTTTTCTAGCCGTAACTAAACTCCAACCCTAGCGGAAAGTCGCTGGTTATCAGCGTTTACTCAACTACAACCTTTTTCTCTCTTCCTTCCCATACCCCATGTAGGTTGCAGAACTCTCGCGCCCTCAACGTGGCAGTTTCGTTCAAGGTTACGTTTAAGGTCACAACGTATTTGTCGGACATCTCAGAAGCGAACTCCACTCTGGATATTAGGCGTTCTCCAGCGTAGAGCTCCAACCAGTTTATCCAATGTCCCAAGGTGTTCGGATGCTCGACGCCTTCGATTCCGCCGACTTTAACTTTTACGGTGAAGGATTCTTTAGCTTTTACTTTTTCAGGCGTTTCGATTATGGGCACGTGTTTCTTGGCCATGTCGGTTAGGTTTGCCCAGTCTTTGGGTTTATTTAGTTCCGTTAACGAAAATTCTTTTTCATAACTCAAACTTACTCCTCCTTAGGACTTTATCTTTGCCAAGTGCTAGAGAAGTCATTTTTGAAATCATATAAGTCTTTCTTGCGCGCGCAAAAATTTATTAAATCTGAAATACACCCCTATGGGAATAAGGAAAAATCTGTATCAATAGCATTAATAAAAATACGGAAGATAAAAGTATGAATGTTCTCGTGCTTGGCGGCGGAATAGGAGGAGTTGTTGCTGCCAATGTGTTAAGTAGAAAATTAGGCAGGGAACATGAGATCGTGCTTGTTGACAGGAGGACGAAACATAGATTCTCTCCCTCATACCCTTGGCTTATGATGGGATGGAGGGAACCCCACCAGATCACTAGGAATTTGAACTTGCTTAACAAAAAGGGCATCAAATACATTAACGGTGAAGTCTTGAAGATTGATCCAGCAAATAGATTCGTGAAAACGAGCACTAAGGACTTTGTATATGACTATCTTATAGTAGCGCTAGGCGCCGAACTGGCCCCAGAGACGATACCTGGATTTTCCGATAAGGCCTATCACATCTACGAGTTGGAGGAGGCAATGAAGTTCAGGGAAGTATTAAGGAACTTTTCGGGCGGAGCCGTCGCCGTGGGTGTGTCAAGCCTTCCCTTCAAGTGCCCAGCAGCGCCTTATGAAGCCGCTCTCTTCATGGACTACCACTTCAGAAGGAACAGAATACGAGACAAAGTTGACATGTATTTTTTCACGCCAGAAGGTCGGCCCCTGGGGGTAGCTCCCCCACAAATCGGGCACATGGTGAAGGAAATGCTAGAAGGTCGTGACATAACTTATCATTCTAACCTCAAATTAACTTCCGTGGACCCGGAGAAGGGAGAAATCACCTTTGAGGGAGGGAAGAGCATGAACTTCGACTTGCTCTTCGCTGTTCCTCCACATAGAGCCCCCAGTGTCGTTGGAGAATCGGGCCTAACCGACGAATCGGGCTGGGTTTCCGTGGACAGAAGGACCCTGAGGACGAAATATGACGAACTCTTTGCCCTAGGAGACGTTACTAAAATAATGTTGGCTATGGGAAAGCCTTTGCCCAAGGCTGGAGTCTTTGCCCACGGTCAAGCAGAGGTTGTAGCCCACAACATTGTCGCTGACATCCAAGGTAATAGAGAAAGGGAGTTTGATGGACGGGGCGAATGCTTCTTGGAAATAGGCTATGGGAAGGCTGGCATGGTGAGGGGCAACTTTTACGCCGAACCCACGCCGGATGTCAAAATGCGGTGGCCAAGGCTCAGCAGAGTATGGCGCTGGTCCAAAATACTCTTCGAAAAGTACTGGTTCTGGCGATGGTTCTAATTACCCAAAGATGCGCACGCCGGTTACATCATGCTCTCGAGGAGGGGAGTAGTGTCCACATCTTCTATTGGTAATTTTGTGAGCGGCATACCCTTTACGTGTGGAAGACTGTCACGGTACGTGGGTCTTTCTTCTTTGTAGAAGATTCCGATGGGTATTCGGTCTCCCCATTCGAAGCTCTTCTCTAGAGCCTTCTGTCTATCAGCGTAATCGTGGCCTTCCTCTTCCAGTTTGTAGACCCTTTGGCGGAACCAGTCGTAGGTGTTCAGGTAGTTGAAGGTGACGCAGGGCTGGAAGACGTCAAGAAGGGAAAAGCCTCTGTGCTTAACGGCTTCCACGATCAAGCCGGTTAGGTGCCTCATATCTCCGGCGTATCCTCTAGCCACAAAGGTGCCATTGCTAACCAACGCATGAGCCATAGGATTTAACATGGGGGGTATGGAGCCGAAGGGAGTCGATTTTGTTTTGAACCCTTGTTGGCTGGTGGCCGTTGTTTGGCCCGTAGTCAAACCTAGAACCATGTTGTCATGCACGATTAAGGTCATGTCGATGTTCCTTCTGATGGCATGGGTGAAGTGGCCCCAGCCCTCATCATACTGGTCGGCATCTCCAGCAAAGCCCACCACAGTTAACTTAGGATTCACCAGTTTAATGCCCGTTGCTAGGGGTAATACCCTGCCGTGGATGCCGTGAAAACCGTTTACGTTCACGTAGTTAACCATCTTCCCGTGGCAACCTATGCCCGAGACGACCACGACTTGATCTCTCTCGAGGCCCAACTGCACAAGAGCCCTTTTGAAGCCCATCAATATTCCGAAGTTTCCGCATCCAGGGCACCAGGTATTCTTTTTTGGTGTCTTTAGATCTTCGAGAGTTACCGTTTCAGAGCACCTCCTTTATCCTTTGCGAAAGCTCTCTTGGATTGAAGGGCCTCCCATCGTACTTCAAAATCTTGTGGTCAACGGTCATGAGAAGGTGTTCCCTTATGAGACTGGACAGCTGAGAGGTCTTGTTGTTTTCCACCACAACCGTCTTTTTAGCGGATTTCAAGATCCTTTGAACATTAGCAACTGGAAAGGGGTTTAGATATACGATTTGGAGATAGTTGATCTTCAGACCTTCCTTACTAAGAAGTTTCATGGCTTCTCTTATTGGTCCCTTTGTGGATCCCCATCCCAAAATGGTCACGTCTGCTTCCTCGGAGCCGTAAAGCTTGGTTGTTTCATAGGTTTCTAGTTCTTTGACGAGGGCATACAGTTTCTTAAACCGCTTATCAGCCATCTTGGTAGTCAACTCAGGATCATCAGTTGTGTATCCACGTTCATCGTGTTCATCTGCGTTTGTCCTTACCATGGCTCCCCTCATTCCAGGCATGGCTCTAGGTGAGACGCCGTCTTCCGTGAACTTGTGCCTCTTGTATTCTTCCTCACCCACATACTCATCCTCGCTCAGTAGAAGCCCACGGTCGATCCCAATCCTGTTCTGGTCAAAAAGCTCTGCAGCCCCGTGGCTCTCCACAAGGTACTTGTCCGTGATGAGGATAGCAGGTATCTGAAACTTCTCCGCCAAGTTGAAGGCCTCCATAGTCTTGTAGAAGCACTCCTCCACATCCCCCGGGGCTATAACCACTCTCAGGAACTCTCCATGGGAGGCGTGGATTGCGAATCTGAGGTCTCCCTGCCCCGAATAGGTGGGGAGACCAGTGCTGGGCCCGGGTCGTTGGGCCAGCATTATAACAGCGGGCGTCTCGGTCATACCCGTCATGCCCAACCCCTCGCTCATAAGGCAGAAACCTCCCCCAGAGGTTGCTGTCATGGTCCTCACTCCGGCGAAGGAGGCGCCGGCAACCATGTTGATGGCGGCTATCTCGCTTTCTGCCTGTATCACGATCATGCCGTATTCTCTATCAAGCGGTGCCATGAAGTGAAGCACTCCCGTGGCTGGAGTCATGGGATAGGCGGCGTAGAATTTGCAGCCTGCCCGTATGGCGCCGAGGGCCACCGCCTCATTTCCGTTGATAAACATCTTTCGTTTTCCAGCCGAGCTCGTTTTCTCCAGTCGATATTCGAAGTCCTCCGCGTAGTGCTCTCGAGCATAGTCGTATCCCATTTTTGCGGCCTTTACATTCAATTCCGCCACTTTTGACTTAAACGCGTCCCCTATGACCCCATTCAGAATCTCTAGACCAGAGCCCAGAAGGGCCACCGCAGCCCCCAGAGCCACGGTGTTCCTCATGACCAATTCCCCCTCCAGTTCCTTGACGACCCTCCTCAAAGGTACTGAGTAGAGTTTGAGGTCGTCTCTGCCCAATTCTTCATCGCTTAGAGTTATCTCCACTCCGTCGTACACTATCCCTCCGCCTGGGACAAGCTCGTCTTTATGGAAAAGAATAGTCTCTTTGTTTAGCGCCAAAAGCAGATCGATAGTGTCGGCTTGAGAGTAAATCTCTTCGGCGTCTGCCCTCGCACTGTAGAAGCTGTGTCCGCCTCTAATGAGAGATTGGTAGTCGATGGTGCCGAAGACGTGAAGCCCTCCCCTTAAACAGGTCTTAGCAAAGAGGAAGCCGGAACGGGCTATTCCAGCTCCGGCCTCTCCCCCGATAATCACAGAGATCTTATTTACAATCATGCCAATCCACCATAGACCTAGATAAGTTTCTCGCTGGTCTCCAAGTTTACGATGTGTATGGCGTTGAAGGGACAGGCTTCAGCTGCTTCTCTGACGCATTCCAGTTCGTCTAGTTCCAATGTTTCTGTAACGACTTCGTTTTCTTTCATGACTTTCTTAGCTCCTTCAATGTGTGATTTTCCATCGACATCCGACAGCTGGAAGAACTGTGGACATAATTCAACACATGCTCCGAACCCTTGACAAGCGTTTTCGTCCATTTCCACCTTGAACTTACCCATACAATTCACCTTACATCATATATCAGAACTTCTTATCTAATAAAGCAAACTTTTTGAATGTTTAAGTGAAGATATGCCCATTCTAGAGGAGGAAGACTTCGAAATGAAGGAAGCGATGTTTTACGAAAAGTTGGGCGATGAAGTGGTTAAGTGCAATTTGTGTAGTCACAGATGTAGAATAACCGATTCGAAGAGAGGAATCTGTGCGGTTCGGGAGAACAGGAACGGAACGCTTTACAGCTTGGTCTATGGGAAAGTTGTAGCCCGTGCTGTGGACCCCATAGAGAAAAAGCCTTTCTTTCATTTTCTTCCTGGTTCGCGGGCCTATTCCATCGCCACGGTGGGATGCAACTTCAGGTGTGGGAACTGTCAGAATTTTGAGATTTCTCAGGCGCCTAAAGACCGTAATCTAATACTTGGACAAGATGTGTCTCCTGAAGAAATTGTCGTGACGGCTAAGCGAAACAACTGCAAAAGCATAGCCTACACGTATACTGAGCCCACTATCTTCTTCGAATACGCCTATGACACAGCCAAACTAGCGAGTAAAGAGGGAATAAAGAACGTTTTCGTGACGAATGGCTACATCACTGAAGAGGCTCTGGTTGAGATAAAACCATACCTAGACGCAGCCAACATTGACCTAAAGAGTTTTAGCGAAGACTTTTACCGCAAGAACTGTGGCGCCCGCTTGAATCCCGTATTGGATTCTATAAGACTTCACAAGAGTCTGGGAATCTGGATTGAAATAACAACTCTGATTATTCCAACCCTGAACGACTCAGAAGAGGAACTGCGAAAAATTGCAGAGTTCATCAAAGAGGTAGGCGAAGAAATACCTTGGCACATCAGCCAGTTCTATCCAATGTATAAACTCCTAGACTTGCCTCGTACACCCATCGCAACCCTCCGCAAGGCTAGGGAGATTGGTTTGGAAGTGGGGTTAAGATATGTTTATGAAGGAAATGTGCCTGGTGAAGCTGGAGAAAACACCTACTGCTATAAATGTGGGAAACTGCTGATTCGTCGATACGGCTACCAAATTCTGGAAAATAGAATCAAAAACTCTGCGTGTTCCTGTTGTGGCGCTAAAATTAACGGCGTAAACATGTAAATTGCGCGCGCGGTTCTAAACTAACATTTTCCATAAAAAATGCTTAAAATAGCTTCGCGCATATGCTTTCCTTTGCTGCTTGTACCGCAACCCTTAAGAACTGCGCTATTCAATGAGCATGACGGACCGAAGCGGGTGTAGAAGATATGTCAGATAAAGAACCATCCGAAAGTGAAGAGTTGGTAAAGGTAGAGAAATTAACTCCAAATTCGAGAGAAGTGAATATTATCGTGAAGGTAGTCTCCAAAAGTCAGGTTAGGAACGTCACAGGAAGAGACTACACTATACGCAGGGTTGCAGACGCTCTGGCCGGGGACGAAACAGGATGCGTATACCTAACGCTCTGGGACGACAACATAGACAAAATAAACGAAGAAGCCACCCTACGCATCACCAACGGCTACGTAAACCTATTCCGAGGAAACATGCGCCTAAACATAGGAAGATACGGCAGCTTCAAACTCCTAGAAGAATCTCCCATTAAAGAAGTCAACACAGAGAACAACTTGTCCGACAAACGATACGAACAAGAAAGGCGAGATCGATCTGACCGACCTAGATACGGTGAAAGAAGAGGCTACCAGCGAAGAAGATACTAAACGCACAGAAAAAATCCAGTCTACTTTACAAATTTTCTTCGATTCCTTTTGAATCTTTTCTTGCATTTGACACTACAGAAATAATACGTTTCTCCGTCATGACTGATCTTAAATTTGGCTGTCTTTTCGTTCAGAACCACGCCGCAGACAGGATCCCTAGGCACCGTCTCACCCTTCACCCCAGACAATCATGAATGCATACACATAGGCTGTCTGCCTATTATGATTAATGGTTCTAGAAGCTTTCCACTTTTGCAAGCGTGAGCAACTTCAAGTTGTTAACACCCAAATAAAGCCCCTTTGGAAGAAACAAGCGAAAACTAAGCTTTGTCACAAGTCACATACGCCCTAAATAGGCTTATTTTGTTAGCAAAATTTTCCCCCGCAAAACGTTAGACCAATGTTAGGTTCTAAACTAACATTTTCCATAAAAAAGTGCTTAGAATAGCTTCGTGCGCATTAACTGTCTTGATGCGGCTCCAGTTCCACCTTGACTTTTCCCTTTAAAGTAATCTTGTTTTCGATGAACTCAGAGTAGTAGGCGTATACTTCAACTCCCTCCACGGCAGCGTCTCGAAGAACTTTTCCAAACTCTGGATCGGTTTCGTCGTTGGGAGCGAACACGCGAGCATCGGTTCTTTGAACGATAAAGAGCACACACGCTCTGTAGCCTTCTTTTTTGGCTTTCACCAAATCCCTCACGTGTCTCCGTCCCCTTTCAGTTTCGGCGTCAGGAAACAGGGCTACGCCATCTTTCACCAGCGTGCACGACTTCACTTCCAACAAACATCTCTCGTGTTCGTTGGCCAAAAAGAAGTCAAATCTGGTGTGTCCATAGCCATATTCTGGCTTTATTATGTTGTATTCTGAAAGTTCTTTTATGTCCTTGTTTTTTAAGGCTTCTAAGACCAGTTTGTTGGGCACCCGAGAATCAACGGACACCATCTCACCGTTGTAGAAAACTCCGATCAAGTCATAACTGGTTTTTCTGTTTTCTTTTAATACCTCTCTGAGAATAACTTCGGTTCCAGGAGTTAAAAGTTCGTGCATTCTTCCGGGGTTGGGCAAGAAACTTGGCAAAATCCTGTCTTGGACTTTTACGAGGGCTAAAAAACGGTTTGGTCTCTCTTGAAAAACGCCTCTAAGGGTTCTTCCTTCGATTCTTATGAAACTAACCAACGTCTAACTTTCCCCGATAATGGACAGCGGTGCAGCGTTTGGTTTTCTGTTATCGATTTTCTATTCTTCTTCCACGGTTATGGCTTCGGTGGGACAAGAAGTCACACATGCCATACAGAGGATGCAGTCATCTGCTCTGACAGGAACAGATTTCTGAGTGTCTGGATATTCAGGGAGGTCTTGAAGTTCGAAGACGTCGACAGGACAAACATCCACGCAGACACCGTCGCCGTCACACTTGTTCCAGTCAACCGTAACCTTTACCATTTTATCTAACCTCAGCTTAGAGGCTATTCAACACATAAGGGATTTTAATACTTTATGTTGCACGCCTGTTTTCGGCGTCTTTCTTTATCTAACCTCAAAAGATTTATAACAGTGTTATAACATATTCTATGTAGTAGTTTTGAGAATGCCCGAAAAGGAGTGAAAAATTTATGACTGAAAAAAAGAAAAAGAGGCTTGCAATCATAGCTCATGGAGGCACCATAGACCGACTCTATCCTGTGTTCATATTGGCTTCCGCTGCTGCAGCCATGGACATGGAGATTCACGTTTACTTCACCTTCTGGGGTCTCACCATGCTCAGAAAAGGAGCTATGGAAAAAGCTGGGCTACCCACCATGTACAAAGACATGGAAGGACAGTTGAAAAAGAAGTTGGGAGAGATGAAGTACCCTACACCTTATGAGATGCTTAAAAGGTTAAAGGCGACCGGAATGCTGAAGATCTATGCTTGCAGTCCAACCATGGAAATGTTCGGCCTAAAGAAGGAGGACCTGATCCCTGAGGTAGACGAAATCGCTGGCGCGGCAGCCTTCCTCGACATTGCCTCAACAGCAGACGTAACCCTCTTCGTTTAGCATCTTCCTTAGCGATGTGAAGGAACAGAAAACTGCTGCCAAGCTTCTCCTTTTTTCTGAAACCAGTATGATGCGCCCGCATTTCTAAAGTTAGACAACCGTTGTATGTGCGATTCGGTCGCTATACTTTTGGTGAGGATCCGTTGCGGTGAAAAAACCACCGATTACGTCCAAAATTAAGAAAATCCAATAGATTTTGCTAATGTTTCTTATGAAGGCCCTTTCCAAACTTGGTCGTTCTCCATCCGCTGCCACAACTTTGAGGCCGACTATTCCCTTTCCGATGGTGTATCCATAACTTGACTCAGTTATGGTAAAGTAAAGAACGTATATTAACCCCATTGCGAAGGGAAAGCTCAGCCAGTTGAAAAACCCGACGGGGTTGGCTAAAAATCGCGGAAAGAAAACGGCGACGAACACGATTGTGGTCGCGATACCAACTATGATAGAATCAACCACAATGGCAATAATCCTTTTGATCCAATGTTGTTGCAAAAAACGGTCATACCCAATTCTTTCAGCAGCCGTTCCATATAAGCCAACCTCAGGCCTAACAGGGGCTCCACAGTTTGGGCAAAACTCTGCGCCTTCAAGCAGTTTTTTCCCACACTTCGTGCAATACGTCATAAAGACACCGCTTAAACTCTACTAACTCTTTTGCAACGATCTTGCTAATAAAACGCGTGCATGTCTTTCTTAACTAAGTAGCAGATCAAACCTTTTCTATGCGCGTGCAAAGTTGTAGGACGGACACAAAATAGAAATTGAAGATTTCTTCTCTTCCATCGAAGGAAGGAAATTGAACGGTTTCGTCCTCTTTCTTGGATAGAGAAACTCATTCCAAGAAGACGAGTGAAAACAAAATGAGAACCCCGAGGACAAAGGCTGTTAGCTGCAATGCTGATTTTAAAAGTCCAACTTCCTCTTTACGAAGTTCTGGGATCAAATCTGAACCTGCTATGTAAATGAAGTTGCCCGCAGCGAAAGGTATCAAAAATGGAATAAAATCTTGAATGAGAAAACCCAAGCTGAGGGCGACGATGGTTCCAAATATTGCGGTGAGGGCGGTTGAAAAATTGAAGAAAAGAGCCCTAGATTTGTTGAATCCTCCGTATATCAGAACTCCGAAATCTCCGATTTCTTGAGGAATCTCGTGGAAAACGACGGCTAGGGTTGTGGCTACTCCTAAGGGTATGCTTGCCAAGTAGCTTCCGCCTATTATCAGACCGTCTATGAAATTGTGAACAGCGTCGCCAAAGAGATTCATGTAGGCGAAGGAGTGGGGATGTTCCTCTGAGGTTGGTATGTGGCAGTGTCTCCACTGGAAAAACTTCTCTATAATAAAGGAAACAATGATGCCGAGCAGGATGTACAGCGATATATGTGTTCCGAAACCACTTTCCTCTGCTGCTTCCGGAATCAGGTGAATAAAGGCGTCTCCAAAAAGTCCTCCAGCAGAAAAACTTACGAGATATAAAAGTATCTTCCTTAAACCTTTTTCTTTTAACGAAAAAGTCAACACGCCGACTAGAGAGATCAAACTAACAATAACAACACTCGCTAGACTGTACAGCCAGACAACCACCACAGAATTCCCCCAGATGAAACAAACCTAAAGAAGGCTGTTGAAACTTTTACCTTTTTCTTATTCTATAAGTCAAATATATACATAGGCTGTTGCTTTCATAGTTTTCTATGGGGTTGGATAAATGGGACTTGAAGAATACCGGAAGAAAAGAGAGTTCGAAAAGACAAACGTGTCAAAGCGAAACGAGAAAACAAGTGGCGGAAACATTTACGTGATTCAAAAACACCAGGCCAGACGTTTACATTATGACTTAAGGCTAGAGATGGAAGGAGTTCTCAAAAGCTGGGCAATACCAAAAACACCTCCTACAGAAAAAGGCATAAAAAGACTGGCAGTGCAGGTGGAAGATCACCCCATCGACTACGCAAACTTTGAAGGAACAATCCCTAAAGGGCAATACGGCGCGGGAACCGTGGAAATCTGGGACAAGGGACAGTATGTCTTGAAAGCAAGAAACGAAGACAAACTGGTTTTTGAAATCAAGGGCAACAAGCTTAGGGGCGATTATTGTTTGGTAAGGTTCAAGGGAAGGAAGAACTGGTTGTTTTTCAAGAAGAAATGAGGATATTGCACGCAGAAGTTATGTTTCCATATTAGAAGGTTTTCAACATTTACGTATAACACCGTTATAGATAAATACGACCGAAGCCATTTTAGTTCCATGTGAAGAGTTAACATTTTAGGTTAGCAACGTCACTCAATAAAGTGTGATTAATAAGGAGGTTTGTAGTTGGGTGGTCAAATTAAACCCCATCGGGAACTAGACTGCCTAGGTCTCTACTGTCCTGAGCCAGTTTTCAGAACAAGACAGGAAATTGACAAGCTAGCCGTTGGCCAAGTTTTAGAGGTAATTGCCGATGATCCAGCGGCTGAGGAAGACATAAAACGTTTAGTTAAGAGACTTGGGCATCAACTCCTTGAGTTACGCAAAGAGAAAGATCGGTTTCATTTCTTGATTAAGAAAGTGACATAGGAAGGAGCCTAGAAATTGAGAAAAGTGTATATGGATCATGCGGCTGGGATGCCCGTAGATCCCAGAGTTTTCGAAGCGATGAAGCCGTATTTTATGGAGAACTATGGAAATCCTTCCTCTTCCCATTCCTTTGGGGCAAGTGCCAGAAACGCCTTGATGGAGTCGAGAGAAAAAGTTGCTCAACTAATAGGAGCAGAGAAACCTAAAGAAGTCATTTTTACTTCAGGGGGCACAGAATCCAACAATCTAGCAATAAAGGGAGTTGCTTACCGGAATAAGGACAAGGGAAACCACATAATCACAACCACCATCGAACACATATCGGTGATAAACATCTGCAAACGTCTTCAAAAACAGGGCTTCGAAATCACCTACGTGCCAGTGGATAAACAAGGCATGGTTGACCCTGAAAAACTCAAAGACGCAATGACGAACAGAACCATCCTCATATCTGTCATGTACGCAAATGGCGAGATCGGAACGATTCAACAAATAAAGGAAATAGGGAAAATAGCTCACGAGAACCAAATCTATTTTCACGTGGACGCCGTAGCCGCGGCAGGAAAGGTACCCATCAACGTTGAAGAGGAAAACATAGACCTCTTGTCAATTTCCTCTAACGACATGTATGGACCAAAGGGCATGGGAGCCCTCTGCATTAAAAAGGGAACCAGAATTCAACCAGTTATACAGGGCGGCGGTCAAGAAAGGGGGCTGCGTTCGGGAACAGAAAACATACTAGGCATAATCGGTATGAGTAAGGCAGCTGAGATCGCCCAAGAAGAAATGGAAGCCGAAGGCAAGCGGTTAAGCCAGCTACGGGACAAACTCGTAAAGGGTGTTTTGGACACGATTGAGCGTTCCTACCTGAATGGACATCCAACTGAAAGACTTCCCAACAACGCCAACCTCAGATTCAGTTATATAGAAGGGGAATCTCTCATCTTAGGTCTAGATATGCTTGGCATTCAGGTGTCTTCGGGGTCGGCATGCACTTCAAAAACTTTAGAACCTTCCCACGTATTGCTCGCCATAGGCTTAGCCCACGAAGAGGCCCATGGTTCTTTAGTCTTCACTTTGGGCAAGCAAAATTCAGAGGAGGACGTGGATTATGTGCTGGAAGTGTTACCGGGCGTGGTAAAGAGACTGAGGGCAATGTCTCCCTTAACCCCAAAAGAAATGTTGGTGTAAAAAATGTACACTGAAAAAGTTATGGAACATTTCATGAACCCACAAAACGTAGGTGAAATTCCAGACGCAGACGGAGTTGGAACCGTAGGCAATCCCGTTTGCGGCGACCTCATGACCGTATACATTAGAGTTAAAGACAACAGGTTGGAGGATATCAAGTTCAAGACCTTTGGTTGCGGAGCAGCCATAGCCACAAGCAGCATGATCACCGAACTTGCAAAGGGAAAAACCATCGAAGAAGCTTTAAAAATCACTAGGGGCGATGTAGCGGACAGCCTAGGCGGTCTCCCCCCAATCAAAATGCACTGTTCTAATCTAGCTGCAGACGCCTTACATACAGCCATAAAAGATTATATGAAGAAGAAAGAGGCAGAGAAATGAAAACTTTCGTGAAGTGTGAAACGTGCAACGCAGAGATTTCTGCAGACAGATGCGTGTTTGCAACTCACAAAAGGGTTATTGATGGAAAGGAATACGTCTTTTGTTGTGTACGCTGTGTTGAAGCCTTTGAAAAGAGGAAAAAATGACAAGACCTCTCTCTGATAATCTAACAACTGCATCCTGTGCATGGCATCGAAGTTTGAACCTTAATTCTCCTCGGTTCCTTCATCAAACAGCTTTGTGAGAGCCAAAACCGATAGTAGCGCAGTTGCCATGATGAAGACTAGGAAGGGGTTGTAGGGCGAAGCCTCGTATAGTAAGCCTCCTAGATATGGGGCTAGAAACGCGGCGAACATGCTTGTCGACAGTGGAATAGAAATCCACCTTGCCCTTGAAGCTTCCGGCGCGATGCGACTCATCACCGCTCCTATCAGCGACCAGGTAGTATACGAAGCGCCCATCAAGAAGGAGACCAAGGACAAGGCGAAGAAGTTGTTGAACAAGACAAGGATTATGGCTGAAACGGAGCACAAAACCATGCATACAGAAATGGCACCTGCTTTCTTCCATCTGTCCCCTATTCTCCCCAAATATATCCCCAGCACTCCTGATCCGAGGAAGGTGATGGACCCTAAAATCCCTACGAGAGAATCAGTAAGATGAAACTCGTCTTTCAGAATTTGAGGGATGAGGGGCCTAACCAAAAGCATAAAAAACATAATCACTGCAAAGAAGGCGGACCAAACGAATAATTTCTTCCTCCTAAACGAAGTAGCAGTTGATGAGAGGTGAGAAGTTTGTGTTGCCACGCTTTGGCTGCTTATTAAGAAAAGGACGCTGGTACAGGTGCCATATAGAATGAAGGTCAAGTAGAACACCCATCGTATTCCAACGGCGTCGGAGAGGTAAGCTCCTAGGGCTGGAGAGAAAATATAGCCCAGCGACCAAGAAGACGAAAGAACAGTGAAAGTTAAAGTCATTTTTTCCTTCTCCGCTGAAGATGCAATGTATGCGCTAAAAGCTGGCTGACCTATCCAAAACCCATACAAAACCGCGCCAGGTAACAGTTGAAACCAGTCCTTTGCTAAAGAAAAAAGGATTGGAACGGGCATCCACATCAGCCAACCAGCAATCATAATCTTCTTTCGATCATACTTATCCGCCAAGAAACCTCCAAGAAGTGGCGTGAACGCAGCAGCCAATAACATTACAGAGAAGAATGTTCCTACCTCAACTGGGGTGGCTCCAAGCTCTCGGATGTAAAGCGGCAATATGTAAAAGTAGAGACCGTCTCCAAAGGCGCCTATGAAAGTGGAGACAAAAAGCAGTTTTAGATCCCTATTTAATGCTCCGGAAAGAAATTCGAAAGATAGGATGTCCCTGTACTTGAATCTAGACATGAAATAAGCGCCCTTCTCAAAGACCTTGATTACGGTTCTTTTCCAAATGCATAGCTATTAACCGTTTGGTTGCACAATGTTTTTGTAGTTTTGCAACGGGCAAATATTCAAAGCTAAATGAGGAGAGAAAACAGAAATTGAAATCTAGAGTTCTCGCAAAAAGGGAGGTTCAAGAAAAGAAACAAACATAACTTATGTGCGTTGTCAGCGTATCCTATTCTTTTCACCATTCGAGGTCCTTTTCTGCGATGTCACCCCAGCAGTCTCTGCAGATAGGTAGACGTCTGCCCTTATAGTAAATGTAGACCTCGATGTCAGTGCTTTTGCATTCTCCGTTCCAGGGGTTTCTACATTTTTCAATTAACCGGTTTGGACGTTTGAGGAGCTTCATGAAATATCCTAACCGTTAGGATGGTTAAGGTAGAAGCGCATTTAAAATCCTCGACGCAACGACAACTCATAAAGCGGAGAGACTGGGGTGAAAGTGAAGGATATTGATGAAAAGTAGCCATGCCTACCTAGCCACTTCTAGACTTTGATGATTTCTGGTTCGATGTTTTCTTTGGTTATCTTCACTCTCATTCGATTTGTCTTTGGCGCCAGGCGTTGTAGGGACACTGTCTCCAGCAATAGGCGCTTCCTTTCAGGTGGCAGGTTTTGCACTCCGCCCTGTCGAAGGGTCTGGGTCTCCTAACCCTTCTAGCCCTTCTAGTCAAGCTTCAGTCCTCAGTAAGAAAAACGCTGCACTTTGATATATCGATATGCATCCTTCTAATTCCCAATATGCGCGCACACATGTTTCTCATGATGAGTCCGGGGAGCTATGATTTCTTAGCTGTAGATGTGTCACTGGAATAGCCGATGAGATGACTCCCAAATCCAACGGCCCAGAGCAGAGCAGGGTAGACAATCATACGCTCCATTCCCCCCTTACCTAACCCCAGAAAAGTGCCAGAAGCAAAGAGAGCAAGCGCCACGAGTGACAGTACTCCCAATAGAACAGAAGCGTAAGAGAGAGGTGGTTTCTGCAGTTTGTATGACATGATGGCAGACAACCCTGCAAATAGGAAGGTTATGAAGGAAAAGACGGCATGTATAACTCCAGCATCCTCTGGAAACAATCCAACCCCAATTGCACCGATACCTGTTATGGCCGCCAGGATGGGGAAAAGTCTGAAATTGAATGCCCGCTGAATGAAGTAGGCACCACCGACCGCCAATACGCCTAGCAAGAATACTGAAGAGTTGAAGATGAGAGAAGACGGTCCAACGCCCAAGTCACTTATGTAATTCTCTGAGGTACTATAGCCTGGGTAAAGTGCTTCTGCAATGATTATTCCCAAAACGCACAGGACACCACCGATAAACAGAAGCGAGCCTGCAATCTTTCTATCTTCATACCTCATAATGTGGGGTATGTGCCTCGACTTCTTAAAACTTGAGGTGAATAAGGATGTGGGCTACAACGGACCCTGGAGAGGCTTTATTTGTGCAGTTAGCGCGCGCATAGGAAAGGCTCAAAAATAGTCAGTCCCATAAATTTTAGGAGGACTTTGAAATGATTGACTCCTACGATTTTGGTCGAATTGTCATCAACGGGAAACGTTACAACCGCGATTTGATAGTTTTTCCCGACAAGGTTAAGGACGGTTGGTGGAGGAAGGAAGGCCACCGACTCCATGTTGAAGATTTAAAAGACGTTTTGGAAGCAAAGCCGAAAGTGCTTGTGGTGGGTACCGGCTACTCAGGACTCATGAGGGTTCCGCCTGAAACTAGAAAGTATGTTGAGTCTGAGGGAATCGAGCTTATAGCCCAGAACACAGCAGAAGCTTGCGAAACCTTCAACCGCCTCGTCAAATCTAGAAAGGTTGTGGCAGCTCTCCACCTAACCTGCTAAACCACGTTATCCTAAGCTTTTAAGTTCAACAGCCCAATACCATGAAGTCGGAGGCAACCCCTTTGTGCGCGAAATTGCTTCATGAAATTGAAGAAGAAATAACCACCCTCCTCAGCGACTTGATCAGAATCAACACCACCAATCCTCCAGGAAACGAAACCCCAGCCGCGAAATTCTTGGCAAAAACCCTAGAAGAAGAAGGACTAAAGTGCGAGGTGTTGGAGTCAAGTAAGGGCAGGGGCAACATCATCACGCGGATTAAGGGCAGTGGAGAAAAGCCTAGTCTTCTCCTCTTGTCTCATCTGGACGTCGTACCAGCCACGCCGAAGGAGTGGAGCGTCGATCCTTTTTCAGGCTTGGTGAAGGAGGGTTACGTTTGGGGAAGAGGAGCCCTAGACTGCAAGTCCCTTGTAGCCATCGAAACCATGGTCATGAAACTTCTAGTCAGGAACGAAGCCAAGCTTAAGGGTGACGTAACTTTTGCAGCAACCGCTGATGAAGAGACGGGAGGAGCCGCCGGGGTTGGATGGCTTGTCGAAAACCGTCCAGACAAGATTAGAGCCGACTACGTGATCAACGAGGGCGGTGGATTCTCCATTCCCCTAAACGGCAAGCATATGTTCACGGTTCAAACAGCTGAAAAGGGCATTGTATGGATGAAAATCAAAGCCCACGGCCGTCCTGGCCACGGTTCCATTCCCGGAGCAGCTGACAACGCTATTCTGCGCATGGCTGAAGTGATGAGACGTCTTGGAACCTACCGATCCAAGGTTAAGGTCGTGCCCACGGTGAAACAGATGATTAAGGAGTTTTCCAAAGAGAGAGGTGCAATTGCGCGTCGCCTATCAAGCTTGTTGACCAATCCCTTTTTCGCCGACCGAGTGCTGGATCAGATGGCGAAAAGGGAGAAAGGTATGGCTGAGTTCATCCGAGCGATGATAAGAACAACCATTGCGCCAACCATGGTTCATGGAGGCATTAAAGAAAACATCATACCTTCTGAATGCGAAGGAGTTTTTGACTGCCGCATTCTGCCGGGACAAACTAAGGAATCCCTGCTAGACGACGTGAAAGAGGTTTTGAAAGACATCGAAAATTTGGAGTTCGATTATATTAAGGCTAACGAGCCTTCGGAATCGCCTTTTGACACGGTCCTTCATAGGCAGGTGCAGGAAACGTTGAGAGACTTTGTGCCCGGCTGCTCCGTGGTTCCCTTCATGATGACCGGCGGAACGGATTCTCGATACCTTAGACCGTTAGGTTCTGTATGCTATGGGTTCCAGCCTTCAAAAACCGAGGCGTCTATGGATGAAATGTTGAAAATGACCCACGGCATCGACGAGCGCATATCAGTGGAGAACCTTGTCTTCGGAACCAGCGTCCTCTACAGACTCGTCGAACGGTTCATGACATAACCAAAAGTGAACGCTTTCGAAACAAGAAAGAGTTTCTATTGGACCTTCACTTTTTTCCCTGGGTTGCGCATCATTTTCTCTTTCATTCTTTCAGCCGCATAAAAGGACAGGCCCTCGAATTGTCTAGGGGTTAGAACTTGCTTTGCCTTTGCTAGGATTTCTAAACATATGTCTTTGAAAACCAGGTCTGCGCATCCAAGCTTGGCGTCGTCGATGAGTTCTTTGCACGCCAAGAGAAGAACCTCGTTCAACATTCTTCACCTGTGCTTTCAACTTACCAAAGTCTTCGCCCATTATACTTTACGACCTACAAATCTATATCAAACATAAACATTCTTTCTCTATTTCACAACGTTGTTGCCCAACATGCGCTACCTCTACATCTTAAGGGAAAAATAAGGCCATGAATGTTTGTCTTTTCTTGATCCTTCAGAAAGCTTAATTAGGTTCCGAAGAAACATTTATATTTGCAAGATCGCCCAAAGCGTCATTTTGGCGATATGAATTGCAAAAGCCGTAACCTTCGGCGGCTTCAACCCTGACGTTTAAGGCGTCTAACGCCCCTGAATGATGGGTTCGACTTCCGGTTGCGGCAACAAAGATGAGGACCTGAACACTGTTAGGTCCAAGATGGGTTTGGCGCTAATCCCCAATTCCAGTCGGTTTTGCGGCTAGAAACTCCGAACTTAAATCCGGTTGATCCTGCCGGACCCTACTGCTATCGGGGCGGGACTAAGACATGCAAGTCGTGCGTCTCTAAGCTATGATAGAGACGCGGCGTACGGCTCAGTAACACGTGGCTAACCTACCCTTAGGACGGAGACAACCCCGGGAAACTGGGGCTAATACCTGATAGGTGAGGAGGCCTGGAATGGTTCTTCGCTGAAAAGGCGTTGAAACCATGCTTTTTAACGTCGCCTAAGGATGGGGCCGCGTCCGATCAGGTTGTTGGTGGGGTAACGGCTCACCAAGCCTATAACCGGTACGGGCCGTGAGAGCGGGAGCCCGGAGATGGGCACTGAGACAAGGGCCCAGGCCCTACGGGGCGCAGCAGTCGCGAAAACTCCGCAATGCGCGAAAGCGTGACGGGGCTACCCCGAGTGCCGTCCGCTGAGGATGGCTTTTCCTCGGTGTAATGAGCCGGGGGAATAAGGAGAGGGCAAGTCTGGTGTCAGCCGCCGCGGTAATACCAGCTCTCCGAGTAGTAGGGACGATTATTGGGCTTAAAGCGTCCGTAGCCGGCTTAGCAAGTCTCCTGTTAAATTCAGCGACCTAATCGTTGAGCCGCGGGAGATACTACTAGGCTAGGAGGCGGGAGAGGCCGACGGTATTCCCGGGGTAGGGGTGAAATCCTATAATCCCGGGAGGACCACCAGTGGCGAAGGCTGTCGGCTAGAACGCGCTCGACGGTGAGGGACGAAAGCTGGGGGAGCGAACCGGATTAGATACCCGGGTAGTCCCAGCTGTAAACGATGCGGGCTAGGTGTTGAGGTGGCTACGAGCCACTTCAGTGCCGCAGGGAAGCCATTAAGCCCGCCGCCTGGGGAGTACGGCCGCAAGGCTGAAACTTAAAGGAATTGGCGGGGGAGCACCACAAGGCGTGAAGCTTGCGGTTCAATTGGAGTCAACGCCGGGAACCTTACCGGGGGCGACAGCAGGATGAAGGCCAGATTGAAGGTCTTGCTGGACAAGCTGAGAGGAGGTGCATGGCCGTCGCCAGTTCGTGCCGTGAGGTGTCCTGTTAAGTCAGGCAACGATCGAGACCCGCGCCCCTAGTTGCTACCGAGGAAGTTTTCCAAGGGGCACTCTAGGGGGACTGCCGTCGATAAGGCGGAGGAAGGAGCGGGCCACGGCAGGTCAGTATGCCCCGAATCCCCCGGGCCACACGCGAGCTGCAATGGCAGGGACAATGGGTTCCAACCTTGAAAAAGGGAGGCAATCCCTAAACCCTGCCTCAGTTGGGATCGAGGGCTGCAACTCGCCCTCGTGAACATGGAATGCCTAGTAATCGCGCGTCATCATCGCGCGGTGAATACGTCCCCGCTCCTTGCACACACCGCCCGTCGTTCCATCCAAGTGGGGTTTGGGTGAGGCGTGGTCTTATTGGTCGCGTCGAATCTAGGTTCCGCAAGGAGGGAAAAGTCGTAACAAGGTGGCCGTAGGGGAACCTGCGGCCGGATCACCTCCTACGTAAGCAACGCAGGCCGGCTGGAGGGGAAAAAGCGCACAAGCTCAACGATTCGAGAGTTTTAAGGCTTAAGTAAACTTAATAACATTTTTAGGCTTCAAATACAGTGTATAGTATATCATTGGTTGGTTGCCTTGGCAAAGGTTCTTTTCAAGAATGTAACGAAGCGTTTCGGAACCGTCGTGGCAATCAATAAGCTCAACTTGGAGGCAAAGGACAAGGAATTTCTCGTTTTGTTAGGGCCTTCAGGCTGCGGAAAAACCACAGCTCTTCGATGCATCGCAGGTTTAGAAACTCCAGAGGAGGGAGACATATACATAGGAGACAGACTTGTGAACGACTTGGACCCCAAGGATAGGGATGTTGCCATGGTTTTTCAGAGCTACGCCCTCTATCCTCACATGACAGTCTTCAATAACCTAGCTTTTCCCTTGGAGAACATGAAGGTTCCGAAGGATGAGATAAACAGGAAAGTTCGACAAGTAGCAAAGCTTCTAGAGATAGAAATGCTTCTTGACAGAAAGCCAACACAGCTTAGCGGAGGCCAGCAGCAAAGGGTAGCCTTGGGCAGAGCCATAGTTAGGGAACCAAAAGTTTTCCTCATGGATGAACCCCTCAGCAACCTAGATGCCAAGTTAAGGGTTTACATGCGGGCTGAGCTAAAGAAACTTCAAGAGGAGCTCGGGGTCACAACCATATACGTCACCCACGACCAGGTTGAGGCCATGACTATGGGGGACAAGATTGCTATCTTAAAGGATGGCATTCTCCAGCAGTTTGACCCTCCTAGCAGGGTTTATTCTCATCCATCCAACGTGTTCGTGGCAGGCTTCGTTGGTAGTCCTCCCACAAATTTCTTCGATTGCGTTTTGACAGAGGATTCTGTTCTCGACGCCAAGGAGTTCAAGTACCCCTTGCCAAAGGATGTTGCAGAAGCCGCGAAAGCTGCCACTTCTGAGAGGATAATTCTGGGAATAAGGCCCCAAGGAATCCAAGTATACAAGAGCGCCAAAGTGAAGGATGGTTGTTGTTGGGCCAATCTCTACACAACAGAGCCTTTAGGGGATGTAATGATACTCGACCTAAAGGTTGGAGAATACCTCGTTAAAGCAGTGGTAAGTCCCGACTTCAAGGTCGAAAAGGTGGATAAGCTTTGGGTCAAGTTTCCGGTAGACAAGATATATCTCTTTGATAAGAAGACGGGAAAAGCGCTGACGTAATCGTAAGCATTCACAAGACGAAGCTTAATGTTGGATTGATCTCACGTCAGTGGGTCATAGATTAGAGGGACATAGTCGGAGCTGGTTAAGTGAAACTTGGAGAGATGAAGCGGAGACTCCTTGAGAACATAGGGAAATTAAGGAGTTCGATGGGTTACCTTGATGCAGGCTACCCACGATACAACACTCTCTTTGGCCGTGACTCTTTAATTTCCGCTTGGCAGATGCTTAAAGTAGATCCGTCAATCGCCCGGGCCACCCTTCAAGCTTTAGCTAGGTATCAAGGAAAAACCGTGAACCCGATGGCAGAGGAGGAACCAGGGAAAATCTTACACGAATTTAGATTTGATCCTAAAAGTCGAGCGGAATTGCCCCATTGGGACTTTCCATACTACGGCAGCGTTGACAGCACTCCCCTTTTCATAATTATAGCCAGTGAATACTTCCGGAGGACCAAGGATGAAATGTTTCTCTTACAGATTTGGGACAACATTTTGGCTGCTTTTGGGTGGGTTAGAGACTACGGGGACAAAGATGAAGATTGTTACGTGGAATATGAGAGGAGGAATCCTTATGGACTTTTTCATCAAGGATGGAAGGACGGCTTTAAGGACCATTTGAAGATTAAACCTCCAGTAGCAATAGTTGAAGCCCAAGGTTACATTTACGCGGCGTATCAGAACCTTATTTTTCTTGATAGGGAACTAGGTAAAAATGATGTTACTAAAGAAGCGTTGGTAAGGTCTGAAGTTTTGAAGAAAAAGTTTAACGAAGACTTTTGGATGAAAAAGGAAAACTACTTTGCTCTGGCCTTGGATGGGGAAAAAAGGCGAAGAGACGTCGTCACATCTAACCCGGGACACCTCCTTTTCACAGGAATCGTCGTTCAAGACAAAATAAAGCCTTTAGTCTCGCGGCTTTTTCAGTCCGACCTTTGGACTCCTTATGGCATAAGAAGCCATTCTGCGAAAGATTCGGATTTTGATTCCTGCAGTTACCATAGAGGCTCGGTTTGGCCCCACGATAACTGGATCATTTATAAAGGACTACGGAACTTGGGCTTTAACCTTCACGCTGACCAGATCAAGAAGGCCCTACTACGGGCTTTTAGAGAGCTTGGGAAGATTCCCGAGCTCTATGCGGTGGTGAAGGATAGGATTGTTGATCTGTCTCAGATGGAAGGGGCGTTGGCTAATCCTCTGCAGGCTTGGTCTAGTGCTGGTTTGCTTGAAATGATTTGGGAGGATTGAAGTTTCTATCCCTTAACCGTCCACCCGACCATGCCTTTAACGTAGTATTTCTGTAGTAGCACGTAGATTATGATTGGAACTATCATAACTATTATGGATGAAGCTGACAAAAGGCCCCAGTCTACATGGTGAACTCCCAGTCCAAGAAGGGGAACGAGTTGTGTTGCCACCTTCATTGAGTCTTTATAAATGAAAATCGTGGCAATGAAGAAGTCGTTCCAAACCCACATGAACTGTAAAACGACAACAGAGGCTAGGGCGGGTAAGGACATTGGAAGCACTATTTTGTAGAATATTTTGAAGTCTGAAGCTCCGTCTACCCTAGCAGCCTCTTCAACTTCGATTGGAAGGGTCGAAAAGAAGTTTCTCATGAACAAGATTATCCATGGTAGACCCCAAGCGGAGTGGACGAGCACTAAACTTAGGTAGTTGTTTATCAACCGAAGGCTCACCATTGTCTGGAATAATGGAACAACAACGCTTTGCTGAGGCATCGCCATCAAAAGAACAATCATCAAGAAAAGATAGCTTCTTATCCGGAAACTGAATCTCGCAAATCCATAGCCACTGAGCGCACCCACAAACAAAGGGATAATGGTTGAGGGAATCGTAACGATGAAAGAATTGAGTATGCCTCTGCTTAGCGGAAAGGCAGGATGATTCCAAGCCTCCATAAAATTGTTTAGCGACGGATTGAAACGATCAAAGATCCACCAGCCGCGGATGATTTCGCTAAAGGGCCTTATTGCAGCCATGAAAACGCCTAGAAACGGCAGCATCCATAGTAATGCAACCGACCACGCTATGATGGTAATTATTATTGTTGTTTTGCTGAGTTTCATCTTCTCACCATATATCTAATCATTGGAATAGTTACAACTGAAGTCAGTAAAGTAAGAAGAGTCGCTATAACAGCAGCTCCGTTGAAATTGAAAAAGTAAAAAGCCTGTAGCCACATCTCGAAGGCTAAGACCGTTGAAGCTTTTCCAGGCCCGCCATAGGTTGCCGCCCAAACTATGTCAAAAATTTTCAAGTCGTAAAGAACAGTCATGGTTATAACAACTATGTTTAATGGTCTAAGCAAGGGAAAGGTTATCCGCCTAAACGTTTTGAATGGGCCAGCGCCATCTATTTTGGCTGCTTCATAGTATTCTTTAGGTATGGTTGCCAGTCCGGCGGAGTAAACGATCATGCTGAAACCGGTCCACAGCCAAACTGAGCCAAAAATCAAGGCGAAAAGAGCGGTGTTGGGATACGCCATCCAAGTTTTACTTAACCCTTCGAATCCAAGCACATCGAAAAATGCGGTTACTATGCCAACACGTTCCGTAAACGTGTAGCGTAGCATTATTCCGGCGACGATCATTGGTGTAATCATTCCTAAAAAGATTACCGACTTTACTATCGAAGAGCCCTTTACATCCTTTAGGGTAATTGCGAGTGCGAGGCCGGAAAACATGGATAACGGAAGATGAATCAATATCCATATCGTGTTGTGGATTAGCGCTCCTAGCGGAGGCCATTTGGGAAAACCCTCCACATTCAATATGTCCTTCCGGCTTAAAATTTCAGAGTAGTTGCTGAGACCCACAAATTCGCCCGAAGACGAGAGAAAGCTGAGGAAAAGGGTCTGAAGTATGGGATAAACTACTAAGAATAAGATAAGAATTATAGCTGGAGAAAAAAAGAGGGGGAAGTTTTTTCGTGCAGTGATTTTCTTCCTCCCCATTATGGGGCTACTGCTTCTATAGCTGCTAGTACGTTGTCTAGTTCTCCTGGTGACACCCACAGCAACTTCAGCTGGTCCCAGAAGGTCTGCTGGAATTCACCGCCAATCGCGTCATCAAGGTCTAATAGTGTTTCTTTACCCGTTGTGAGGCCGGCTATCATCGCGTCAATGGCAGGGTATTCGTCCAAGGACACATCGATATTTGTAGCAATGTGGCCGCCCGCTCGCACCTGAAGCCTCTGAGCTTCGTCGCTTGCAAGGAACATGAAGAGTTCTTTTGCTTCTTCTGGGTGCTTCGTGTAGGCTGGTATGAAGAAGTAGTCAATAGCGAAGACTATTCCATCGTTCCCTGGTAGGGAGAAGACTCCTAGATCGGTTGGATCGTCGACCATGCCAGTTATCCAGCTACCCATGGGGTAGAGTCCATAGTCTCCTTCCCACCACAAATCTAGCGCGGCGGTCCACTCGATAGGGTCGCTGAAGTTTCCAAGTGTCGGAACCAATTTCTCCTCAAATACGGTAGTTTTTACTTGGGGGCTCGTCCAATCAACCGTGCCAGCTATGAGGTCTCTCTGGAGCTGCGGTCCTCCGTAGGTTATTATGAATTGTTCGGTTATATCCGATAAGGGCCACCCGACGCCGTCTCCGCTGGCTATTGGATCTATGATACCTGGTATAGCTGCAATATCGGCAAGCAAAGTCGTGAACTCAGCCCAAGTCGTAGGCACTGTTAAGCCATTCGCGGCGAAGAAGGATTTTCTGTACCAAATGCCAGGCTTGACCTTACCCGTCCATGGTGCACCGTAAATCGTGTTACCGACTTTTACTTCATCAAAGGCTCCAGGTAGGAAATCAGTGGTGTCAACCAAATCGGTAACCTCAAGTGCGTGGCCCTCCTGACCTTTCTCCTCGATCCACCATCCCCACATGAATATTACGTCGGCAGGTGTTGTTCCAGCTGCAAACTGTGCCGGCAGGATGGGTGCAAGGTCTTCAGCCCTAGTTTGCGTATACTTGACGTTTATGCCCGACAAAGTCTCAAATCTTTCTAGGACAGGTAGAAACGCGTCCATTTCAGCTCCAGCCCAGCCACTTATGACCGTTATCGTCGGCGTTAGCGTTGCTTCTATTTCTGTCACGCGGTCAGCTATATCCGACAAATCTCCTGTTATGTCCGCTAAATCTCCTGTTATCGCCGCTAAATTTTCCGCTGTCGCCGTTGCTAACTCTGACACACTTGTTGCTACACTTGACACACTTGTTGCTAAGTCTCCCATCTCACCCGCTAGGTCTGCCATGCTGTCTGTTAGCTTGCTAATGTCGCCCGCTACTGAGAGGCCGTACCATAGACTGCCTGCAGAAGTTATGATAGCAATAAGCACTAGAACCGTGATTACGGTTTCCATTGTTGTTGCCATTTTCATTACCTTTCCTATGCTATGCTAATTTGGATTACTTATAATTTTTGTAATAATCCATCCAACGCCAGAGAAACTCCAATTAAGCGAGAGCCAGTTAACATCCAACCAAAAGATATTCCAAAAATTGTTG
>Ga0209978_10000037_pt1 | contig 39011 bp, 22 predicted proteins | sample BentaG_FD_182805 | JGI IMG/M metagenome (GOLD analysis project Ga0209978, IMG submission 182805) | Deep subsurface microbial communities from South Atlantic Ocean to uncover new lineages of life (NeLLi) - Benguela_00093 metaG (SPAdes)... | ecosystem: Environmental > Aquatic > Marine > Oceanic >... | reverse complement strand
CTTGCACCGGTACCGCAAGAGCAAGTCCTTAAAAGACAGGCTTGCGGTTATTTCAAAGAACAAAACAAATAAAAAGAAAGAAAAACAAAAGCTAAGCAAAAATAAACAACTATTATCAAAATATTATTGTCCTCATATCCTATTATTCAACACTCTCCTCGGGGGAGAGGACTAAGGTGAGGGGGGACTTAATCAATCTCTTCATTTCCCTCACAGCCTGAGCCAGACCAACGAATACAGAACGGGAAATAATAGAATGTCCAATATTCAAATCTTCTATTCCAGGAATTCTTGCTACAGGTTTCACATTCTGGTAATTAAGTCCATGACCAGCATTAAGGCGTAACTCCATTTCCACTGCCAACTTACCCGCCTGTTTCAATTTCCTCAGTTCTTTCAGTTGTCTCGTTTTCCCTTTTGCCTCTGCGTAAGTTCCCGTATGGAGTTCCACGCAATTAGCGCCAACTTCCTTAGCCGCTCTAACCTGTCTGGGTTCAGGGTTGATAAAAAGACTCACCAGAATTCCCTTCTTCTGGAGCCTCCTAACTACCCCTGCCAATCTTCTTCTCTGTCCCCAAACATCCAGCCCACCCTCAGTGGTTAACTCTCTCCTCTTCTCAGGAACTATACATACCTCATCGGGAACAACTCTTAAAGCAATCTCCACAATCTGCTGGGTTGCAGCCATTTCCAGATTCAATTTTGTGTTAACTATTTTCCTCAAAGAATAGACATCTCTATCCTGAATATGCCTGCGGTCCTCTCTCAAGTGCACAGTGATTCCCTCCGCACCCGCCTTCTCGCAAATCTTTGCAGCTTCTATAAGGTCAGGATAAGGAGTAAATCTCGCCTGCCGCAGAGTCGCCACATGGTCAATATTTACTCCCAAATTCGCCATTTGTATCCTCTACAAAATTATTTCCTCCTCTCCCCTCGGGGGAGAGGATAGAGGTGAGGGGGCTTACTTTTCCCCCTCTCCCCTCTTCCCCCTTTAGGAGAGGAGATGGGGCACGAGGTAGTCGGGCTCGTCCCTGAGCCCGACAAACCTGCCTCGGGGTCCGGGACGACCCCGATCTTACTCTTCTCCCTCTGTTATCTTCTTCACATCCTCCTCAGTCAAAATGCCATGCTCTTTAAGAGCAATTATGAACGCATCTACTGGTTCAGCATCGAATTGTGTCCCTTTACATTTCACCAATTCTTTTGCTGCCTCTATGGGAGGTATTGCCTTCCTGTAGGGACGGTTAGAAGTCATAGCATCATAGGCATCAGCTACAGCCAGGACTCTTGCCCCAGCAGGAATCTTTTTACCTTTTAACCCGTCCGGGTAGCCTTTCCCATCCCACCTTTCGTGGTGGTGACGGGCCACCAGAGCATACTCCTTAAACTCCTCCACACCTTCCAGGATATGGGCTCCCTTCACGGGATGCTCTTTAACCTTCGCCCACTCCTCCTTAGTAAGCTTACCAGGTTTGTTCAATATTCCATCAACAATTCCGATTTTACCAACATCGTGCAAAAGACCACCATTTCGGAGAATTTTCCCAGTATCTAACGTCACATTCTCCCAGTCCGACTTCCCTCTCAGCTTCTCTCCTATCCAGGTAGCATATCGGGTAACCGATTCAGAATGGCCGTGAGTGTAAGGGTCTCTTGCCTCTAACGCCTTAGCCAGAGCATAGAGGGCTTGCACAGCAGTCTGTGCCAATTTCCCATATGCTTTCTGGAGTTCATCCGCTTTTTTCTCTATCTCCTTGTAAAGGAGTTCCTTCTCCTGTGCCTCTTTTCGCAAATCTTCGAATAATTGCGTATGCACTTTGCCCAATGCTACGTTCTTCAGGTAGTCAAAACTAAAGGGCTTAATAACATAATCACTCGCTCCTAACTTTGTAGCCTGTTCAATTTTCTGTTTGTCGCGGGTGGCAGTAACCATAATCACCTTAATTGTATTATCGAACTCTTTTATACGAGCCAGAACATCTATTCCAGACATACCCGGCAAACCTATATCTAAAAATACCAGGTGGGGCCTCGAATTTTTTATCAACTTCAAAGCATCCTCTCCATTATAGGCAGTATAAACCTCATAGTTCTGCCTCTTAAAGAAATCACCCAGAAAATCACACAAATTACGCTCATCTTCAACTACCAACAATTTTATCAACCCTTTCCCCCCTCTCTACCCTCTTTCCAAACCGGAAGACGGATAGTAAAAGTTGTTCCCTTCCCCACACCACTCTCTACATCAATAGTCCCATCATGCTTCTTAATTATATTATAAACCACAGACAATCCCACACCAGTCCCCTGCAATTTAGTAGTGAACAGAAAATCGAAAATTTTACGCAGATTCTCTGGAGAAATTCCGCGCCCTGTATCCGATACTTTTATTTCCACCATTTCAGGATTATTACCCAATGTCCTTGCCAAAATATTAATACTTCCCGACGTCTCACCATCCATTGCCTCTAAAGCATTATTGAAAAGGTTCAGGAAAACCTCCTGCAGTTCCCCGGCAATTCCTCGAATTTGGGGTAAATCTTTGGGAATCTCCTTTACCACATTTATCTGGTTCTTGCGTAAGGGATGCTCCACCAATCCCAATGTAGCCTCAATCAAATCCTCCAATCCCACAGATGTAAAATCACCCATTGGCGCTTTCACATATCCCATTATCCTCTCAATGATGTGAGATATACGGAAAGCTTCACTTTTTATCTTTTCCAATTTATCTTCAGTATACTTGATGAGCTTCTCCTTTTCCTCTACAGATGAAACCTTGAGGAGGTCCTCTCTCATAGTTACCAAACTCAATTCAACACCAGAAATAATAATTGCTACAGGATTATTTATCTCATGAGCAAAACTCGCCGCCAGTTGCCCCATTGAAGAGAGCCTATCCGCCTGAGCCACCGAGGCATAAGCCTGCTGCAGGTCCTGGCTGAGCTGGGCACTTCTTATAGCCAAACCAGCATAGCGAGAAAGTCTGAAGAATAGCGACAGCTCCTGCGGCCTGAATAAGCCCTTCTCTTTCTCTCCCAAAATCAGAAAACCTAAAAGCCCCTCCTGGTAGTAACTGGGAACGCAAAGCACTGCCCTTAACTCCACCATTAATTTCTTCAGTTCCATTAGAGCAGGTTTAATGTAATCGCCCAGACGAAGCAGCCTCTCCTCCTTAAGCCAGAAATCAATATCCTCCCTTTGAAGGACATCCAGCTCCCTCCTCCTGACAAATCTCTTTTCGATTATAAGGGGAACTATCTTCTTAAACCATATATAGAATGGATTCTCCTTCTCAGGAAGAGTCCTCTCCAGAGAAATCCTCCTGATTCCCGAAGTCGACTTCAACACATATTCCCCTCTATCTCTATCCAAAAGAAAGATAGTAGCGTGGGTTATACTGATGTCCAAGTTAGCATAATAAAACTTGGTAAGATATCTCGGAATTAGCTTCACCAATCTCTGCACACTATCTATCTCAATCATCCCCTGCGCAGTCCTCTCCAGATGCTCTTCTGCCCTCAATTCCTTCTCCCTCTGTTTCGCCTCAATCTTACGAATCAAAAAGAGCGCCACAAAAGGACCAACCAGAGCCAACCCTGCAAAAAGCCCCAATGGAGGAACCCACCAGAACCTATCCATAATTCCCACAAGCCAGGGCCTGGCCACCGAAGCCACCAATGCCGGAACCCCAATAATAAACGCATAAGTCCCAGCCAGCACCCCACCCCTCGTCATCACCACCGCAATATCCATCAACCGATAAGTAATGATGGCATAGATAACTCCTATATTATAAAGAGAAATGGCATAAGTCCCATAAGGATATATTGGAAAAACTTCTAACCCCACAAGGATCATAAAATTCTTTAATCCACCAAGATAACCGAAAATCGAAAACCACAGTAAATATCTTATCTGATTCCGCCTAATTCCACTTGTAACTAAAGATGCTCTAAATAATTTATAGAGTCCATAAATTACACAAACGATGAAGAAAATGAAATAAAGTGGATAAATGCCACTGGGGTTCGGGTAGCTATAGGAAGGCTTATTAACAATCCCTCTTATGAGTAATTGAGTGAAAAAATTGAAAATTAGAAATATTGTTGCTGCCGAATATGTAAAGATGAGGATTTTTCTGTTTTTTTCCCCTAAAAATTCTAAAACGAAATGGACAAAAAGAGCAGGAATTAAAATTGCACCGAGATGAAGAGTTCTGCCCCAAATCAAGGTAGGGTCTTGAAAATTGGGACTAAATTTTACTACACAAAAGCCCCATAAAGAAATACTAAAACAGTACAAAGCGAAAGTCTGGTATAATCTTTTTTTCCACCGTCCTCTAAGTAACACAAAAAATCCTAATAAAAAAGTTGTGATCAATGTTAGTAACGCCGAGAAAGTAAAGTGGTTAAAATAAATCATAACTTTGTAATCCTCAAAAACAGATATTTGCTACATCTAGGAGGCTCTTCAAAACCTATTTCTTGGACGTTTTTTATGCCCTTTACCCAATCCAACATTTCCTCTCTGGTCCTATGGAACATATTCCATCCGCCAAGCATTTCGTAATACCCTCTATGGCTACTGGTCTTTAAAGCTGCATTGCACACAATTAATACGCCTTTGCTACTCAATAATTGAAATAACTCTCTAACTAATCGTCCAGCTATTTTATCCCTCAAATAATCGATTACGCCCGAGCAATAAATCAAATCTTGATTTCTAATTTTCTCTTTTATTCCTTTATTTTTTATAATGTTTATTATATTTTGGTGGAAATATTCGATGGAAAGGAATCGTTTCCTTTCCCAGTCTATTTCCTCTAGTTCCTTTTTGACATAATCTATAGCCCCTTTTTCAAAATCTACACATTTAAATAAGAAAGGTTTAGTAATTGCTCCGTCTTTTAATAATTCTATCAATTCTCTAAGAGGCCCACAACCCACACTCATAATTCTCGCGTTATCTTTTGTTTTTATTGTTTCTAATATTTTTCTTTTAAGAAATTCTTTGCGTGCAATATTACAACGGGAAATAGGAATATTGCAAGTATAATCATTGATAAGCTTTTCATACGAGGAATTTCCTAAGTACCTGTCTTTGTGGTAATCGTAGATATAATTCATCACAATATAATCTCCTGCATATCCAAGGGGTTTCCGATAGATATGTCTATTAATTTCTACTATTTCTTCAACTAAAGGGTGAAGCATTTGCTGAAAGTAGCTCCGATGCACATTATAACCTTCTTTGTCACATTTCATTGCAATGTCCCAAATTTTAGTAAAATAATTATCCAATTTTTTATATATTCCCTTCTTATTTATTTTAATAAAGTCAATCTGTTCCTGCACAAACGGATGTCCCTTGTCAAATTCATCAAATTTATTTTTAATATCTTGAAGAAAATACCGCATGTTATTTACTAAAGGGATTAATTCACTATTTAAAGACTCATATTTAGATAGAGCTTCTTTTAAGATAGATGGAAACTTTTCCTTTAAATTTAAAAAATGAACTCCGTATGAAATACGGCCTTTTTTACTTTTACTCCATAGTATTTTAATTTGGGTTTCGAAATCGGGAAGCATAGGAAACTTTATAGAAAGAATTGCAACGGAAGGATGCATTAATTCTCTTTCTAAATTTAAACATGCTCCTGAGTGGCTCAAATTAACAGATTCACCCAATACAGTTGATATTTCTTTAGATGAAGAACTATCTTTTAATTTAACAGCGAAAACAGCACGAAACCGAGGCGAAGTTCTTCTATCCGGAGTAATTCTCCTGTCAACAAGGGCAATCGGACGAGAAATCCCTCTATTTGAGGAAACTCTCCTATCAACAACAATAACCCCCGAAAAGATTTTCTCTTCAGGTCTTAAACTCCCCATGAGAATTCCCCTTTATGCAATATTGTGGGCCTCCCGTAGAGAAAATAAGTTATTTTTTCTCACGCCTGTTTCTATACGCTACCTGTTGCTCCTTAAGCCATTTCTTAATCTCTTTCTCCTCAAACCTCCAGTGTCTACCAACCTTAGACGCAGGTATACGTCCAGTTTGAGCTAAATAATACGAGGGCAAAAGTAAAATTAACGATCGATTTTCTGTTTTTTAAAAAGCAAAAGCCTCCTATCAACAAAAACAAGATACTGCTAATCAATGGTGGTAATGAATATGGGTTCATTACTTTTCTGCCCCCTGTGTTGTGCCTTCCTTAAACAAAAAATACATTGCGTTCTTTCTTATCTCTTCAGGAACAGGAATGAGTCTACTGGTAGCGTCGGCAAAAGCTAATTTTTGTCTGCCTTTTGCAATAAGCTGATTTGTTTTTTTATTGGTGTAGGTGAAGATTAAGTCTAAGCTTGCTTTTTTAATGTTACTCGTTTTTACATCTATGAGTATCTCGTCAAATAAAAAAGTCTCTTGTATAAAGTGTAGGTAGGCCTCTACGGTTATCATTTTGACTCCCAACTGTAAGATAGCAACAAGACCAGGAACATTAGTCCTAACAAATTCTTCTCGTGCCATACCTTGCCAATCGAAATATCTAGAAAAATAGGTGTTCCCCTCTGCATTTGTGTCGGTTAAGTAAACAGTTTTTTCAAATATGAAAACTTTTCTTTCCATTTACGGCCTCCTGTAGAGAAAATACTCTATTTTTTCTCACGTCTGTTTCTATACGCCACTTGTTGCTCCTTAAGCCACTTCTTAATCTCTTTCTCCTCAAACCTCCAGTGTCTACCGACCTTAGAGGCAGGGATGCGTCCAGTTTGAGCTAAATAGTAGACTGTAGGTTTAGGAATTTTTAAATATGCGGAGAGTTCATCTACTGTGAGCAATTTGGAAGGCATAATAACCTCTGTGGGAAGTTACCAGTAGTTACCAGTTAGTAACGATAATTATAAATATCTATAAACTCCCTGTCAAGAAAATTCTTCAAAAGCGGTTGTTGCTAAAGGAAAGATTTCAATTGTCTATTTATATCATAACAACGAAGAGGCTTACATTGTGTGACCACTTCCAGTGTGCATTTATTACAAGAGATGCAGGTAACAGGATTAGTTTCCCCTTGTTCAATTAGCCTAATCAGGTTGGGTTGACGAATAAATGGCCGACACATAGAGACAAAATCAGCATCACCATTTTCGATTATCTGTTCCATCTTTTTGACATCGCGAATACCTCCCACAACAATGACCGGTATATTTACTGCATGTTTAATTCTTCTCGCTTCTGGCAGAAAATAGTTCTCCTCAAATTTAGCTTCTTCTTTTATTGATTTAGCTTTTAAGCGAATAAGAGTTTTTTCGAGTAGCTTTCTATCTCGAAGGACAATATCGACAGGGAAATCGCCTCTTGTTATCTCCAATCCCCCCGTATCCTGGACACCACCACTTACTTCAATCGCTGCTATCCCAAGTCCATTTAATCTTTTGCAGATTTTTACCGAATCTTCAATAGTCAACCCATTGATAAACATATCTTTAGAATTTACTTTTACCAATATAGGATACTCTGGTCCTACTTTCTCACGGGCAAAGTTATACACTTCTGTCAAGAAGCGCAGGCGATGTTCGAAAGAACCTCCCCATCTATCTTGACGACGATTGGTATGCCTGGATAAAAACTGATGGATTAAATAACCATGTGCACAGTGGAACTGCACTCCATCAAACCCAGCTTCTTTCGCTCTCCAGGCAGCTAAGCCAAACTCTTCAATAGCCTTTTTTATATCCATTTCTGTCATTTCTCGGGGTTTAGAAAAGACAGGTATCATAGTTCTCACTGATGATGGAGCTATCTGTCTTTCTCCTGAAATTTTTGGATTGGCATGTCTTCCTAGATGATTAATCTGAGCAACAATCTTTGCCCCATACTTGTGTACCTCATCTGTAAGTTTTTTAAGTCCTACAATTACTTCATCATTATCAATCATAATTACTCGGGACAATGCTTTACCGTTTTGTTGAATAATGAAATGTCCAGTTATTATTAATCCTATTCCGCCCTTAGCAAGATTAGTGTAAAGATTCAAGTATTGCTCGTTAACTTTGCCTTCTTCAGTAGCAAGACATCCAACAGTTGCTGAGCGTACAAACCGATTTTTAACTTCGATATTTCCTATTTTTGCAGATGTAAATAATGTTGACATAGTTTAATTACTTCATACTGTAAAATTTTGTTTTAACTTCTTTTTGAAACCGGACAATTTTTCTTCATTTAGGGAAGTCAATTTCAGCTTTCTTTGTATGGAGATAACTCTATTATAAACATCACTAGATATATTGACTCCTCTGCTTTTGACAGAGCCTCTTTTACAGCAGGAAAGTATTTAGTCCCGCTAATATCTACTACCTCAGCGTCATAGCAAAAAGCCCTTGTAGTTATTCCTAATACCACAAGGGCGATTATGAAAACTGCTAAATATCTCTTTACTTTAATCATTTCCTATTTCATCGCCTCTTCCATCTATCATCTACCTACTTCTTGACCCTTTCTCCCCATTTGGCCCCTTCTGAAACCAGGGAATTCCAACCGAAGCCAAAACCGAAGGCAAGGCAGAATAGCTTAATCGATGCCTCAAGACCGACTCCGGGTTGAGCAATGTTGAATTCTGGAAAGATTAACAATGTAGTAATTAAGCCTAAGATAAACGAGGCCAGGGCTGACAGCCAGTATCCATTTTTGAATTCCTTAACCTTTCCTTGCCTTAGCTTTCTCAAATATGGCACTAAGGTCCTGGACAGGACACCTAATAAAATTCCTGAGAGTTTCAGGAAAAGCTCCATATTAATACCTCCCTGCTTTATGATTCTTTTTCTTTCAGGTCATTCGCCCGTTTCAGCTCAGTAGCCAGTTTCTCACCTACTTTCACTACCTTATCAAGCATCTTCTTGAGAGTCTCCAGTTGTTTTGGCTCAAGGGTAATCTTCATCAAAAACCTCCTTGAATGTCACAAAAGTTCAAAAACCTTTTTCCTCGTTTCATCTCTACCCTCCACCTGCGGAAAACAAGATTCTTTACTAAATACTACTACCCTTAATAAATCTTTCCTTTCCACATTTCTAGTATAGAAATCAATTAGATTTACAACACCTGCGATAGTTTTCTTTCTTATAATTTCTGCTTGAATGCTAAATATCTAAATTCTTTAGCATTTCATTAACGACTATAAATGAACGTTGTTTCATATCTTCTTTTTCCTTATCGTCAGCAATGGCTAAAAAATTGGCAACCCATGAAGGACCTTCAGCATTAATATTTCGAAATCGTTGCCGGATCGCATTCAGTGCCTTTTTTACAGCCTTAACGTCCTTTTTGGACCTAACTTCCTCGGCTACAGAGACAGGACCTTCCCTATAATAATCGCAAAGGGAATAGATATCATAAGCATCCTTTTCTTTATATCTTTTACCAAACGCTATTCCCTTAAGTGTCAAAAAACTTGTCAAATCTGCCATTTTGAATTCAACCTTAGTCTCACCATTTCCCGGAAGAATCCCTACAAGAGGGATTTTCTGGTTTAATTGTAATGCAATATCTGCTCCTGATAAATTCCGTGCTTTTAAATCCGGCTGTATCTGACGATGCCTCCTGCTACTTCCTTCTCCCTTAGGGGATTGAGGAGTAAGGAAATCGATCTGCACTGTGTATTCCTTGCCATCAATATCTGATTTGATCGTTCTTTCAAACTGATAGAGAATTTCCTTAGAAGGTTTGTAGTCTCTACTTAACAACATTCTGGTAATGGTTTCATATTTCTCTTCATCGATAACTTTTGGGTCAATTACTAGATCTATATCAATTGAGCCAATATGCGTAAAATCAATGCCTTTGGATTTATGAGTCTCTAATAAAAAATAAGGCACCCAACCACCAATAAGGACCAATGAGTCACGATAGCTTTTTAGAATTGTCATCAGTTCTAACAAAACTGACTTTGAAGCATTGGTAATAGCTGGATGGTAATCCCCAAATATGCGTGTAGGCATAAAACTTTTTCCTTAAAATCTCATTTTCTTTTCTCGTAAGAAATCTGCCTGCTCTTTCCCTCGGGCCGGATAATTAATAAGGTCAATATATAATTGAGTATTACAGGCTACTGATACGTTGTTCACTGACTGCTTATTATAAAACACCCCCTCATCGTAAGGAATAACAAGATGGATAGTGCCTCCGGATTCAACCGGCCGAAGATTTAATTTCTTTACCCATGCTTCGGCTTCACCTTGAATATAAAGATGCACATCCCTAAAACGAACAAAAGAGGCGATTAAAGCCGCACCACTATGCAGAGTAAGGGCATAATTAAACTTTCTATCCCCCGACAGTTTTCTAAGCTTGACCAAGAATTCATCAAATGTTCTTGTGAAAGAGAAGTAAGATAAAATCTGGTTATTTCCGAAATCATAATTCTCTACCCAGTAATCAAGCATCGCTTCAGGTTTTATTAGTCTTATTGCTCCTCTTTTTTTATCTATAAATCCTTTTTCTTTTAAAATATCAACAACTGAAAAAGCTGTGCGGATATTCGCTTCTGCTTCTTGCGAAAGACTGGGAAATGTCCAGACTTTTTTGGGATTCTCTAATAATACGCGTAGCACCCGGGAAGATTTGGAAGCAAAAGGCATTCTGAATGTGGGCTTTTTTTTAACTTTACCAGCAGGTTTTTCGTTAGAGGTCTTTTCGACAAGTACTGAATTAAATTTTAAGAAGATATTCCCACTTAAATCGATATATCCAATTCCTGCTTCCTTGCAAACCTTGCGACCTTGCACTGAAATAAACGGAACGATTACTACAGGATAGTCCCCTTTTTTTACCTGGGGAGCCTGGGTAAGTCGACCGATAGCCTGATAAAGGTACCATGGTTCTCCTTTGGCCTTCACTTCACATCTAAGCCACTTAAGAGAACTGCCTACTTTGATTTTTATCCCAATATCCCAAAGCGAATTAGTATCAGCCCATTCTATCTTTTTAATTTTGACATCAGGTAATATCTTGGCTAATCTTCGGGGTAGTAATCTAACGATTTCCTTTTCGTTTAAATTTTGATAAACCATCTTTTATCCTGGCTGGCAGTTTTACTCTTCGGTAAAAGTATATCAAATAGTAAAAGTCTTGTCAAGGGAAAAATGAAAAATTTTGCGGGGTTGTATCCTCTCCCTTACGAGGCTGTGTCGTAATTAGATTTTTTGTTTGGTAGCCGCAACCTTCAGGTTGCGTTCTCGACGGGGAAATTGCGCTCCGACAGGTCGGAGCGGCTACCCAAATCAGGATTGTGCCACAGCCTCTTACGGAAGGAGTCTTAGCCCGCGATTAAAGATAATTCTCTTTTATACCATCCTTGGTCTGAAGGACGAGGCATGCTAACGAGAAAAATGGACTCCGGGTTCAATTCCCAACTTTCGTTGGAAGTCCAGGCTATTTTGAGCGGGATTCCAGGCGGTCTCTGGATTTTTCCGGCCTTTTTATTTTATTCAGACTGGAGATATCAATAGAGGGATAAGCTACTTTTTCATCTACGGTGAGTTTTGTGCTTATGGCATCTTCAGGAAGGATTAGCTGTTTACTTAAGTAACCTGACAATTCCTTGATTTGTTGTTCACCTAATGATTTGTCATAGGCAGACATTTTTACTTCCAAAGAGTGTTTGGGATATTTCTTTATAAGGCTTGCCACTTCCAGAAGTCTCTCTTTTCCTTCTGAACTGAGAATAGTCTCATTTCTTTCGAATAAGGATTTAAGTGATAGACTTATAACTTTTCCTTCTTTTACCTCATACATCAGGGTTTCAAAAGAAAAGGCTTTTCCCAGAAAATGGTGTTGATTTCCTTGATAATCTGTAAGAATAAAAACTGAAGAGTAGGGTTCTCCCACTTTGAACTGAATCTTCCCATCCTCCTTTGTAGTTTTCATAGAAACATATTCTGGAGGTTGTCCTTTCTCATTGAATACAGCTATTTCTTTTGCCGTGGAGTCTACTACTCTTAATTCCCAATTGGCAATCTTCTGGTCAGACTGAAGACGAAATCTAACCACTTCTCCAGAGGGAATTGCTCTTCTTCCCGGAGATAAGATTTGAGTGCTTGCCAGAATCCTGGGCGTATCCTGCTCTGGACTATGAATGGATGGGGAAGGATTCAACACCTCTCTATCCAGTTCCTTAGAAGGGGTAATTAATTGGTCTATCCCAAAAGGAGTTTGGGGACTCATCTTCTCTAACAACGGTCTCTCTTCTCTTTCTTCTTCAATTATTAACTCCATCTTTTCACTTTCTACTTGCTTGCTCCCTGTTTCATCTATATCTTCACAATAAGACAAAGCTGATAGGTTGATAAGTAAATAAGTTGTCAAGAAAATGATTGAGTACCGCTTCACCATTTTTTCTCTCCTTGTCTGGATTATGAAACACTCTGATAAATCGGAGTAGCCACCTTCGACTATTTCAACGAGAATATAAACGTTACCTCTCCCCACTCTTCTCGCCAGAGTGAATCTTTTGGCAAAGGTTCAAATGCCCATTTCTTCAGTGCATCTATTGCTGATTTATCCAACTCAGGATAACCCGAAGTTCTAATAATGAAAATCGCATCTTTTACTTTCCCACTGGGTAACACTGCAAAGCGTAGGGTCAGGGTTGGCTCTATTCCTTTTTCTATAGCCCACCGGGGATAAGATGGAACTACCGAATGAACAACTTCCCGTGTTGAAATCGGCCCCTGGATTTGAAAGCTCGCCCCTTGAACTGAACTTCCTTCTCTACTACCTGTTTCTAATCCCCCCAATTGCCTGGACTTGAATTCACTAATCTCTAAGGGAGGCACAGTTGTTTTGGTTACCACCCCCGAACTGCCTCTTTTCGGAATATAACCTTCTTTGACGATTTTGCTCCCAGGAGTCTCTTCCCGTAAAGAAATAGACGGTTTGCTTGACTCCTTAATACTAAGAGTTCCTTGAACTGGTATAACCAGAGCATCTTCCAGGTTCTCGGAATCTGAAACTCTTTCCTCGACTTCAAAAACAGGCATAGTTGTCTCTGATGGTCCCAGTTTTTCCTCTAGATAGCCTCCCTTTGCAATTTGTCTTGTGGTTACTGCTTCGTCGGGAAACGCATGCCCCTTTTCTGTACTGAGAGACTCTCGAACTTCAGGGGTAGCCTCAGGAACAAAATTCTTCTGTGCAACAAAAGTCTTGTCTTGTAAGAATTTTGATTCATTTACTTTTTTAGCCGACTTACTGATTTTCAAAGTCTCTTTCAATTCCATCAATTTACTAAGTTTCCTTTTAGGACGCTGCTTAGTAAAAGCCAGAAGACTTTCTGGTTTGGGCTTGTGCCTTTTTATCTGTCTTATCCTGCCGGAAATGCGTTCAATTTCTGCTTTTGTCAAATAAGCCACCTCAGTAATTTTGAGCTCCATCTCTTCCCGGCGAGCAACTCTCTGTCCAAGTGTAAAAAGAGTGACTAAGAGCAAAATGTGAATCAAACAAGAAGTAAAAAATGAGCCTATTATCTCTTTGTTCATTCGTAAAATCCTGAATTCAAAACATCTGGAGCCCTTGCGAAAGCAAGGTCATTCCTCCATTTCGGGAGGATTCCAATTTCCTACTTATCATTTTATCGAGGTCTCAACAATGTCTTTCTTATCAACCTCCATTTTTTGTACTGTGGCAATGGCAATCCGGCCTGCTCCAGACTCCTTGGCAATTTCCAGGACGGTTTCCACCTCGCCATAGGAAATATTCTTATCTGCTTTTATTACCATTAGATTATAAGGGTCAATTTTGAATCTCTGTGACAAAATAGGCTTCAGTTTCTCTAAGGAAATCAGTTTTTCGTCCACGGAAATCAGGCCGTCTCTGGATAAGGTGATAGTAATTTTTTGTTCCTCTCCCATTTCAGAAGTTGAAGCTCTGGGAAGGTCAACCTTTATTCTGGACTCACCGAGAAAAGGCGATATGAGCAGCAAAATAAGAAGCACTATCAAAGCTAAGCTGATAGCTGGCATTAAATCTATTTCCGTCTTCAGATTCATCGCTTTCCCCTCTTTCTAAGTAAGGCAAGTTTATCCGCCCCTGCTTGCTTTGCAATATCAAGCACTTTTACAACCTGGTCCAGGAGAACATTCGCATCTGGAATAATAATCACAGTTCTCGCTTTTCTTTTAGCCAGTTTCTCAAGTAAATTCCGCTTCAGATTTTTTATATCTACTTCTTTACCATTCAAATAGACCTTCTGTTTGGTTATGCTTATTGATACCGGCTGTAAATCTGGCTTAGCAGCCTCCGCCCTCTCACTCCGAATTGCCTTGGTAGCATTTATTTTTATTCCTGTCCAGAGTAGTGCCGGCATCGTTATTAAGAAAACAACAATCAAAGTTAATGCAGCGTCGGTCAAGGGAGTTAAGTTGGGTGTGATTTTCATATCATTATGATTTTTTCTCTGCATTCTTTTGCTCCTCATGATAAATCCTCAGCCGTATAATAAAATCGTCTCTGGCAATTTCCAATTCCGAATTAATAGTGGTAACCCGCCGGACAAAATAGTTATAAACTACAACGCAAGGAACTGCAATAATTATCCCTGTAGCAGTGGTTACCAGGGCTTCTGCTACTCCCATTGCTACTACCGCCGACCCACCGGAACCTGTTATTGCGATATCATGAAAGGCGCGAATAATCCCCACAATTGTCCCAAACAATCCCAGCAGAGGAGAAATATGGCTTATGGTGCCAATTATGCCGATGTTATTTTCAAACTTCATTCGCTCCTTGCTAATGGTATTAGTCATTAATTCCCGCACTGTCGTCTCGTCATTTGTGTGATTTTTTAGACCTTCTTTTATTACCCTGGAGACAGGTGTAGCCCTTTCTCCACAATCCTTGAGGCATTCTGAAAATTGACCGCTTTTAACTTTTTCTGCAATTCTGGAGACAAACTCTGAAATTCTGCCCCGACTCTTATGAAAATATCGCCAGCGCTCAATACAGAAAGTAAGCGCTATTATGGAGACTACAGTCAACGCCCACATGGCAAAACTTCGAGTATACATCTCAAGAATAGGTAAACCACCAAACATTTTGTGTACCTCCTTAAGAATAGGAATACCGTCTGGTCGGGCACTCTTCAGAGTGCCAGAATGCGAAGCTTCGCTTCGCTACTCCATTCTACTGTTGTCCTTTCAGTTCCTCAAGCTTAATCTCGACAAGCTCTTTCCACTTCTCATCTTCGGTGCTATTGTTAATCTCTGTATATATAGTGACTGCCGCATCACTTCTTCCCTGTTTTTCATATATTTCTGCCAGTCGGAGCAAGCCTGCCAACCGGAATGGGTCATTTTTCATTGCCAACTTTTCTAAAGTTTGATAGACATTAGTTGCTTCTGCCATCTCGCCGAGGGACTCATAACACTCTCCCACTCGATACTCAATTTCGCATTCTGTTATTTCCTGGGTAGGTTCTACCATCTGGCAGAATTCGATTGCCTGCCGATAGTCACCATTGTTTCTCGAAATCTCTGTTATCTGCCATTTAGCGAAATTGGCTTTCTCTCCATCTGGATGTTCGTCAATGAAGTTCTTATATTCCTCAACCGCCTTCTTCCACTCATTCAATTTTTTGTAAGCAAGAGCAATATTCAACCGAGCATGCGGCGCAAAGCGCGTATCTGGATATTGTTCAAGAATTTCTCTATAATGCCCTATACTCTCTTCTATCTCGCCCGCTTGAAAGAGCCCATTCGCTAAGTGGAATTTAGCCATCTCTGTTAACTCATCTTCAGGATAGCTGGAGACAAAATTCTGGAATGCTTTAATAGCCTCAGCAAACTTCTTCAAAGCATAATAAGCTTCTCCAAGATAATAGTAAGCCACCTTAGCAGATGAGACGTGGGGATAATCAACTATAACTTTCTGGAAATTCTTAATCGCTTTATTATATTTTCCTCTCTCGAAAGACCTTACCCCAAGTTGCCAGTAAGCTTCTCCAGCCAGATTCTCGCCAGAATATCTATTGACAAAATTCTCTAAACCTTCATCAGAGATCCCTTCCCCGGTTGCCTTCTCGTAGTAGGAAAGTTTTATTCCCTCGAGTGCCTGTTCTTTCCGGGAGTCTTCAGGATAGGTTTTTATAAATCTCTCGTATTCTTTAATTGCTTTCTCATACTGCTTAGCATTATAGAAGCTCTCGGCAATGTGGAGTTGTGCCTCTTTAGCCTGTTCTGTCCCGGGAAATTCTGTAAATAGCTTTCTGTAAAGTTTAATTGCCTCATTATACCTACCAAGTCCGAAACTGGTATAAGCAGCTCTGTCTAAAGCCTGAAGAACGACTTTGCTACCTCTCTTTTTATTTATTATTGTCTTCCAGGTCTTAATTGCTTCACTGTAATATCCAAATCGATAAAACGAGAGCCCTTCTCGATAGAGAGCTTCCGCAACCATCTCATCGCCTGGATATTCCTCGACAAATCTCCTGTAGAATGAAAGGGAATTTTTATAATCTCTCTTGTTGAAATATAGATTGGCAACCTGCAGTTTTGCCACTTTGTCGACATCCTTATCACCTTCTGCATAACATTCGAGAAATTCCCGATTTCTTATCAAGGCTAAATCGAACTTGCCCTGTTCTGTGGCACAGGCTACCAGTCCACTCTTAGCATATTTTGCCATTTCTGAACCGGGATAGTTCTCCATTATGTAACTATACATCTCTTCTGCTTCACTATATCTTCCCAACTGATAATATGCTTCCCCAATATAGTAGTAGGCTCCAGCTAACCATCCTCCGGGAGGAGAGGAAATCCCGGTGACTAGATTTCTATAACTCGTAATGAGGCTCTGGTAATCTTCCTGTTCATAGTAGGTCAGTCCTAAGAGATACAATGCTTTGCCTCCCACTTCACTATCGGGTGCAATATTAAAGACTGACTGATAAGCACTTTCTGCCTCAGAGTAGCGACCGAGCTTCTGTAGACATAGACCCTTTAAAAGAAGAATATCTTTCCATCCTTCACTACCGGAATACTTCTCAAGAAACCTTCGCCCCTCATCTAAAGACTTCTGATATTCTCCCATTGAAGTATATAGATATACTAACTTATATTGAGAAAGCCTGACAAGTTCCCCTGTTAGAAATTCCATTTCTGCCGCGCCTGCCGAAGTGAAACTGGCAATTATAACCCGATAATTTTCTATTGCCTCCTCATTCTCTCCCAGACTCTTCAATGATTCAGCCATTAGATATCGGATGGAAGTTACCAATCGGCTCCGGGGATATCGCCTGAAAAATATCTGGCAATTCTCTATTGCTTTTGAATAATTTTTCTGATTAAATCGACTTGCTCCAATCATAAATCTGGTATGAGGAGCAAATTCACTCCGTGGATAACTCCTCAATAAATCCCAGAACTTTCTCATTGCAAAATCATATTGCTCCATTCGGTAAAACGTCTCCCCCATACCATATAAAGCATCATCTGCCAATTCACTTTTTGGATACTTTTCTATAACTTCCTTATATTTCGCTTGCGCTGGAAGTTCTCTGTTTAATTCTTCCAAACACCTTGCCTCGTAATAGCCAGCGTAAACATCATCCACCTTCTCAAAACTCTCTAAAGCCTGTTCATACTTCTCTTGATAATAACGAATTAAACCGAAGCTATAATTTACTCTCTCTTCTTGAACATACCCGGGGAAAGAACTGATTAACCTCTCCAGAACGCTCTCCGTCTCTTCTATCTTTCCCTGTTTCAAATAGCACTGGCTCGTCCCGTACAGGATTTCCGGAGCAAGGAAGCTATCCCCAAAACTTTCCCACATTTGGTTAAAGAGATTCAGAGCCTCGCTATAATTTTTCAGATTATAGTAACACTCCGCTTTCCTCAAGCTTGCGCTTCCGGCAAGTTCACTCTGGGGCGAGGAACTAATTACCACCTCATATTCTCTAATAGCATTTCTGTAATCTCCTTGAGCAAAATAGGATTCAGCAATTAGATAATGTTTTTCATCTATTCTCTCAATCTTTTCAAAAGGAGCTACCTCAACCTTAACCTCAGCTTTCAAAAGTGGTCTCTCAGGCTTCTCTTCCACCTCCAGAGTTTCAGCTTCCATCTTCTTGCTTTCCACAAGGGCTGGGCCAAGCTCTTTCCTACGTGATTCCTCTGTCACCACCGTAGTTTCTTCCTCTATCTTCTCTACCACTTCTGTCTCTTCCATCGTTTCAATCTCTTCTACTTCCTCCATAACTTCTGCCGCCATTGCCACTTCTTTCTTTCCAAATCTCACACTCAATCCAATCCTGTGGGAAGAGCCCAAATCCCTGTATTTGCCCCAGGCATCATGATAAGCATAAGCATAGTCTACCTGTAAATTTCTCCACCTGAACCCTAATCCAGCCGCAACCTCTGTCTCATCCACTCCCATCCTCAATGCTAATACTTTGTGGGGTAAATATTCGACCCCGTAATGGAGCTTGAAATACCTTCCCTCCGTCTTGTCTCCATCTATAGCCACAGTCAACCTTTCCAAGAAAATCCTGTAAGCAAGTCCCAACCTGACCTCCAGAGGAAATCTATCCGTCATTTGTTTAAGCTTTAGCCTGGGTGCAATAAGATTGCGGAGGGTTAATCCCATTGAAAATCGCATATACGGTTTATATAAAAGTCCAACATCAAGTCCATAACCCATATCCGAATACTTATCGATATGCTGATTGACAATCTTTAAATTTATCCCAGCCATAAGGTTACCAGTAAATCTTCTGCCATATGAGATAATGCCTGCAGTTTCGGTGTCTGAGGCACTGCCCAGAGGATTGTTCAGATCGTCTGTCTTTTGAAAACCAGTCGACCTTAAATTCACTACGGCTGCTCCTATAGTGCCATAATTGGATGGTGATTGATAAGTCGATAACGGATGAGCGTAACTCAGGAAGCTATAACTGGTATCTTCCCAGAGAATAGAGTAGAGAGAGGTCATCTCTTTCTGCTGGAGTTGTGCCAGTCCTGCGGGATTCCAATATGTAGCCGAGGCATCATCAGCTAATCCTACAAATGCCTTGCCCATAGACAACGACCTTGCTCCCGCTCCCCAGGAAAGATACGCACCAGGTCTACCCCCATCCTGCCTCGCCCATCCCAGTTCCATTCCGTACAAAGGGGGAAGGCTAAAGCTAAAAGCCAAGACCAAAACAGAAAATGAGATTATTAATAATCGTACCATTTTATTATCCTTATCCATTACTGTGCCATCCCTATCTTTTGCTGATTAGTTTGCTCAAGCCCCTTATCAACCCATGCCCACATTTTCTGGATACTGGATTTTCTTGAAGCTCATCACGGCTTTCCATCTATGAACCCTCTTTCGAGAGGAGTCTGGCCATCAGCTTGGCCGTTGGGCAAGAAGACGAGAAAAAGTAGCCTGTCCCCTTTTTTATTTTATTACCAATATCTTTCTAATCTTAAATTTCACTCGCTTACCATCGTCTATCTGGACACGACAGATATAACCACCATTGGCAACCATATCTCCTCTTCCATTCCGACCATCCCATTCAACGTCATTTAACCCTGCTGTACCGCCTTCCCCACCTTTCCTTATCTCAAATGTCCTTACCAGATTGCCCATCAAGTCGTATATTGCTATTGCAACATCCGCATCGTCCTTAAGATTATACCGGATAGTAGTATAATCCTTACCAAAAGCAGGAAATGGATTGGGATAATTTGTAAGACCTTCCAGAGAATCTCCGAAGGGAATAAAGCCCATCAGGCAATACCTGCCAAATCTTTCCACTTGCGCAATAACTTCCTTTACCGAAAAGTTGTTCTTTGAATTTTCCACCAATTCCCATCTTCCTTTTTGAAGGTTATACCAATATAGTTTTAAAGTTTTGGGGTTAACACTGTTTCCTTCCACTTTACTGGTATCTTTCGTTTGGGATTTACTCCCTTTTCCATACGATATCTTCATTTCCATTGGCTTATTGAGTTTTTGTTGAATTTCTTGATGGTCTTGATTATAAGCAACAATATGGTACAATTTATCTTTTTCGAGGGATTGAAGAGGTCGTGGTATTTTATTCACTATTTCATCTTCTTCTTTGCTTATGATAATTACTGCGTCCTGGGGAAGTGCATTGGGCGGAATTTCCAAACTAACCTCTCCTTCTTCTACCTTCCCTCCTTTCTCCTTAAGCATCAATGTGGTAAATGAACTTGAGAACTCCTTCAGTGGATTGCCCACTCTATCTTTAATCTCCGACGTTAGCTCTATATTGTATGTAGTGTGGTCTTCAAATGTTCCAGTGAATGTCAGAATATACTTTGTCTGGTCATAAGCAAAATTGTCCAGGATAAGGGTGCCGTTCCCCACTTTAGAAATAATCACGGCTTTACTCCATTGTTTGTCGGCTATTTTCACAGGCTCAGCAAAGCATATTTCTATCGCCTTTATATCAGGTTCCCTTACATATGCACCATTCTCTGGATAGATTGATTCTACCTTTGGCCCCTTGGCGTCTACGATAACCCTAAATTGTTCCTCTTCCTCCCATACACCAGTATTGTTGACAGCCTTATATTTTATTTTATGCTCTCCCTCTGTGTAGAAAGAGAATGGAGATTCATATACCTTCCAATTACCATTATCTATACTGAATTCAATGCGGTTCACTCCAGATAAATTCTGGGAAGATTCCAATGAATATGTGCAAGAAATAGGTGCAAAAATATCTTCCCCATCCCTATATGATTCACTGGGAATGAGCATTGTGTGGGGCGGGATAGTGTCCACGATCACATCGAAAGAATTTTCTTCTTCTACATTATTTACGTTATCCCGTCCATAGTAATGGATGGTGTGTTCGCCCCCGGTTAAGACAAAGTTTTCCAGGTAAGTTTTGAACTCTTGCCCATCAATTCTATATTTTATCTCTGCTATGCCTGAGGCCTTTCCATCTACTAAAGTATCTATCCCAGTTATGGAGTAAACGGTTGCCGTGGAGGCATAGATATCTCTGAATAAAGGAGGACTCGAACTAAGTGTCGTCTGCGGAGGGGTGTCATCGACAAATATCTTGAAGACATTCTCTTTTTCCGGATTGCCTGTCTTACTAACAATTCTATATTTTATCATATGTTCTCCAGTAGTATTGAGGCTGAAAGGAACAGTGTAGGTCTTCCAGTCGCTGCTATCCACTTTGAATTGGGTATAGTCAACCCAGGAAGAATCTCCTCTCACTGCTAACCTGTACTCACAAGAGAGAGAAGCAAAATTATCTATTCCATTAGTGGAAAGGTTGCCTTCAATAATGAGAATTATCTGAGGAACTCTGTTGTCTATCACTATATCTAACGATTTTGTTTCCTCTCTGAGTCCAACCTTATCAATACTTCTATAATAGATGGTATGGGGACCTCCTGGCAAGGTGACAGTGAATGTTTCCGTGTAAGTTGTCCATTCGTCTATATCTATAGAATACTCTGTAAGAGATAATCCCAAGCCCTTTCCGTCTCCTATGGCGAAGTAGTCATCAACAGGGGCTAAGGCAAACTGTGTATCACTTGTAATATAAACAGGCTCCTGGCCATACTTAGGCTCTCCAACAACTATCCCCGTTCGAGGAGGTCGGATGTCATGGGTTACTTCGAATGGGCCCGCTACCATAGAAGAGACGTTACCTGCCCAATCTTTTGATTCCACAATCAGATTCCATAGACCATCGTCAATATCTAATGGTTCAATCCTCTCTCCTGGAGATACACCGATTCGAACATTATCTGTGTGTTGGAGATAGGCATTAATGTTTGGATTGGGATCTAAATCGGCAACAGTAAATTCTATTTCTATCATTCTCTGTCTGGCATTATAAACTTCTCCTTTTTTGGGTGAAGCCACCGATATTGTTGGCGAACTCATATCTAAAGTAAAGTTCCAGACAGGAGAATTGTCACTCCAAATAGCGCCATCATAAGCAGAGGCTCTCCAAAAGTAAATTCCTTCTGCCAGTTCATCTCCCGGCTGAATAGTATACTGGGCAATAATACCTTGGGGAGAAGATGGGACTTCAACTACTTTCCATCCTGTTGTGGAGATGTTTTGGTCATAGTACCTTTCTATTGTGTTAAAATTATCTGTGCTTATCTCTATCTTGCATTTCAAAGGGTCGTTGTCAGGGTCTGTGGAAAAGAGTTGAAAAGCGGGAAGTTTTGTCATGATGAATTTCTCGTTCTCTGGACTCATTAGTGTGGGCACCTCTGCAGGCGAATTGGTCCTGGTAAATCTCCACGAGTCAGTCCAATCACTATAATGGTCAAGTTTGTCCCTTGCTCTGACCCTCCAATAATACTCACCTTGTGCCAGGTCACTCTCAGGGATGAACTGAGAGACAGTAACTATAGCTATGTATTTGGGAGGGCTGAAATTTTGATTATTATCTATCTGTATCTCATAGCAATCTAATCCTGAAACAGTGTCCACTACGTCTTCCCAGTCAAATGTTGGCCTTGGGCTATTGACAGAAGCGCCGTCTTCTGGAGACAATAATTTTGGCTTCGGTGGTGGCTCCATATCCAACTTAAATGTCCATACAACTGAAGGCTCACTCCACTGAACGTCATCGTAAGAGAATGCCCTCCATTTATAAATGGCATCTCCTAAGGCGTCCTCCTGATTAACTGTATACTGGACAATTTCCCCTTCTAACGTCCAGCCTTGAGTGGAGACAGTCTGGTTATATTTTCTAAAAACTGTTTTAAAATCATCTGTGCTTATTTCTATACTGTAGCTCAGTTGCCTTTCCACACTCTCGTCGGGGCACAACTGAAATGTGGGAGTAGTTGAATCAATGTAGTCCGTATCAGGAGGAGCTATTAGGACGGGTGCTGGTGGAGGCATAGTCTGGTAACTAACTTCCAATTGTCCTTCCTCTTGAGGGGCATTGTTACCAGCCAGGTCAGTAGCATCTATTTTATAAGTATATATTCCTTCTTCTACCATTGACCCTTCATCGTCTTTGCCGTCCCAGACCTCACTGTGGGGCCCAGATTCTATCTTTGAACTATCAACGAGTATTCTAACCAGTGATTCCTCTTTATATATTTTAAGCTTAACTATTGACTCCTCAGATAAGGCATAGAATATCTTCGCCTTATCTCTAATTCCGTCATCATTGGGAGTGAAAGGATCTGGAGAATCATAGACATCGGTAATCTCCGGCGGAGTGACATCTAAAACTACCTCAACAGGCTCTGAAGGCTTGCTCGTGCGCTTAATGTCATTAAACCATCGCGTGGCAATACAGGTGATGCGATTACTTCCTGTAATAAGAGAGACTGGCATGCTAAATTTTCCATCATCACCCACATCAAAATTTCCCACCGAGGCTTCATTTATAAAAACTTCGACCAAAGAAGCGTTTTGAGCTTGACCGGTTAGAGTTACAGATTTTTGATTTGTCGGTGAAGGAATCTCATCAAGAACAGGAGTTAGAATCTTGGGGATAACTAAATAGTATGAAAAACTGGTTATGGGGCTGGTAACTGTGGCAATTTCTTCAGGGTCAAATACTCCATTTCCATTCTCGTCATAGACAACTCTCACATCCAAAGATTCTAAACTGCCATCATCTTTGACATGATAGATAGTAAGTTGTGCAGGATCTATGCCCTGAAGTTCCTCATAAGTAAATCTTACTGAGAAGGAACAAGAATCGGGATCAAGCAGATTGCCTGCGGAGTCCCTTCTGAATGGGATATCTTTAGGCTGTAGTTTATAAAAGGCTCCAATCGGATGAGGCATATTAAGGTCGATAGAGACGCCTGTATCCTCCAGCCTTACTGGTGTGATAGTAACTATGGTATCCTTCTCTAATGCGTCAGGGTGGAAACACAAGTAAGCCTTGTTGTAGGGCGAAGTCACATAATTGGGCGGTGAAGCTGTCGCTTCTGCACCGGGAACTTTCGTCCCTATTATTACATTCTTCGTTATCTCATTACTGCCACTATCGTCAAGCACAACCAGCTTGACAACATAGTCTCCATTGAGCCCTGTAACGTCCCACCATCCCAGCGTTCCACTATTTATTACCGGCGAGTTTGAAGCACAAGCTATCGATTTCCATATAGTCTCATCTGGCTTCTTATAAAACATTGAATACCCTTTGAAACCCTGTGCCGGTGTGGAAGTATTGCCTTTCAGCTCTACAAAGACTTTAGGTGCCGCATTAGAAGATAGTTTCACTGTAAAATCATCGTCAAGAGCAGTGGTATTAGTATTCGATGGCTTATCAGCTTGTTTATTTACTATGAGGTCTATATTTTCAGCTCCATCGAGGTACAAGAGCCGAATATCCCAGCTTTCGGTATTTACGGAAACATAGGGATTATCAATGAGAGAGTCACCTGCATTCCGCCAGAAGGTATATTTATTCTTAACCTCATCATCTACCCACATATTCACATTCGGATACCCGGTCGAGATAGTTATTGAAGGAGACTCAAGTATAAAATCTAAATAGTTGAGACTATTATTGAACTCATTGTTTATACTTACAATTCTTCCATCACTTAGTCCCTGGTCACTTGCTGTATTCCAGTCTTCTTTTACTTCCGTCGTTGCTTTCAATTGATAATACCCATTCTTATCAGTAATTGATTTAGTAACCTGTGAATTATTTTCTGACACAATAGAATAGAATGGAGAAATTCGGGAAAATCCTCCTGAGAGAGGGAATAGAGAAGCCAAGTCGGCACTATAGTAGGGATGCCCATACCAGCAATGAGCGCCAATCGGTCGTATAGGTTCCCAATGTGCTGAGAGGTTGACCTGTTTCAGGACAGGTGTAGATAGGCCATCATTTGTCGATAGACTGGCTCGCCATCTAACATATGGTTTTAGGTCTGATTGAATGAGTCCCTGTTCTACGCGTGTCTCCTGTCCCCAGTCTATACCATTCTCACTAACCTGAGTATAGTAGTCTATAGCAGTTCCACCAGGTTTACTTTCCCAAACTTCGAATTTCCCCCAGGAAGTCGGTTGGTCTCCACAGTCATGAGGCAAAGAAACGAGATAGCCACTCGGAGGTCTCCAGTTTATCGTAACATCGGCTAAAACAGGTGTCTTTACTCCATTACCATAAAAATCTGCCCTCCAGCAGATAAATCGCTTTGAGGAAGATGAGATTTTGTTGCCCGGATAAGCCCGAACCCAACTATCCCAGTCGCTACCATCGGCTGATACCTGCGTATAGAATTTAATATAATTGCTGCTATCTGCGCCACCAACTGTCGCCTCGAAATTTCCCCACACAGGAATATCATTTCCTGTGTCAAAGACTCTTGATATTATATTGCCCCTTCTATAATAGGGAACTTCATAGTAATAAAGCCTATAAACCCAAAATTTGACATTCCTTCTACTTTTAACAGTAAACTTAAAGACGGCCTTGTCTGCCCATACTGGATTAAATTTCTTTGTTACATCTCCAGTTTTGTACTTTTTTGTATCTGGAATGTCACAGGAATACTCATACACTATAGACCCTCCTTTATATAATCTCGCATAAAACCAGTCAGGGTTGCCGTGCGTACTCACATCAAAATTGTATAATAATTTATTAACTAAGTAAGGCTTGTCCCATTTAATCACCAGTTCAGGATGACGGGTTTTATCTCCTTCAAACACCGAACCATCCGGAACCCCTTCATCTATACAGGCATACATATTACCTCCCCCCATACAATTTCGCCACGTATACTCAGTTCTCGCGCGCTTGTTAAGATTATAAGTGGGTGTCCTGGCTAAATAGACATTGTTATTCATTACCTCAATAATCTCTTTTCTACCAGCGTTGAAATGGGTGTTTGTAGTCTGCACCCATTTATAGGCGGGAAGTCTTATCTCGCCAGGGCTTGAAGTTGTATCAACGTCTTTAGCCAGAGTGTAATTTCCGCCGGACCAGTCAGTCTCCATCCAGGCCTGGTATCCGTGTGCCTGAACTGTAGCAACGAATACCTGGGGAGGATAATGTTCTCCCTGTGCGGTGGCGACCCAATTGAAGTTAGAGAATCCTTGCACAATGGAGCCATCGGCTGGCGAAGTAATCTCTGCAATACCTGTCCCTAAGCCGGCACCAGTCACTGCAATGGAAATAGACGCTTCGTCTCTGGTCTTTTCAGCATCTGTAGCAACGGCATCAATCCTGCAAGTATATAATCCCTCTAACTGGCTAGTCCAAGTAACGCTTTGTTCCACCTCTCCTGGAGTTACCACCGAGTCAACCAGGACTTCAAACAAATTGTCCGAGGCATCATAAATCCGTACTGTAACCAAAGCCTCTTTAGACAACTCGCAGGTTATCTCTACAGCACCTCCAACTTTTATAACCGAATCTGAGGCAGCAAACTTCACAATCTTAAGCGGCTCAGTGACAATCACCTTAACCGTAATGTCTACTTCCGCTACACTGCCTCCCAGGCCATCCCTATCCAGGGCAGTCAGCCAAATCCTGTATCGCCCATTTTCAACATATCGTCTTAAATTATCTTTGCCATCCCAGAAAATTGTCCCTCCTCCACTTCTGGAGAGGTAATCGCGATGGTAAACAATTGGCCCGTAATCCGAGCCGTCGTCACTCATTTTGAATATTACGAGGCTGACATCAACCTGCTTGCCACTATTCTGAGTTAAATTATAAACTATACTCAAAGTGGAAGTATCCGAGACTACTCTGAATTCTGAAAGGTCAGAGGGATGAGTGATACTAACTTGGGGAGAGGTATTGTCAATAGTCGGGTCAACTTCTACAGTGACGAAATCGTAACTGGAATTGCCTTCCTCATCTTCAGTAACCAAAAGGAGCGTGTAGTAGCTACCCGAGGTTAAACCCGTTGTGTCCCATGTTGCCAGGGTAGTATAAGCAACAGCCCGCCAGGAAACATTAGAATTCGGATAGTGTGGATCTAGAGCATTCTGATTATAGGAAGGAACAGGTACTGGACGCCACGAACCGGCATCAGGATAGAGCGGGTCATTTTCTGGTAAGCTAAAGTCGATATCTTTCCCCTTTCGATACCAGACCTTATACCACTTAAAATTTGCGGGATTATTTATTCCAGGGTCGAGCGCTATGCCTTTAATACTCACAAGCCCGCTAACCTTAGCTGGAACCTCATCTTTGGAAGGAAAGACTATCTGAGCAGGGATTTGGTTCTTAATTACAGTCCTGCTACCATAGGCAATATTCCCCACATCATCGGTTGTCTTTATCCTGAAGATATAAGAACCATCACTTACGAAATTACCGTTGACTTTACCATCCCAGAGATGAGCTCCCTCGGTCTCGAAGTCACTTGCTTCACTCAGGCTCAAAATAGTTCTACCAAGGACGTCTTCAACTCTCACTGAGACTAAAGCCTCCTCTGAGAGAATATGGTATAATGTCACGCTATCCTGAAAACCATCTCCTTGATTGCTTGGACCGTCGTCAGGAGTGAAACGAAGGTAATCTACATAGAGAGTTGTGGGAACAGACGGAGTTCGGTCAATACTGAAGGTGGGAAGAGTCAGCGGTGAGCTCATGTTACCAGCCAGGTCAGTGGCAATAAGAGTAATTTTATAGGCTCCATCAGGTAAGTAATTGCCCTGGTCATCCTTCCCATCCCATTCCTCGATAACACTTTGGAGCGTGGTTGTCACTCCGTAAGCCTTCTGCCGGGTGACCAGAGGCCCAAATGAAGTCAATTCAATGACCATTTCTGTATTAACTGAACTGGATAGGTTATCCGATAAATTGAAAGCCATCTGGATAGCATCATCGTTTGTAGTAAAAGTCTCAGGATGAGGATGATTTGCAGGGATTATTAATAGAGAACCATCACATATTTCGGGCGGTGTGGTGTCCACGATTATAGTACCAGAAAATGAATTTGGATTGCCAGCTCCGTCCTTTGCCTGAACTATATAAGTATATGTCCCATCGCTTACTACTTCTCCTCCATTATAGCCATCGCTTCCTTTCCCATCCCAAGTAAATGTCCTTGTGGCAGGAGAATCGGGGGATTTCTCATACAGAGTCTTAACCAGATTATCGCTCGAATCATAGATTTTCAAGCTAACATCCCTTAGAGGAAAAAGCAAATTGTCGGTAACGGTAAAGGTGATGTCCACTTCTTGATTCAATATCGGAGAGAAGGTAGAAGAGGAAACATAAACATCAATCTCTGGTGGTGTGCGGTCAAAAATAAATGGACTAATTGGCGGACTAATATTCCGGGCACGGAGAACCCCAGCAAGCACACCCCCGCCTGGAACTTCAAAACTTGCCACAGCATCAAGCCAAGTTTCTACTTCTGGATTGTCGTCAAAATCCTTGCCTACTCGTGGAGAAATAATATGGATATCAGAAAGTGCGACGTCAGTCGCCTCAGCATACACATATACATATGCAAATTCTGGAGAATATCGTTGCGGATCATCCTCACTCACTAATTCTGGTTCCTTCCATTCCAGGCAGGGCTTAAGCGTTATATGAAAATCTTTAGAAGTGCTGTCCCTCTGCAATAGCCTCTCAGAACCCATAGAATAACATAATGAGGTATAGGCTTCATCCACGGGGTCGATGTAACGTTGTTTGTACATAACTTCCCAAAGTGCTCCTCCCCCACCTATTCCACATGTGGTGTTAGCAGGAACAAAATACCAATTCGTGCCAGAACCTCCAAACCAAGCCTCCATCTTGGTTCCAATCTTATATTTCGTTGTACCTATTTTCAATATAGTTCTGTTATTAAGAAACCAATAGTCATACTTCACAGAAATATATTGATCAAAATTTGGTGTGAAACTATACCAGCCAGAGCGTTTATATTTAAAACAAAGCGTATATGTAACCGTCCCGTTTGTTTCTACCTTCCACTCAAATGGTTGGAATTCTGAACTTCCGGTGATGCCATACTTGGCATCGGTGGCTTCTATTCTGAATTTGTATTGACCATCTGGCAGGTATTCTCCACGGTCATCTTTGCCGTTCCAGGCACAAAGATAACTGTAATGGTCGTCACGAGAGGTAAGAATTGGAGTAGAATCTGTGATTGTAAATTCGTCATCCGTGGAGGTATTTTTGAAGATTATTTTCACATCCCTTACCAACTTATTGAATTTACAGGAAAAAACCACCTTCCCTGTTGTTGCCAGGAAATTTTCCGGAGTGGTCGGGGAAACCTCAGTAATTGCCGGAGGGAGAACCTCTTTGGTCACGAACGACCAAGGATTGGGTACGCTTCCCACGCCTAAGGGATTTCCTGATAGGTCGAGCACCCCCGAAGTGATTTCACAGAAATAGGTAGTAAGGGGCATAAGATCCTTAAGTTTGAATGTCAATTGTGCCCCGGCGGGATAAATTGAGGCAATTTCTTTTTTTACTCCGTTGGCGTCCTTTACCCTAATTGTATCCATATTAAGTGTCTCGCCTCTCACTGCTTCGCTAAAAGTGACTCTAACATCTATGTCAAGGTTAACATCACGGGCTCCATTTTCTGGATTTGTCCGAGTAACCACCGGTGGGACATTATCAATAATGATTTCGAAGCTATAAGGGTGGTCTTTGGGCTCATACCAAGGGTTTGTGCTTGTGTTCTTTTCATTATCAGTCGCCTGAAAATAGTAATAGACCGTGCCAGCAACATGCTGGGCTTCAATTTGTGCAGAATAAACATCACTGTCAGGTTGGGACTTAACCATTGTCACTGTTGTCCAACCGACGTCTTCTACTCCTTTGTAAATCAGAAGAACCTGTCTTACCTGGCCATTGTCGGTCACCACGGCTGAAACATCAATTGGATGGTTGTGCGTCTGAGGACTTTGCACCAGACGGGGGGAGATAAAGGGGGCATTATTCTCATTGATTGATTTTACATCCGACATACCTATCAACACCTGCTCTCCCCAGGAACTGGCATATACGCCTGCCCGATATTGGTGCTCTTTTCCCTGCCTGGGAATGGTACTTATTGTGTAACCCGGTCCCGAACCTCTCTGGTTGTATGCCCTGTAGAGGCTATTATCCTGAAAAGCACTGGCACTGAAGAGGCCTTCAGCATATCCTGAGGCTTCAACCCTCACCTCATCATATTCTCCCTTCTGTGTCGAATATGCCTCTACTGTAAGCCAGGGCCACACTACCGCCAGCCTGCCCTGAGCTATTTTTTCTTTAGAATTAACATCTCTAAGAATATAGAAATAGTTCCCTTCCCACTCCCATCCACGTGGCCAGGTTACCGTATATTGTCCGGGTCCTCGTCCGCCCGTCACAAAGTTCCAGTCTATAGTATCATAGGCATTATCTGGAGAATCGCTTCCTTCCAGATATAGCCAATTATCAGTAGCCTGATGGAGTTCTAAATCTACATCAGTATTCTGCACAAGATAGAAACTGATATCAACCGAGTCATTGCTCCTATCCTCGTCCCCTTGCACAATTATCCCTCCATTGCTGGCTGTATGGACAGTTACCTTCTGCGCCGGTCCCCAATAAGAGAAAGGATCTACTATTCCCTCAGGCCAACTGCAAGTATTGCGCTGATTATCCTCCACGAAAATGTAATACTCTAATCCTTGGTCTGCCCTAATATTTTTTCCCGATATCACTGCAGAAAATCTATTTTCTTCCCCGGGAACCATTTCCAACTCTGTATACCAGAATCCATCACTAACATTTCTGTACCAGAGACTAACAGAACTGAGAGAATCTCCTTGGGTCTGTAACACACCAGCTGTCATATTCAAATCCAAATTTGCAGGCACACCATGAAGAGCACTATGCTGAATAACAATTGGTTGGGTTATGATGTGGAACCTATAATTACTGTCTCTCCCCGGCTCGTAACCAGTCCAGTCATAATTTCCGCTACTTCTGGCTTTAGCTATAGTTGAGGGATTACTATCCAGCTCGTCCCCCGTATAGTTTCGGGTAGTCAGATGTTCATTTCTATCTCTCGCAAAGATTGTTATCTCCTGCTGCCCATCTATAGAACCATCTTTGGGAATCGTAAACTTTCCCTGCCAGGTTATATTTCCGTCTATCAATGTCGGGTTTCTATCCAAATTACGGCCGCCTACTTTAATATCACTTGCTGACAATTCATAGACCGGTTCGCTAAATGTTACTGCAATTACAATCTCTCCTGCTTTTGCTATTTTCGGATTTATCTCCTCTCCAAATAAAGGCCTCAAAGTCCTGCCAATCAACTTTCCACTTGAATCGAATTCGTCTTTCCAGTAAACCCCATAAATTTCCGTTCCCTCCTGCTTAATCCTCACTTCCTTCACATAAGGAGGCTCATTGACAATGTCATAGAAGTATTTCATAAGTCCCGCTGCATATGAAATACAAGCGGGGATGATTTTTTCTTCCTGATCCGGTGTTAGCCTGGCATTCCCCGGTGCTCCAGCCAATAGCTGACAGAAGTTGTACCTGGTGGTCAAATTCGGAAGCCATACTCCCCTCCCTTTATCCCAGTAGTTCACAGGTATGGCATTATAAGAATTGGCAATGTAGAAATATCCAGGAGAGCCTTCATAGGTCAGTTCCCACCAATCATCCTTAAGCATATCAGGACATTTATAATAACCCACATTCGATATCTGCCAGTACTTTATCAATCCAAGTTGACCTAAATCTACATACTCCATATAGGAAAGAACACCCCCATATCCCGAGGGCATAGGGGGAAATAGTTTAGCTAAATATCCTGTGGCTGGTAGCACCTCCATCTCGTATAAATGCCCCTGTATCCTTGCCCCAAAATATGTCTCCCTTGCCATCTCATCAAGAAATTTCTCATAAGAAAGTGTAGCCGGTTGCCTTATGCCATAATCATCATAAGTAATCAATGGATGGTTATCCCTCACCCATGCCTCATCATTTCCACCCAATTTCAGCAGGTCTTGAGCCCATTCATAAGCATGATCATCCTGGTATACATGAGGCACGGTAGCCATATCCTCCAATAAATGGATTGCCCGTCCTAAGGAGTTATAAGCACCGTTTTTGTCTCCATAGCCATACTTTTCTATTGCCTCTTGCCAGATGGGAATTCCATATTTAATTGCCGGCTCACCTGTCCAGAACCCAACCACCAAATCCAAGGTGAAACCTCTATCAGGGAAAAGGGGATTATAAAAATGGTTTACCGTTTGCCAAGGTGGCTCATCCTCCTCTATCGTCCCCAAGGTACTTTGTTTCACTTTGTTATAGTCGTATATTGGATTACCAAATATATCCTTCTGTCCTGTGTCATAACCAAAAGGCTCGGTTTTATCAAAATATTCTGTGAATTCCTTGTCATAATCGCTATTAACGGGAAATAAAACTACAGCTTTTCCCGTCAATATGAAAGGATGAATTTTTTTATTATCGTAGGCGTACAAATGAGTTGACAAAATACACAATAACGAAGTAATAACTAGCGTACAGACTTTTTTTGTACTCATCATTTATTTCTCGCTCTTTAGAAGGAGTTTCTTCTGGATTTTCCTTTTTGTCCTTGTAATGTGCCACTTAACACCTTCGTATACTTTTTTATTTATTGACAAGCTCCTGGCAATGGATTCCCAAGTACCAAAAATATTCTCCAGATCAAAACGAATACCATGATCTTCGCAAATAAGAAAATATGCCCCATTATCATAGGCGTCTATGAAAGGGACGAAGTCTTCCCTTACTATCTTTTCCAATCTCTCTTCCCTTTCTCTATTATTAACTATCAACTTCAGGCTCTGAACTGCTCTTCCATACTTTTCCTCCAGGCTCAAAAGTTCAATATCCCAGTGGATGATGCCATCCTTGTATTCAAATTCTTCTGGAAAGGCTTTCAAGGCTGGTGAGCCTATGATTATCTTCCTCCTCTCTCTGGCTACTACAGCTTGCTTGCTCCCGTATAACGGATGGTAGAATCCCATATAACCCCGACTGAAGACTGAAAACAAGTGAAAGCTCCATAGCCTTGGAATACGATATTTCCCTTGTTTATCCATAACCACAATATCCCTTCTTATTGTCCTCGTTATCTCTCCTGCTGGTCCCGGGCTCGACCTTATCCAGTTCACGGAAACTACTACATTCTCTAACGGCTCTCTTGTGGTAGCATCCAATACCTTTCCTTCTATTGCTGGGAATGTATTTATAGGCCACCTAACGGCCAGGCTACTTATTATCACTATCCCTATTATTATTCCCCCCGCAACCAAAATCTTATTCCACTTGAAAAATTTCACCGTTAACCCCTTGCGTTTCATTCAACAAAATCCTAAGTTCAAAACATCCGGAGTCCTCGGATTTCATCGGGGGTTTCCGTCTCTCAAACCTCCCTTTCGGGAGGACTCCGAATTCCCCTTTCAGGATAACTCTACCGTTGGATTTGATCGGCGAGCTTTTTTCTTGAAGTTTTTTCTTATAACTTCAAGTTTACTCCCAGACCAACCGACTGCTCAGCAAAAAATTTAGCTTCTAGATTTATGGAACTATTTTCTCTTAGCAAAATCCCGACGCCCACAATTGCGCTTACATTTTTCTTCGGCTTGAATTTAGCCTCATAAACGATATCCTCTCTACCCCAATCAACAAGTTCACCAGTATCTTTATCATAATCCTTTTCTTCGAGGGACGTTTTGAACTTCCACCTTATCTCTCCATCAACATAGGCAACCCCTGCATATGGAACAAAACTCTTAAGTCTCTGGCTTAGAATCAAGGAGAGCTGCCATTGAGAATGGGACGTCTCAAATTCATTCCATTCTTCTTCACGTATCCTAAGGGTGTCTATAGGATATCTATATACTCCTTCGGAAAAATTCAGAGTATTCTTTAAGTGAAAATATTCTGCATTACCATCGAGTCTTAATCCATGGCTATTGGTGTATAGAACTGCCGCCAGTCCTCCACCCCAGGCAAAGCCCTGCTTGAAATTCTCATATCCTACTTTAGTCTCCCGATACAGTTCTGAGTCTTCACGTTTATCCTCTTCAAATTCCGTGTAGTTTATGTCTTTATCTCCTATTCCCAGCTTACCGCAAACACTTAGTCTTTTAAGAATTTCATAAGAGACACTGCATACAGCCAGATTGGTATTCTGTCGCATATCACGCCAGTCTATTTTAACCAAAGGGTCCGGGGAAAAGTAATCGCTACTTTCTTCATTGATATAGGTTATTTCCCCAGTAGAAGGGTCGTAGGAAATATCAGTTTCCCTAACAGTTGGGTGTTTCTCTAATTTCAAGGGTTGATTTATAACATCAATAGCCACACCTAAGGTTAATCTACCTTGGCCTGGAGCCTCGACTCCAATATCTACGGCCCAAGAGAAACCAGATGCCGTGACGAACAAAAACAAGCCTAAAATAATGGATCTGAGTCCTTTCATTCTCGTTCCCCCCATAAGGGCCAACTAAAAGGTGTCTATTGGTCCTTTATTTTGCCTAACTCTATTAGCCTCCTTACCATTTTGCTCGCTGCATAACTGCCGGGCATTTTACTATCCATCGCTGTATTTCTCAAAATGCCTACTGCCGACTGGCTCTGGGCACTTTCGCTTAAAGCTATTTTTCCCAATTCTACTGCTGCCCAGTTATTTACCTCGAATTGTTCATCTTTCAGAGTCTCTTTAAGAAAGCTCAATTTCTCTATCTCTGAAAGCCCCAGAACCTCTAATCGCTTTATGGCTAACTTCGAGTGAATCCGCGTCCACACGTTTTCGCTCTCCAGGTTTTGCTTCAGGATGGTAATAGCCTCCTTATTTCCTATGGCTTCCAATGCGTCGATTGCTAACAATTGGGCTGTAATGTCTTTACCTTTTATCGTTTCCAAGGCAAGCTCGTATCCGGAACCGTCGCCCATGTTGGCTAATGCCCAGGCAGCTCTCATGCGAACATTCCCGGACTTATCGTTCAAAGCTTGTTTTAACTTTGGTTTTGCTCTCTTATCTTCCAATTTGCCCAATCCTACGGCTGAGGCCTCGCGGCAGAACTTATCTTCATCTTTCTCTAGAATCTCTTCTAACGATTGTCTCGCCCGGTCAGCTTTTATCTTTCCTAATAGCATTATTGCTGAAATTCTCATATTTTGGTTTTTACTTTTATCTTTCGCTGTTCTAATTAATAAAGGACCAGCTGGTTTCCCTATTTTTTCTATGTGTCTTATTCCTTCTTTCCTAGTTCCTTGCTTCTCTAACTTTCTAATTGCCTCGTCGATCTTGTCAGCATAGGCAACGGAAATTATTAGCGATATAATTAAGAATAGTCCTAATATTTTTTTCATTTGCCTTTTAACCTCTCTATTAATTGACTGTATTTCTACCCGTTTAAACTGAATAATCCTGAAAGAGAAAAAGCGCCCCCCTTTGAGAAATCAGGATCCAAAAAGTATTTTCCATTGCAAGTCAGGTGAACAGGAGAATTGAAAAAAACGGTTATTCCACCACAGAAGACAGGAACAATCCGTTCCCACTCCTCAGGGAGCACCTCGATAACTTGACCACTCGGAATATTGGTACCAGCCGCAGGACAAGCCAATTCCGAAGTTGGAAAAAACTCCTGAATCTTCCTGGAACTGCAATATTCGCTTCATCAATTCTATGCTAACATAAAAAAGCTCGCCGTACTACCTGATCGACTTCGGCAGCCTGGCGAGCTCTCTTTGGTCAGCTGTCAGCAGTTTTCAGAAACACTGAATCTGTTGACTGGTGGCCATCATCTATTGACCTAAAGGCCCCATTGCTTTGCGCTCTCCGATTTTTTCGGAGATTGCCTTTATCGGTCTTTATGAATATAAGATTAATATATCTATGTTACAATTGTGTAAAATTTTTGTGAATTTTTTGTAAAATCTTTTAGCGCTTTGTTTTTGTCCCAGACATACTTTACAATCAATCAATTTGAAAAAAACTCCTGGTTTCCGCCAATGGACGTAAGGGCGTCTGGTCAATTATTGCTGCCTCACGATAGGTGATGCTGGCACTCTGGTATGTTTCGGCAAGTGTTCGTTTATTCAAAACTGCTACAGCTTCTTAAAGTCTTCTCTTTCTATCTTTTTTGCCGAACTCCTGAAAAAGTCGATTTATTTTTCACAGAGCAGATGTTCGTTTCATTCTGCTCGAAATTAGAACTGATTTGCTTCGTTTGTAATATTGACATCCACATTTCAAGCCAATAAAAAAATTAGCAAACTCCCATAGAAAGAAACTCACACATTGCCCTGATTTTTCAAACAGAAACAATAATCTAAAATTTAGATTTTCAAGGCACAAGAGGCAAGCGTAGACAGATAGGCTTAGGTCTTTCCAAATAGTAGGAAATTGTGGATAACTCGTTCCCAAATAGTAGGAATTTTTTGTAAAATATGTCCGGGAACGCCACAGGCTTTATAAATATTTACCAATTTTAATGGTTAAAGTCAAGAGGTTTTTTGAGATTTCTGAAAAAGTGGCCTGACAGGCCCTTCTTTTGCGAAAGACTTCATGCCTCCCTTTCGGGAAGACTCCAGAGCCAATTTCATCGAAGACGCGGAGCTTTCGCTCCGCTACTCCTTTCAATCGCTTCGGGTATAGATCTCTACACTTCAAATTTACGGGGACAAGCCCCTACACTACCTATATTAACGCGAAGCTTCGCTTCGCTACTCCTGTCTTATTGGTCAGAGTGGGGATTTTTGGTAGATTTTTCTGTTAAGATACTGTATGGTTCCTGGGCATTGATGACGGGAGGGCGAGATATCTTTTCCCTCTCGTGGTTTGAGGTGGGGAGGTTGACTTCCAGTCCCTTCTCTTCTGCTTTTCGATAGGTTTCCTCTATTAGATTCTGAATCTGGCTATTTTCAGGGTTCTTTTCGCTTATCTTTCCGTAGAGGCTGAGGAGATTATTTGCTTCCTGGCTATTTGTCAGAGGGAGTCTCTGGCATTCTTGAAGTGCTTCATCTATTCTGTTTTGAATGAGTAGAGTTTCTACGAGTTCATATCTATGTTCTGGCTTCTCCTCAGTTAACTTCCTATAAACTTCGGAAGCCTTATCGAAAATTGAGTTCTCAACATATATTCTGGCGAGTTGGGAGAGATTGTCTGAAGTTAACTCCCTTCTCATCTGCACTTCCTCAGCAAGGGTGAGGAACTTATCCTTATTGCCATTTTCAAAATAGAGTTTCAGGAGTCTATCCTGATATTCCGGGCTTTTCTTATCAAGCCGACTCAATTTCTCGTAGGCGCTGATGGCTCCTTCAGTGTCTTTTAGCTTCTCACAGAGTTGACCGAGAATGTTCAAATCATAGGGCTTTTCTCTAAGTGGTACCATTCGCCTGAAGATATTTACCATTCTATCTTCTTGACCCAAATCGTGATATATTTGTGCTAATCTTTGTAGAATATCGTAATCGTCTCCTTCTAAGGAGGACCTCTTTTCGTACATCTCGGCTGCTTTTGTTAAGTCTTTTGCATTCTGGTAAGAAAGCGCTGCCTCACTAAACATTTCTGCTTTCTCATAGGCTAAAGCAGTAGTGGAATCGAAAATCTCCTCTTCTTTATAGTGATAGGCAAGCATATTTACTAAATCTCTGTTTTCTGGCAGATATCCAGAGATTCTCTGGTATGTAAGGAGTTCAGTGTATTTCTTTAGGATTCTGGTATGTCTCTTTTGATAAATTAAGGCGAGGGTGAAGCTGAAAATGAGTAAGGGAAGGAGAATTAGAAGAATTAATAAATTTGGGTAGCGCAACCTGGCTTCTTCTATCTTAGGGACTTCTAACTCTTCTACTTCTTCTATCTCTTCCTCTGCCTCTTCAGGGAGAGGAGTTGGTGCAATTACCTCTTCAGGGGCGGGGGTTGGTGCGATTACTTCTTCAGGGGGAGGAGTTGGTTCAATTGGGGGGACCTTTCTCGCTAATTCCATCCTTAGGGACCTGGTTTTCTCTATGCCTTCTATGGCTTTTGAGTTCTCCGGGTCTACTGATAAAGCTTCCTGAAACTCAATTATGGCATCATCAAACTGTCCTTTATCAAGATAATCGTAACCCCGGGATAGATGAGTTTCTAAAAGGGTAAAAAGTTGTTTGGGCTTTTTTGTTTCTAAGAAATAAATATACGAGTCCCAGGGGGCGACAGCGAGATAGTCTCCATCTCTGGTTAGTGCTACTCCCCAGACGCAATTCCCAATCCCATATTTCCATAGGAGTTCACCGCGTTGATTTAATAGATACACATTTCCTGTTACCGAACCTAATGAGATATATTTACCATCTCCGCTTAAGGAAACGGCTTTAACTACATCATCTATCAATTTTCTCCATCTAAGTTTTCCGTCCTTGCTGAGAGAATAGAGCCAATTTTGGCTGGCTCCTATGATATTTTCGCCACTATCGCTCAGAGCTATACTTTTAATCTCCTCATCGGTCTCATATTTGCCCACCAGTCTTCCTTGACCATCCAAAAAGGAGATGTTTCCCTTGCTCCCCACGGCAATGAATTGTCCCAATGCATCTATGGCGACTGCTTTGGGTCGATTTAAGAGTCTATATCTCCACAAAAGTTCACCTTTATTATTAAGAAGATATAGATAATTGTCCCGGCTGGCACAAGCAATGAACTGTCCTTCCTCGCTCAGGTAGATATCTTCAATCCAGTCTTTCATCTTATACTTCCCAAGAAGGTTCAAGTCCTCACCAAAGAGATAGAACAAATCTCTCGATTTAGCCACAAGGTATAGTCCATTTCCACTTAAGGAGATGGCTGTAATGTCATGTCCGATTATATATTTGTTCAGTAGATTCCCTTTTCCATCGAAGAGATAGATAGAGCCATCCCGAGAACTTGCAGCAACTCTCTCGCCATCTTTGCTTATGGAGACATTGTAGAGTATGTCGGGAGCCCTGTAATTCCAAGAGATATTGAGAGTAAATTCTGCCTTGGCGGGAAGAACTAATCCGAGGAGAAGTATGGTGATGAGGAGTGGTTTTCTCATTCGGTAATCCT
>Ga0209978_10000036_pt1 | contig 39270 bp, 37 predicted proteins | sample BentaG_FD_182805 | JGI IMG/M metagenome (GOLD analysis project Ga0209978, IMG submission 182805) | Deep subsurface microbial communities from South Atlantic Ocean to uncover new lineages of life (NeLLi) - Benguela_00093 metaG (SPAdes)... | ecosystem: Environmental > Aquatic > Marine > Oceanic >... | reverse complement strand
ACATTATGTCTGGTAGAAAAAGTGAGAAAAGGCGCATTAGCAGTTATGATTTTCCTGCCAATTATCATTCTTTTTCTATTCACGTTTGACATTCAACCTATTTAGTCCCACACCCACTCACCATCCAATCGCGATCAAACTATTGTAAGAGTAATTCCTGAAATTATCGAGCTAGGTCCTGAAAATGTAGTAGACAAGACTTTTACGATTGCTGTGGTAGTTGAAAACGTAGCAGACCCTTAGGCTTTGACATACAGTTCAGCTGGAATACCACCTACATCAAATATACAACCCACACACAAACCAGTACAGTTGAGAGCTACCCAATCCCCATACCGCCAAGTCCCTATGCAGGCATAATTCATGATCCACCACTAAGACTCGCTGAAGTGGTGGACCCCGCACCTGGCAGCTATTGAGCTGCCATTGCAACGCTGGGAGGATCAGGCTTTGACGGGGGTGGAACGGTTTTCGTCATGGCTTTCAGAGTGGTATATCAACCTGAACCGGGCGAAGGAGAATTAAACACGCGATTAGACATACAATCCGCAAATCTCGTGAGCAGCGGCGGTTCTATCCCCCACGATGTTTTCGACGGAACGGTTGTGATACACGCTCGCCTTGAATGTGACCTTAATGAAGATGGAGTCGTTAAGATATACGAAATTGTATTGGCGGCAGAAGCATACGGCTCTAAACCCTGCGACCCCAACTGGAACCTGCGCGCAGACTTAGCGCCCCAATGGAACTAATCGACACATATGATTTGGTTACACTCACCGCGAACTACGGAAACTCTTAACCGATTGTTTCTTTAAGGCTGTTGCTCACGCACCATACTAAATCACTAAACGTGCGCGCCTCCAAGTCCACAAACTATTTTTAGGGTGAGAGTTAAGCTACTTTTATACCTTACATTCGCCTCTTTGTCCGTATAGCAATTTAGGTGACACAGCCTTGCGGTGCGAAGTTTGCGGTCGTCCCATAATGGGCAAACCTTACAAAGCCATAATCGAAGGAGCAAGACTTATAGTATGTAGTGACTGCGCAACACTCGGCTCAATAAGCTGGGAAATGAAAACGCCGAAACCAGTTAGATCAGCCGTTAAACTCCAAAGACCGCTCAAGCGAAAATTAAGAGTTTCAGCAAAACATCAGTCTCCTTTAGAGCCTACTCTAGAACTAGTTAAGGACTTTGACGTGCGAATACGTCAAGCGAGAGAAGCACAACTACTAAGCCATGAAGACTTGGGCAGAAAAATAAACGAAAAAGTCTCTGTGCTTAAAAAGTTAGAAAGCCACAAAATGACACCTGATTTGAGACTTGCAGAAAAACTCCAGTACGCATTAAGAATCAAGCTTTTTGTCCCAGCGACTGAAAAGAAGATTTCGAAGAAACTCTTAGCTATGACCCTTCCATCAAAGAACATCACATTAGGAGATCTAATCAAAAGTAAGAAGAAACCGGCGGAGGCAAGAAAATAACAAAAGCAATCATCGTACAACGACGCTTAAGGAACGAACCAAGCAGCTTGAAAGAACTCGAAAACCTAACAGAATCCGCTGGATACACCGTTGTTGCAACTGTCGAACAAGTACGAAAGGCCTATCCGCGCTTTCAAATAGGAAGAGGCAAGGTAAAAGAACTTGCACGATTAGTCAAAGAGCACAATGCTAGGAAAATAATTTTTGACAATCGCCTCAAATCAGTTCAAGCTTACAACCTTGCTAAAGAAACGGGCGTAGAAGCAATAGACCGATTTCAACTAATTCTTGAAATATTCACTCAGAGAGCTTCAACAACCGAGGCTAAGCTCCAAATCCAACTTGCTAAACTCCGCTACGAATCAGCACATGCAAAAGAAAAAGTGCGACTTGCAAGAATGGAAGAGCAACCAGGGTTCATGGGACTAGGTGCATACGAAGTAGACGTCTATCACGAAGCAGTGCAAAGGCAAGTTCATACAATACAAAAAAAGTTGAAACAATTCAAAAGAAAGAGAGGCTTACACAGAAAACGAAGGCTAGACCTTGGTTTCTCAGCTATTTCGTTGGGAGGGTATACTTATGCTGGAAAAAGCACTCTTTTCAACGCACTGGTTCATGAAGCTGTTCCAACAGGTGAGGGGCTATTCACGACACTCTCCACTACCACGCGACTCGTGAATCTGCTTGGGAAACGAGTCCTTTTAACCGATACTGTTGGGTTTATTGACAGACTTCCACTCACGCTAATAGAGGCCTTCCGCTCAACTCTTGAAGAAACGATTTTTTCAGACTTGATACTCCTAATTGTGGATGCAAGTGAGCCGTTGAAAGAGATTAAGAGAAAACATTCAATAAGTCTTGACGTAATGCAAAAAATTGGAGTACATGGAATCCCTGTAGTGACCGCACTTAACAAAATTGACTTACTCTCAGAATATGAAATTCAACAACGAACAGATGCATTGAAAGACTTGGCTTCAAACATTGTTCCTATTTCTGCTTTACATGACATAAACATTAGCCTTCTTGAACAAGAACTGGTCAAACACCTCGCAAATTATATCCACGCAACTTTTTCCATCCCTCTTTCAGATGAAACTCTCTCCTTCCTTTCATGGATATTCAACTACGCTGATGTCAAAAACGTGAAATACGAGGACGATTACGCTAATGTTAGCTTTGAAGCAGTGGCAGATTTTGCTGACAAGGTTCTTGGGCGTGTAAAGCAGTATGGTGGAACTGTTAAAGAGTTTGTTGAGTTGAAATAGTTGAAGAACAAGCTGCCTAAGGTCGTAGTTTTGAGGTGGGGACATCGATTCAGAGACGAGAGATTGACAACTCATGTTGCTCTTACTGCAAGAGCGTTTGGTTCGTCAGGCATAATACTTACCGATGTTGGAGATATGAAAATCAAGAAAACCATAGATGAAGTTGTCGAGAACTGGGGCGGCCCTTTCTTCTTTCAAGTGGGTACTCCGTGGAAAATGGTTTTAAAAGACTGGAAGGCTGAAGGTGGCGTAGTTGTTCACTTAACTGCTTATGGGGAAAACATTCAAACAAGTAACGTAATCCAACGAATTCAAGCAACTAGAAAAAATGTGCTAGTTATTGTGGGAAGCAGGAAAGTTCCAAGTAAGTTTTTTTCTCGTGAAATTTCGGATTTCAATGTTGCTGTTGGAAATCAGCCTCATTCTGAATGTTCTGGCCTTGCAGTTTTTCTCGACAGATTTTTTGAGGGAAAGGAATTAGCGAAGAAGTTTAAAACTGCGAGACTACAGATCATTCCGCGAAAGCATGGGAAGAAGGTTGTTTTGAAAAGTAAAGTTTAAAAGGCAAATCCATATCCAATAAATAAGAAATTTATGTTTCATGTAGATAGTATATTAATTGGTGATAGAGGTACCTTATGTTGACTTTCGTAGACGATGAAACATTGGTCAAAGTTGCAGAAGTGTTGGGACAAGAAGAAGCCATTCAAATCATCTACATTTTAAAGGATGCAGATGAAATTACAGATGATCAGATAGCAAACAAAACTGAAATAAGGCTGAATTCTGTTCGCAAGATACTTTACAGACTATATGACCATTCCCTCGTTTCGTTGAGAAGATCAAGAGACCCACACACGGGTTGGTTCATATTTCATTGGAAGCTTCAACCAGATCAGCTTGAGGGTTTCATTATGAACCAAAAAAGACATGTTTTGCAGAAGCTAGATGCACGGCTTAGCTATGAGAAAAATCATGATTTCTACTATTGTGGCACACAAGGATGTAAACGGGTTCCCTTTGAGGAAGCAATGGAGCTAATTTTTCGGTGCTCGACTTGCAATGAGCCAATGATGCATTTTGATAATGGTAAAGTAGTTGAGGTCTTGTCTCGAAAGGTTGATCAATTAAGGAAGGAGTTAGGTGAGTAGAGGGTTACCGTCTGAGGAGACGGCGCTGAAACTCCTAATGCATGCGGGCTGTTCAAAGAAAGTCGTGAAACATTGTAGAGCAGCAGCAGATCTCTCGGTGGAAATAGCTGAAGCTTGCAAGAAGAAGGGATTGGTAGTTAATGTTGAACTTGTGCGAATTGGCGCGCTTTTACATGATATTGGACGGGCGAAAACCCATAGCGTAGATCATGGGATTGTAGGAGCGTATATTGCGAGGGAGTTAGGATTGCCAGATGCTCTAGTTTCTATCATCGAGCGGCATGTTGGTAGTGGAATTACAGAAAGTGAAGCTGAGAAGTTAAGGTGGCCTGTGAAGAGTTATGTTCCAGAGTCTATTGAGGAGCGGATTGTAGCTTATGCTGATAAGTTGATTGAAGGTTCGATGCGGATGCCCGTTGAAGTGGTTTTTGAGCGGTTTCGTCGAGACAAGCACATTCCTGAGGCCTCTGTTGAGCGTTTGAAGCAGTGGCATGAAGAGCTTTCGTTTTGCCTTGAGTGAAGAGGGCGTCTTTTTGCGTGAAGTTGTGCTACTTCAGAAAGTTTACGGCGCAGTTTCTCTAGAAAGAATTGAAAAAATTCTGAGAGAATCATGTAAAGGGTTAAGAATTGAGTTGACTTGTTTGAGTGGAGTGGAGAATGAGTGGATCAACGTCAAGGTTTTTGGTGAGGATGAAGAAGTTGCAGTGCGTTTTCTGGGGAAGAAGGTAGGTTTGGCCCCTATCTCTATTGAGAATATTAAACGTCTTTCTGTTCTGTGTGGAAGGGTAATTCTTTCTGGGCGAAGCAAAATAGGGATTTTTGTAGATGTTGGTGTTTTTTCGCCAGAACCAGTTTATGCAACAATTCCTCTACAGCGTTTGCAGGGCCAATTGGTTGATGGCAGGAAATTTACGCTTGGGAGAATTGCTGAGTTGTACGGGTTAGTTGATAAGCTTCCCTTAGAAATTCGGATAGTTAAGGTTGGTGCGGGCGAGTTCAAGGCGGAGTTGACAGAGAAACAATTGGAGCTTTACAGTCGCTGGATTGCCACACGGACTGATCGTTTGGTTGTTTTGGGAGCATTAGGTCACAAAGTAATAGAGGCGATTAGAAGGATGAGGCTTGAGCGTGATGTACTAGGGGTTGAGTCGTTGGGTATTTTGGAGCATGTTGTTGTCTGTAAACTTGGGACAGATGCTGTAGGACTTGTACCAAAGCTTGGAAGATGGCTGTCAAAGGCAAGTTTTGTGCGTTTTTCTCCCCGGCAAGTTTTGAAGCTTACAGGTAAGGCACTGATGTGATTTTCGTGTATTGCAGTTTGTGTTGTTTTAAGCGCGTGGAAAGAGCTGCCTATCAAATGAATTATCATTTATAGCTAACTTAGTCTTGACTGTGTAAGAGAAATCTTTGCAGTTTTGAGGGAGTCCTATGGAAGAGCATACCTTGATTGTCGCTGAAAAACCGGTCGCTGCTGAACGAATTGCTAAAGCTCTAGACAAGAATAACAAACCAAAGAAGTATAAAGAAAAAGGAGTTCCCTATTTCGTTGCTGAGAGAGATAGAAAGATTGTTGTCGTTCCTGCTCTCGGACATCTCTACACTGTTACCCAAAGAGAAGGCAAGAAATCTCTTTATCCGGTTTTCAGTTTCAAGTGGGCTCCCCGATATTTTGCTGAAAAAGGCGCTCAACGGACCAAAGTGTGGATAGAAACCATTTCTAGACTTGCACTTGACGCTGACATGTTTATAGATGCTTGTGATTATGACATGGAAGGCAGCCTAATTGGCTATAGCATCCTTAACTATGCTTGTGGCAAGGCAGATGTTGCTGAAAGAATGAAATATTCCACGTTGACAAAGGTCGAGCTGGAACAAGCCTACGAGCACCGTTCACCGACGCTCGATTTCAGCCTTATTGAAGCAGGGAAGGCAAGACATGAAATAGATTGGTTATATGGCATAAACCTCTCAAGAGCACTGACTTCGGCAGTAAAACGAGCGAGCGGTAGATATGCAACCCTAAGCACTGGCAGAGTGCAAGGTCCAACTTTGAGGTTTCTAGTTCTAAGAGAGAACTCTATCGCCCGTTTCGTCCCCACACCATATTGGACTATTAAAGCCCAGGTTGAAATACACAGCAAATTTTTCGAGGTGGAATATGAAAAGAAGAAGATGGAAAATAAAGCCGAGGCAGACGCCATTGTTGATGCTTGCAGGGGAAAGACGGGGGAAATTGCAAAAATCGAAGAAAAAGTGTTTAGGCAAAACCCTCCAGTTCCCTTTGACCTAGGCACATTGCAAAGCGAAGCTTACCGTCTTTTCGGATACAATCCGAGAAGAACGATAAGTCTAGCCGAACGTCTATATCTAGACGCGTTGATCTCCTATCCAAGAACAAGTAGCCAAAAATTGCCACCCACAATAAATTACAAGTCTATCCTTGCTGGACTGAGAAAAGAATCAGCTTATCGAAAACCAGCCTCAGAATTACTTGGCTGTGAAAAATTGGAGCCAAAAGAAGGAAAGAAAGAAGATCCTGCACATCCAGCTGTTTACCCAACAGGAAGCCTGCCAGAACGCAAACTGAATACTTCTGAACGTAAGCTTTGGGACCTGATTGTGAAACGCTTCATGGCAGTGTTCAGTGAATCCGCTACAAAACAGAGTATGAGGATTGAAATCGATGTTAATGGCTACCAGTTTTTGCTGTTTGGACGCAAAATTCTCAAGGAGAGATGGATACGCTTCTACAAACCATATGTTCGCTCTGATGAAGTTCAGCTTCCAGACGTCAAAGAAGGTGAAGAAGTTATGGTAAACAAAGTAATCAGTGAAGACAAATTCACCAAACCACCACCTCGTTACAACCCTAGCAGCCTCCTCAAAAAGATGGAAAAAGAGGAAATTGGCACCAAAGCCACAAGAGCAAACATCATTCAAACACTCTACAACAGAAACTACATCACAGAAGAAAGCATTAGAGTAACAGAACTGGGTCATAGCGTTACAGAAATTCTCCAAAAACACGCGCCCACAGTAGTTTCAATTAAACTGACACGTGAACTCGAAGAAAAAATACGACGTATCAAAAAGAATGAGGAGAAACGTGAAAACGTCCTTGCAGAAGCCATTAATCGTTTAAGACCAGTTTTGGAAGAACTAAAAAACCGAGAGGAAGCAATAGGTCAAGTCCTAAGCGACGCTGTTAGACAAGCGAGACTACAAGAGCGCATAATCAGCGACTGCCCCGCATGTAAAACAGGTAAACTCATAATTCTCCGCTCTCGCAAAACTGGCAAACGCTTCGTCGGATGCACCAACTATTTCAAAAGCAGCTGCAAAACTTCTTTTCCCCTCCCCCAGCTTGGCACGGTTAAACCAACGAGAAGAACATGTAACGTCTGTGGTTGGCCAACCATAATGGTCTTTAGGAGAGGAAAAAGATCTTGGAGTTTATGCTTAAACCCTATCTGTCCGAAAAAGGAATGGAGGAAGAAACGTGTTGAACTGCAGAATATGCGGCGAGAAAGCAGCAAATAGAGATTATTGCGTGTTCACGAGAAGGCATATCGAAACTTATTGGAAAAGTTTGAACTGTGGAAAAAGGCTTTAAACCTTTCGTGGAAAGATTATCTAGACAGTATCATCAACAATCCTTTTGCAGGAACAAAAGCGAGAGAGGCTGCAGAAGCCCTATCATCAAAGACCCAATAAAACCTTATAGCCATACAGCTATATTACTTTTCAAGCTTCTGAACAGCTTCTCTTCCACCAACATAAACAACGTCTGCCATCCCTACGAACAGACCTGTTTCAACTATTCCAGGGATAGCTTTCAACGTTCGGTTCAACTCTTTTGGGTTGTCAATTGGCCCGAAATCTACATCAACGATGAAGTTCCCGTTATCCGTCACCACGGGACCAAGTTTCTTTTCCGCCTCACGCAGAATAGGTTTGCTGCCCAATATGCGCAATTTTTTTGTTATGGTGGACATAGCGAAAGGCAAAACCTCGACTGGAACAGGTTGATTAACGCCCAGTTTCCTTGTCAACTTTGTCTCGTCAACTATGATAACGTTCATTCTTGATGCAGACGCTACTATTTTTTCTCGAGTAAACGCCCCGCCTACGCCTTTAATCATATTAAGCTTTTCATCCACTTGGTCTGCACCATCTATTGCTATGTCGAGTTGGTGATGTTCGTCCAGTGTGGTTACGGGAATACTGTTTTGTACAGCTAGCAGGAAGGCTTGATAGGATGTAGGAACCCCATAAATGCGCAGTTTCTCTTCGTGTATTCTCTTACCAATTTCTTGAAAAGCGTAAGTAACCGTTGTACCACTTCCTAAGCCCACAATAAACCCGTCTTCAACGTGTTTAACTGCGTTTATGGCCGCCATCTTTTTGGCGTTTTCTCGCCAATCCAAACTTAGGTCTCAACCTCCATCTGTTCAAGGCGATCTAAAACTTTTTCCACCTCTGCGCGGATTTTCTCTATTCTTTCCTCCGCTGCTGTCTTACGAGGCTTCTGAAGCTTTCGCGAAGTTTTTTTCTTTTTCATCTTTCTTGCAGATGCCTTTTCAAGCGGCTCCGCTTCAATTTGTACAGGTATAGGGGTGGGAATGATTGATTCCTCTGTTTCCAACCCAACTCGTGAACGTAAAGTTTCAATTTTGGCATTTAATTCGTCGAATCGTTCATCGAATAGGCTAATCAAATCGTTCTGCATTGCCTCTAATTCATGAAGCGCCACAACTGACTCGCTTTCTGCGATGGCTTCCTTGACGTTCATCATTCTCGATTTGTATCTCTTGGCCAGCCGTTCGCGCTCCTCTTCAGTTATTTTTCCTTCGGCGTGGGCTTCGTAAAGACGGCGTATAGCATCGCTTAAAATCTCTCTTTCCAAACTTAAGATTCTCAGCTCTTCGTTGGCCTCTTTTGCGTCGCCCAAAGAGATGCTTCGTTGAACTCTATAGCGCCATCTTTCTGCAGCCTCTAGCTTTGGAGAAAGTTCCAAATTTTCTTCCTTTTTTCTAAGTTTCGTGGCGTAAAGGACGATGAGGACTGCGATTGGTGTTACGATTAAGGCTAGCATATATGGCAAGAGCTCTTCAAAGCTCACTACAGTCCCCTCATCATGTTGCTGTCACGTTATATATAGAGCTTATTCTTTCAAAGAACTTGTCTAATTTAATGTATAAACCCCTATAGCTTTTTCGTTAAAACAGTGAAAAACCCGCTGAGCACCTATGTTTTACCGTCACAAAAAAGCTAAATGCTCCAAGCCTCCAAAAATAAAGTTATGGCAATAACTGGGTTACATCTTCTTCAAACTTATCAATGCAATTTCGAGTGTGACCACTGTTTCGTTTACAGTTGTCCCGACGCAAAAGGTGTAATGAAGATTTCAGATATACGCGAAATTCTCAAAGAGGCAAAACAGGTTGGGAATATTAAGTGGATATATTTTGAGGGCGGTGAACCTTTCCTCTACTATCAAGCTATGCTTTGGGGCTTACGCACAGCAAAAGAATATGGTTTCAACACGGGTATAGTCACAAACACTTACTGGGCTACGTCAGTTGAAGATGCAAAAGAATGGCTCACCCCAATTTCGGAGATTGGCATTTCCGATTTGTCCATAAGCGACGACATCTATCATTACGGAGAAACACAGGAGAACCTTGCTAAATATGCTTACGAAGCCGCCAAGGACCTTGGCTTACCGGTTGGCAAGATTATCATAGAAGACCCAAAGAAATACTTGAAGGAAATTGAGTGGAAAGGCAAACCAGTTGCCGAAGGCAGAGTGTTGTTCAAAGGTCGAGCGGTTGAAAAACTCGTAGAAGGATTACCAAGAAAGCCTTGGACAGAATTTAGCAAATGCCTAGACGAAGACTTTTCTAATCAAAGCCGAGTCCACATCGACCCCTTTGGCTATGTCCACGTCTGTCAAGGCATCACAATAGGAAATATGAAGCAAACCCCGCTGGCGAAATTGTTCGCCAAATTTAACCCAGAAAAGCACCCCATATGTGCACCAATTCTAAAGGGAGGACCAGCTGAACTTGTTAGAGAACACCATGTTGAACACGAAGATGGCTACGTTGACGAATGCCACCTGTGCTATTCCACTCGTTTAAAGTTAAGAAAAAAATTCCCCGACATTCTCGCACCAGATCAGATATATGGAATTTTTTAGAAAGGGAAAAACGCAACTCTCTTCGCTCTATAACACCTTTTGTTGGCGCAGTACTTATTTTAAATCTGACATGCCCGTCTGACCTTCTGTCAACTTACGCAGGCAAACCTTACAAAACCCTTCTACTTGCAATCTAGGGAATCGCAAAAGCTCAGAATACATGAGGTCAATTGGCTCCATATGATGCCGTAGACCTTTGTTATGGCCTAACCCGTGAGCCACTACTTTTCTTGAAGACTCATTATCCACTTGGAAAAGAGACACAACTCCAACCTTTTCAGCCACATAATCGTGAACAAGATAAACTGTTTTCTTGAAGTTTTCTCCATCAAAAAAATAGTGCACAGCCACTATTGGATCTAGTGTTATTCCCAACAAAAGGCTCATCAATCTATCGGAGCTATTTATTTTCCCAATTCTCTCAATCAGCTTTTCAAAAAGAAAAGCCGCAAAAGACCCTCTATTTAATATTATCTTAACATCGTACTCCAAACTGAGTTTTCCGAGATATTTAATGTCGTCCCATGTTTCCGACGGAAAATAAGTTCTTGCATCCTCAACAATCTTGACTAGGTCTATCTCGTTTTCAGGCTCTCCGTTGATTGTTAGAACGGTTATGGAGCGCATGACTAATACTCACGAACAGAGAAATATAGAGATAATTGCGGGTCCTTACATATTTCAGAAACGGAAGCCTCGGGCGGGATTTGAACCCGCGACCGCCGCCTTACCAAGGCGATGCCCTACCGAGCTAGGCCACCGAGGCACAATGGTCAAGACAATTACCTTTCAAGAGTTTTAAAGGATTTCGAAAAAATGAACGTTTACGCTTATATACAGTTTCAATCTTCTGAATGGATGTCTAAGCGGGGGTCTCCGAGCCTGGTCAAAGGAGCAAGGCTTAGGACCTTGTCGCGTAGGCGTTCGTGGGTTCAAATCCCACCCCCCGCACTTTTTAACAGATTTCTAGCATGTATGTATATAGAGTGCCTTCGAAGCAATCTGATCGTTTCTCCAACGCGGTTATTAACCAAGGAAGTTGGCTTAATTCGATTTGCTTCTCCCGTTCAGATGACTCTCGATCAAGCCTTTGCGGTTGCGAGATCAATTCAATAACGTTTCAAAACAGCTTTTAACACTCAACCCAGTCCTTTGCCGAAAGCTGCGTTGCCCACATCTCATCGAAAACAACTTATCCGTCAGACTCTTCCATGAGAATTACGCATGCAGTGGCATAACATATTTTATGCACACACGCAAAGAAAAGAAGGAGAAACCGGAATGTTCAAAAAGATCTTAATCGCCAATCGATCCGAGATTGCACTGCGCATAATTAGAGCAGGCAAAGAACTCAGCATCAGAACCGTAGGAGTATATTCTGAAGCTGACAAGGAATCGCTTCATGTAAAACTTGCCGACGAACCCCACTTCATTGGATCCGCACAACCAGCCCAAAGCTATCTAAACATCGAAAAAATCATGCAGACCGCCAAAAAATCCGCGTCCGAAGCTATTCATCCTGGATACGGCTTCTTGGCTCAGATACCCAGATTCGCTGAAGCTTGCGAAAGAAACAACATAGAATTCATCGGACCAACCAGCGAAGTTCTAAAGAAAATGGGCAACAAAGTTGTGGCACGCAAGACAATGGAAAAAGCTGGATTGCAAGTCATCCCAGGAACTATGGACAAGGTCAAAAGCGTAAGCGAGGTAGAAGAAGCCGCTGAAAAACTCGGTTACCCAATAATCATAAAGGCGGTTTATGGCGGAGGAGGACGAGGCATGCGCGTTGTTAATCACAAACGTGACGTCGACAAAGCCTTTGAACTAGCACTGTTAGAGGCAAAGGCTTCCTTTGGAAGCTCCCATGTCTACATTGAAAAGCGGTTGGCGAATCCAAGTCACATTGAATTTCAGATACTCGCCGACAAAAAGGGCAACGTTGTACATATCGGCGAACGAGAATGCTCCATCCAGAGGAAGTACCAAAAACTCATAGAGGAAACACCATCTCCCATGATGACCGATAAACTGCGAAAAACCATGGGAGAAGCAGCTACACAGGCAGCGAAAGCTGTAAACTACACTAACGCTGGAACCGTTGAGTTTCTAGTTGATGAAGAAGACAAATTCTACTTTTTGGAAATGAACACGCGCTTGCAAGTTGAACACCTTATAACTGAGATGGTTTCAGGGATTGACATAGTTAAGGAACAGATTCGAATAGCCGCTGGAGAACCGCTGCAATACAAACAAGAAGATATTACAATCAGTGGACATGCCATAAACTGCAGAATCAACGCAGAAGACCCGAATAAAGATTTCTCGCCCTGCCCTGGCACTATAACAAGATATCGTGCACCTGGAGGCCCTGGAGTCAGAGTGGATAGCGCCCTGTACGCAGGCTACACCATACCCGTGTTCTACGATTCATTAGTAGCCAAACTGGCTGTTTGGGACAAAAGTCGCAAAGAAGCCATACAACGCATGAGAAACGCTCTCGCAGAATATCAAATCGAAGGTATTGAAACTACTATCCCACTGCATAAAAAAATCATGGATGATAAACATTTTATTGAAGGTCAAATCCACACTGGTTTCATGAAAGACAGAATAGGAAGTTTCATATTAGAAAGAGAGGTAGAAAGTGAAGATGTTGCGGCTTTAGTTGTGGCCCTAAACTTCTCAATGCATAAAAGCAAATCTGTGCGCGCTGTTATTCCTAACAGAAAAATCGCTACGAAGTCGCAATGGAGGGTTTTTGGAAAAAGATGTTGTGAATTTGAAGCCTTTAGGTGGAGCGTCTAAATTGACCGAATACAATCTTTTTATTGACAAAAAACCACGCAAGGTCAAATTGCCAGATTTAGGAAAGAAACCCATCTTTGAAGTGGAGGTTGATGGCAAGTCAATCATAGTGGAACTTTCAGAGGACATCTGTTACGGTAAACCTTTTTCCATAAATGTTGGTGGAAAGCCGTACAGAGTGGAATTAAATAGTGACGGCGTAGGTACGTCTATTACTGTTAAGGTTGATGGCGTCTCTTACTCAGCGCAGATGAAAAACAAGAGCCAAGTTATTTCGCAAGCATTTAGACTCAATTTGCCTGCAGTTGAAAAGAAAGTTGTTAAAACTCAGACCTTGGATAAGAGGGTTATATCCGCCTGCATGCCTGGAAAGGTTGTCCTACTCAGAGTTAAGACAGGAGACCGAGTGCATGTGGGAGACGTTTTGCTTGTTTTGGAGTCTATGAAAATGGAAAATGAAATTGTTTCGCAAGTGAGCGGGATCGTTAAAGAGGTTAAGGTTCCTGAAGGCGCAGCTGTAACCCTAGGGGAAATCTTGGTCACAATTAGTGAATCCTAATTGTGTTTTATAGTTCAGTTCTTTTTAACCATCTAATGTTGCACTATTCTTTTTGAAGCTCAGAAAGAATTTTTCATAGAAATCTAGCGATTCCGGATTAACTAACGCGTCTCTATTGGTGACTGGCCTACCATTTGCTATATTTGAGACTGCACTCTCAACTTTCTTCATGTTGAAAGTGTACGGAATATCGGGTGCTCTAACAATTAAGGCTGGAACATGTCTAGGAGAAGCCTCTTCGCGCAAGGCTCTTCTTACCTCATTTTTCAGATTCTCTGTCAATTGAGAGGTTCTCAACGCGAGTTTAACAAAGAGGATAATGCGTTGATCTCCTTTCCAATCTTGCCCTACAACTAGGCTATCAGCAATTTCCCCGAATCTTTCCACAACATTATATATTTCAGATGGCCCTATGCGCACTCCAGAAGGTTTTAAGGTGAAATCAGAGCGACCTAAGAAAGTTATTCCACCGGTATCGCTATGGATCAGAATCCAATCACCATGTCGCCAAACATTTGGATAAACATTGAAGTAGGCATCTCTATACTTGTCGTAATTGACGTCGTTCCAGAAAAAAAGCGGCATTGATGGAGCGGGAGCTTCACAAACAAGTTCTGCCTGTTGATCAACTACGTGATTACCATTTTCATCATATGCTTTCACGTTCATTCCTAAAGCTGGACCCTGTAGTTCACCAGCATATACAGGCTGGATTGGAGTCCCAGCAGCAAAACAACCATTAATATCTGTGCCTCCTGCAATAGAATTAAAGTGCAAGTCTTCTTTGATCTTATGGTAAACATATTCAAATCCCTCAGCTGAAAGAGGTGACCCAGTTTGAGACATCTCTCGTAATGATGACAAATCAAAAGTCTCAGCTGGTCTAACGTCCATGTTTTTGAGGTAATTGATATAACTCGCACTGCAACCAAATATGGTTATTCTTTCATCTTGAACTAGTCTCCACATAGTGCGCCAATCTGGGTAGATGGGATTGCCATCGTACAACACTATGGTGGCTCCTACAGCCAAAGAGCTTAGTAACCAATTCCACATCATCCAACTGGGGGTTGTTATGTAGAATATCCTATCATTGTGTCTTAGATCAGTATGAAGTATTAGTTCTTTTAGATGATTGATAAGAACGCCGCCAGCTCCTTGAACCATACACTTTGGCTTACCTGTTGTGCCCGAGGAAAACATAATATATGCAGGGTGATCAAAAGGCAGCTGTTCAAATTGAATCTCTCGTTGGTCACCTTGAGATATAAATTCATTGAAAAGCACAGAGTTGGAAATAGAACTAATATCAGGTTTTTCTTCAGTATAAGGAATTACAATGGTTTTCTTTAGTGAGGATATTCCTTTTGTGACTTCCGCAGCATTCAACAAAACGCTGAACTTCTTCCCCTTGTAGTAGTATCCATCAGTAGTGAACAAAACTTTAGGCTCGATTTGGCCAAAACGGTCAAGGACTGCTTTTGGACCCAGTTCAGTACCACAAGAAGACCAGATAGCACCTATACTTGTAACCGCAAGCATCGCGATGGCGGTTTCCATGAGGTTAGACATATACGCAGCCACGCGGTCCCCACTGGCAACACCTATTTCGCGTAGTGATTTTGCCAAACGTGCTACAGAATCGTATAGTTCTGCATAGGTCATTCTGGTTGATTTTTTGGTTTCCCCTTTGAATACGAAAGCTATATGATCATCTCTATATCTTAGAAGGTTCTCGGCAAAATTTAATTTCGCGCCGACAAACCACCTTGCGCCAGGGAACTTGTTCAAGTCATCCACTACCCGCTCATATCTTCGAGAAGCTTTCATCTCCCCAAAATTCCACATGGCTGCCCAGAAATCAAATACGTTTTCTATCGACCATCTATACAATTGATCATAGGAATCAATTTTGAGACTGTGTTTTTTATTGACAAAACTGATAAACCGTGTTATGTTAGCCTCTTTCATGCGTGCGTTGGAAGGGGTCCAAAGTGGTTCTCTCATCTTTTTTGCTAACCTCTCGGCATGAAGTTTTCATGAGAAACTATGTTACTATTAAAATAAGGTTTGCGATATTAGTGCTATGAACTATAATTGTTCCCACACGGGCGATTAATCATGTTGTGCCTTGATTTCGAGCGCAGCGCCTACTAAGCATTATCTCAAGCACGCTTAGTAGTGGCTGTATCTTGTATTCCTCTTCTACAGTGATTGTTGTGCATTTTAGGGAAAGCAAAAAAAGCAAGAACCCCTAGTTATATCTTGAGAACTATGACACAACGTGGACGACCACGAAAACATAGGTGGTTTGCCTTTAAGGATCTGGAAAATGGATTTTCACCTGAAGCTCAATACTTAAAGTGGGCTAGTGCAAATAACACTGCTCTTCAAACAGTCGCCGCAACTGGCTGTCCAAAGTGTCATAGATATAATTTTGAGCTGCGCCACGACAAGAAATACAAGATTATCCGTCTCCATTGTTTTGAGTGTCGCCACGAAACTTCTTATAGAATCTACGTACCCAAGCCCGGCAGCTTCGAAGTCGTCCCTGTCTTTAAGAATGGTATTCAAGTTGGTGAGAAGATTGTGGATTCCTATCACCCTGCAACAAGGCGACAGAGAAGTGACGCTCTTGTGTTGAAGGTTTCTCGCGGTGTTGAGAGTGGTAGAATCAGCTTGGGCGGCGAATGGTACGTCGATGGGACGGTTAGCGGTGTATATTATCAAAAAAGGTATTATCTCAACTTTGGAGAAGCAATGCTAGTGTGCAATTGGAATAGGATGCAGGTGGAACATGAGAAACGCCTGCGTGGACTTGAAAAAGAAGGTATCGTTTGATTTTCTGTAATATTATTGAGGAGAGCAGAATTTTTGTGGCTACAATTATAGCAATGTTTTTGTCAGATGAAACCAGAGTTCCTCAGAGCGTCTAGAACCAAAAAAGTTTCAGTCTCCTGCTCTTTTCTACCCCAACTTCCATCTTGATTCTGTCTCCTAACAACTAACGGAAACGCCTTCTTAAGCTGCTTCTTTGCTAAAGCATAGCGCGTTCTGGATAAAGCATGAAATGTGTGATAGAAAGGAAAACCTTTCCAAGCCCCCATTTTTGTCTGTCGCTTCGCTAGATATTTCACGCCACTCTCAACTTGTTGGGAGTCAATGCTTAACGGATGCTCGATTAACATGCGCAACACGTTAATTGTGCACCACGAACCACACCAGTCAGGTCTCCAGAACTGAAGATATGATTTCACGGTGGTTTGGACTTGCTTATTATTGTCAAAACCAAACATATGAAACAAGTGAACCGCATAGGTCGTTTGATAAAAAATCGTGCAGCCTGGCCCAAATTCTCCATAAAATGTTGAACGCATCACACGTGCATCTTTTCTGTTGCTTGAGAGGAAAAAACCTTGATAGCCTTTATATTGATGTTTCTGAATTGAAAAAAGCCATTCCAACCCTTTTTTGACGCTTATATCTTTTGCACCGTAGCCTAGGAGAGCAAGATTCCAAAGATTGTTGGCTGTGTGAACAAATATTTGGTCCCAACTTCCATCTGCTGACTGCTCAGTAACAATTTTTTCATACAGTTGTCTCTTTAGGACAATGTCAGTTCTAGTTTCCTTCTCAAATACGACTCTTCTAAGGTAAATGCCGACAGGTGACTCGAGATTTTCAACATAATTCAGCGGGTTAACCTTCAACTCATTCAATATGTTTCCCACAAGAAATCACAATTTTAGAAATTACTTTGACCTTTTTAATGTTTTCTAGACTCGAAAAAGGGCGGTAGTTGTTCTATTGTTGCTTCATAAGTGGTATATGACAATTGTTTTCTTTTTCTCTTTATCAGTAAAACTACAAGGACGACAACAACAGAAAGAAATGCAGTATCCATAATCAACGTTTTTAGAATTAGATTTTTCACAAGTTTATTATAGCTTCGACATGTTCACGAGTTTTCTCAACAGTTCTTTTTTCTGAGCCACACAGGTATCCACGTTATGCTCCAAGAACAAATCGGCGTCTTTCAGAGTTCATGCTACTCCATCAAACTTAGCAGAAAAGAAAAGTGAATAACCTAATAGTCTAAACAGGAAGGGCTTCTGTTCTACTTCTCCGTCTTTTAAAATAGATATGTGCGCATATATTTCTAAGTAAAGATCGTTGGTTCAAAATCAGTGCGTGTGAAAAACTGAAATAAAAAGAAGGAAAAATTGGGGGGGGGTTGTGCGCGTATTCAGTCTTTTGACATAGCTAAGACGGCTTTTATTGCAATTATGACTGCGGCTGGAGCTGCGAAAGCTGCGATATAGGTTGTGACCGCTGTGGCAATGTAATAGAACACTTGCAATACTTCGATTTTTAGCAGCGGAGCCCAGACTCCTCCAGTAGCGGCGACCATCAGGGCAATTGTTGCTATAAGGAATGGAGTGACCTCTTTTGTAGTAATGCTCGTGATACCGATGATGATTCCTAGGATTAGCATGATTAGGATGACATAGCCGTTCATGTCCGCGACTCCAGTTTCATTAAAGCCACCGTCTGCATGTGCGCCAAAGGCCATGAAGCCAACTGCTAGACCCGCTACGACTGCTATGGCAAGGAAGGCGATGTACGCATATCTTGCTATCTCGTCCATTTCCATTTTAAACCCACAAAACTTTAGTTATCATTGCTAACTCATTATAAATCTTACGCATAAAACTAATGAGCATAGCCGGTTTTTGAGTTTTTGAAAGAGCGATGCACGCGATTCAGCGAACTTTGCTAATCGCTCAAGGAACGTGAATGGCAACGTAGCAAAGCTTTTTTCCAGACGTTGTTAACATAGTTTGAGAAGAAATGCTAAAAGCTAATGAGAAAGTCAATGAAATCGCTCGCGATATGAAAAGAATGAAAATACGTGGCGCAGGAAAAATTGCAAGGTCCGCTGCTGAAGCGCTACTTATAACAGCTCAACAGTCTACAGCTAAGAAGTCTTCAACGTTGGTTAAGGAACTTGAGGTCTCAGCAAAACTCCTTCTAAACACGCGGCCAACAGCAGTATCATTACCGAATAGCATACGCTACATTATGTTTAGAGTTAGGGAAGCTCAAAAAAAAGAGGTAGAATTGGAAGACTTGCGACAAATTGTTCTGAAGACCGCGACAGATTTCATTCAAAATTCAACGAAAGCCGTGAAACGCATTGGTGAAATCGGTGCTAGGCGAGTAGAGGACGGCGATTTAATTGTGACCCACTGCAACAGCGCTGTAGTCACGGCTGTGCTTAAAACAGCCTTTAGTCAAGGCAAGCACTTCAAAGTTTTTGTATGTGAAACGAGACCTCGCTTTCAAGGAAGGATAACTGCTAAAGCGTTGAGTGACATTGGAATACCTACCTCATTAATTGTTGACGGAGCGGCTCACTTTTTTATGGCAAAAATGGACAAGGCGATTGTTGGAGCTGATGCAGTAGCTGCTAATGGTGCTGTTGTAAACAAGATCGGAACCTCGATGGTGGCTTTGGCTGCACACGAATCAAGAGTTCTATTCTTTGTTGCTGCAGAAACTTACAAGTTCAGTCCAGAAACTATGCTGGGGCAGCTTGTGAAGATAGAAGAGCGTAATTCTTCAGAAGTTATATCGGAAAAGGAACTGAAAAAAATGCCAAATGTCACAGTGCGGAATCCTTCATTTGACGTGACCCCTCCAGAACATATTGACCTTATCATTACGGAAAGAGGAATTATACCGCCTCAAGCAGCCATTATGATAATCAAGGAAGAGTTCGGTTCTATAACAGCTGACGAGTTGATGGAGTACCAAACATACCGGTTGGCAGATGAGAACGACCCTTGAACTTAATTCTATGTAAAAGCACTTAAGGAAGTGATTCAGAGTTATCGTTAAACTAGATGTTGGGAGGGACGGGTGAATGGCTGGAATAGTTATTGTTAGAGACGTAATGACAAAAGAAGTAAAAGTTGTCAGACCTGACACGCTTGTTAAAGAGGTTGTAGCTACAATGAACAAGTTCAACATAGGCTCTATTGTTGTCGTGCAGAGCGACCGCCCAGTGGGCATAATTACTGAACGCGACATTCTTCGAAGGATTGTCGAACCGTGCTTAGCGCCAGAAGCTTTGCGTGCGAGAGAAGTTATGAGTAGCCCCGTAATAACTATTCGCGACATGGCTAGCATCGACGAAGCCGCAAATATTATGGCGAGGAAAAGAATTAAAAGGCTTCTGGTTACGGATAACGAGAAACTTGTCGGAATACTCACATTCACCGACATAGTAACACAAGTGCCCAACATGCTAGGGATTCTAGAGGAGCTTGTAAGACCCCAGCACCGTTCATACTAGCCCTCGCCAACTGTTTCTCATTTTAGAGTTTTTATATGTAAGATAGCAATGTTTCTAAAGGATAGACTATAGGAGAAACGGGATTTGGACAGAAACAAAATGATCGAACTGTACCGTAAAATGTTAGAAATCAGGCTTTTTGAAGAAAAAGTCTTCGAGTTGTACGGAGAGAACCTCGTGCCCGGCACTATCCACCTCTATACAGGAGAGGAAGCTGTAGCCGTTGGCGTATGTGCGAACCTGCGAAAAGATGATTATGTCGTAAGTACCCATCGAGGCCACGGACACTGTATAGCGAAAGGCGCTAGACTGGATAAAATTATGGCTGAGATTTTGGGGAAAAAAACTGGGTATTGCAAGGGAAAGGGCGGTTCTATGCACATAGCAGATTTTAGCATAGGCATGTTAGGAGCAACCGCAGTAGTAGGCGCAGGAATTCCAATAGCTACTGGGGCGGGGCTTTCCATAAAGCTAAGGGGCACGGACCAAGTAACTGCAGGCTTCTTCGGCGATGGCGCCTCAAACCAAGGAACCTTCCATGAAGGCGTTAACATGGCGGCTATTTGGAAACTTCCTGTTTTATTCATATGCGAAAACAACCTCTACGCCATGGGAACTCGCCAAACCCAAGTCATGCTTATAAAGGACATTGCAAAAAGAGCCGCTGCCTATGGAATTCCCGGTGTCTCGGTAGACGGAAACGATGTTATAGCAGTTTATGAAGCTGCACAGGAAGCAGTTAGAAGGGGAAGATATGGTGACGGCCCTACGCTTATAGAATGTAAAACATATAGACATAAAGGACACTCCCGCTTTGATCCCGCAGCCTACAGACCGAAAGAAGAAGTTGAAGAGTGGCTTAAGAAGGACCCGGCTCGTAGATTGAAGCAGCGGCTTCTGGAAAATGGGGATGTTTCAGCTGCAGAGGCAAAGCAGATAGAAAAGGAAGTGTCTGAAGTTGTGGAAGCTGCTGTCAAGTTCGCCATCAATAGCCCCTTTCCAGCACCCGAAGAAGCTTTAGAAGACGTCTATGCATAGAGGAAGGCGAGGAAATGCGAGAAATAACTTACAGAGATTCACTTCGCGAAGCATTGTTAGAAGAGATGCAACGAGACAAAACAGTGTTTCTGTTGGGTGAGGATATAGGACGCTACTGGGAGGGCGCTTTCAAGGTGACTAAAGATTTAGCAAAAGAGTTCGGAGACGAACGTGTCAGAGACACTCCAATCAGCGAATCTGCTATAATAGGCGCTGCAGTAGGCGCCGCAATAACTGGCATGCGCCCCGTTGCAGAGATAATGTTCGGCGATTTAACAACCCTTGCCATGGACCAGATAGCTAACCAAGCGGCCAAGATCCGCTACATGTTTGGTGGACAAGCAAAAGTGCCACTAGTCATCAGAACTCCTTTCGGCGGAGGCGTCAACATTGCAGCCCATCACTCCCAAAGTCTTGAAGCGTGGTTTATGCATGTGCCAGGACTGTTTGTCGCAGTTCCCTCAACGCCTTACGACGCGAAAGGACTGTTAAAGATGGCGATAAGAGGCGACAACCCAGTAGTGTTTTGCGAGCACAAGCTTCTCTATCCAATTAAAGGCTTGATACCTGAAGAGGATTATACAATCCCATTCGGTACTGCCGATATTAAAAGAGAAGGGGAAGACGTAACAGTAGTTGCTACCATGTTTATGGTTCACAAAGCTTTGGAGGCAGCAAAAACGCTTGAGAAAGAGGGGTTAAGTGTAGAGGTTGTTGATCCACGGACGCTTGTTCCTTTAGACAAAGAAGTCATAATAAGCTCGGTGAAGAAAACGGGACACTTAGTTGTCGTAAGCGAAGACTGCAAAACTGCCGGGGTAACCGCGGAGATTGCAGCTGTGGTGGCCGAGGAAGCTATAGACTATCTTGATGCACCAATAAAACGAGTAGCTGAGCCAGACACACCAATTCCCTTTAGTCCACCACTAGAAAAATATGTTATACCCGACGAAAAGACCATAATAAAAGCTGTAAAAAAAATCGTCCAAAAGGAATGAACAATCTTGGTTACAAAAATCGTCATGCCCCGCCTTAGCCTAACAATGAAAACTGGCAGCGTAATCCAATGGTTCAAAAAGGAAGGTGAAGCAGTCCAGAAAGGCGAGCCCGTGGTTGAGGTGCTTTCCGAAAAAGTCACATACGACGTTGAAGCACTGGAAAGCGGAATCCTTCGAAAAATCTTAGCTGAGGAAGGCATTGAAGTGCCTGTAGGCGCAACACTAGCCTTCATAGCAGCACCTGACGAAAAACTGCCAGATGTGGAAGCTGTAACAGAGACTCCGCAACCTAAACTTGTCGAAGAGGCGATGGCAAAGAAGCAAACAGAGACGGCCGTAGTCAGAGAACGTGTTTTGGCGTCACCTGCAGCAAAAAGAATGGCAAGAGAACACGATGTCAATTTGACACAAGTACAAGGTACTGGTCCAGAAGGAAGGATTGTAGAAGAAGATGTTAAACGTTTCATTGAAGAGAAAACCGAGCCAATGCCACGGATAAAAGAGATAGTTCCTTTAACAGGTATTAGGAAAACTACTGCAGAGCGTGTTGCTTCCAGTTTTCAAACTGCACCTCACAGCTTCATTATTATGGATGTTGATATGACGGAAGCTGTAAAACTACGAGAAAAGACTCAAGCTTCTTACACAGCGATACTGGTTTATGCAGTAGCAAGGGCTTTACGTGGACAGCCAATGGTAAACTCCACGCTGATGGAAGGAAAAATTCAGGTTTATGACGACATCAACATAGGTATAGCTGTTTCCACTGAGAAAGGGTTAGTTGTTCCAGTTATGCGGAATGCGGATAAAAAACAGCTTGCCCAAATATCTTCCGAGTTAGGAAAATTGGCTGAGAAAGCAAGAGAAGGCAGGATGTCAAAGGAACAATTAACTGGTGGAACCTTCACAGTGACAAATCTTGGGATGTATGGTGTGAACACTTTTTTGCCAATAATCAACCCTCCTGAAGCTGCAATACTTGCGGCTGGTTGTACGATGGAGAAACCAGTTGTCGCAAATAAGGGGATTACAGTCAAGCCCGTAATGACACTTACGCTTGCATATGACCACCGAATAATAGACGGTGCACCTGCATCAATATTTTTGAGAAAAGTAAAAGAGATAATTGAGATGGGAAATTGAAGTAAGGCACCACTGATTAAGACATCGAAAAATAACTTAGTGCTCTATTTTTGTGTTCAGGTTTAGATAGATAGAAGAAAAAACCTCTCTCTTGGAAAAATCTTAAGTGCATCACAGCCTTTCTCAAACCCCAGTGACATCTTATGAAAGCCATCACGTACTACAGCCTCGACAACATACTAATCGAAGACACATCCATACCCAAAATTGGCGCCCAAGAAGCTCTAGTAGAGATGAAGGCATGCGGAGTATGCGGCTCCGACCTGATGGAATGGTACCTAAAAACACGTGTACCCCTAGTGCTCGGGCACGAGCCATCAGGCGTAATAGCTAAAGTTGGCAGCAAGGTAGAAGGATTCGAGGCAGGTGACAGAGTTTTCACCCACCACCATGTCGCATGTTTAACCTGCCACTACTGCAGACGCGGAGCTTACACCTTATGCGAACAGTTCGCTAAAACTCATCTGAACCCAGGTGGCTTCGCGGAATACTTCAAAGTCCCAGCGCCAAACCTTCAAGTAGACACGGTAAAAATCCCCCACGAACTCTCCTTCGAAGAAGCAACCCTCATCGAACCAGTGGGATGTTGCATACGTGCCCTAAATAAATGTGGCATCCAAGCGTCAGATTCGGCTGTAGTTGTGGGAGCTGGACCTTCAGGAATCATTTTTGCGATGCTCCTGCGAATTTTCGGTGCAAGCCAAGTTATAGCTACGGATTTTGTCGATTATAGACTGAAGGCAGCTAAGCGTTTAGGTGCAGATTTAACGGTTAACCCGGAAGCCGAAAGCCTTATGGATGTAGTCAAGAAAGCGACTGACGGACATGGCGCAGATATAGTAGTTGTCACTGCACCTAACGTCAATGCCTATCTTGCCGGGATAGAACTGTGCCGCAAAGGAGGAACGCTATGCATTTTTGCGCCCACACAGCCAGAAGATTTTATGCGGTTAAGTCTGAACAAACTGTTCTTCTCTGAAATTAAGCTGGTGCCATCTTACTCAACATCACACATAGAGACCAGAATCGCCCTAAAACTCATTCAAACAAAAAGAATCGACGCAAAAAAGCTAATAACACATAGATTTCCGTTAAGCAAAACCGCAGAGGCGTTTCAAATAGCAGCTAGAAGCAAAGAATGCATAAAAGTTGTGGTGTTGAATGAGCGGTGAGAAAATGAAAGCAGCGATGCTGTATGGCGTAAAGGATCTTCGAGTCGAAGATGTCGAAAAGCCGCAGATAGGCGCTGGAGAAGTTCTAGTCAAGATTGAAACCGCAACAACTTGCGGTACAGATTTGAAGATTTTTCAGAGAGGATACGTGGAGAAAGTAATTACGTTGCCAACAATTTTTGGGCATGAATGGGCTGGCAATGTTGTAGAGATTAGTGAAGGTGTAACGTGGCCTAAAGAGGGCATGCGGATTCGAGCGGGAAACAGTGCTCCTTGTCTGCGGTGTAAGATGTGCCAGCAGGGAAGATATAACTTGTGCGAAGATATGCTTTGGCTCTGGGGTGCCTACGCCGAATATATTCGAGTTCCAGCTCGCACAATTTTGGTCAATACGCAGGAAATTCCCCCTCACGTCACTTATGAAGAAGCTGCGATAACCGAGCCTTTGGCTTGTGTTCTCCATGGCGCTGAAGAAGCCGGTATAAAGCTTGGCGACACTGTAGCGATAATTGGCGCAGGACCAATAGGTCTTCTCCATCTGCTTACTGCTAAGAAACTCGGTGCAGAAAGGATAATCATAAGCGATTTGCTCGAAGAAAGGCTTGAGTTTGCTAGAAAACTTGGAGCAAGCGAAACAATAAACGCCAAAACTGAAGATACTGTGGAGAGAGTCAAGCAACTAACAAACGGTTACGGTGCAAATGTAGTAGTAGAAGCTATAGGTTTGCCCGGTACGTGGGAGCAAGCATTGAAAATGGTGTGTAAAGGCGGTACCGTGCTTGAATTTGGCGGTTGCCTACCTGGAACCGAAATTAGGATGAGTACTGAGTTGTTGCATTATGGAGAAGTAACTGTGAGGGGAGCCTTCCACGCAACCCCTATACATTTTAAGAAAGCGTTGAACCTCATAGCATCCGGAACGTTGAACGTAAAGCCACTTGTCACTAGGCGAATGCCATTGGAAGAAATTCGAGAAGCATTTTGGGGTCTCGCCACGTTAAAAGCTGACGTAAAAATTGCTATAATCCCCTGAGAACCTTAAGTGACAGGGTCTTTCAAAATTTACTGTGTGCCGCAGTCCCAGTCATCAAATAGTGAACATAGTTTTTTCACGACACAAAGAGTTTAAATGCTAAGTTTTGCGTATGCTTTTGTTATTGCGAGGCCGCAGAAGTATGGTAAAATACATTTTCATCACTGGCGGCGTGCTTTCTTCCGTAGGTAAAGGCATTGTCACATCCTCGGCAGGGAAGATGCTGCAAACCAGAGGCGTCAAAGTCACAGCTATTAAAGTTGATCCATACGTGAACGTTGACGCAGGCACCATGAATCCATATATGCACGGCGAAGTCTACGTCACAGATGATGGGGGAGAAACCGACCTCGATTTAGGCTGGTACGAAAGATTCTTAGACTTAAACCTGACCATGAACAACAATGTTACAACAGGTTTGGTTTATCAGACAGTGATTAAGAAAGAACGAAGAGGCGATTATCTTGGTCATTGCGTCCAAATAGTCCCCCACGTTACAGATGAAATTAAACGACGAATTCGAAATGTAGCCAAAAAGTCTAAGGTAGATGTTGTGTTAACTGAGTGCGGCGGCACTGTAGGCGACATAGAAGGCTTACCATTTCTCGAAGCCATAAGGCAGATGCGCCTCGAAGAAGGATATGAAAACACTCTTTACATTCACGTGGCGTTGGTTCCACTACTTGACGTTACAGGAGAGATGAAAACCAAACCGTTACAGCATAGTGTAAACGAACTCCGCCGCATCGGTATACAACCAGACACGATCGTGGCGCGGTCAAGAAGATTGATCGACGCCGAAGCAAGGCGAAAAATCGCTCTTTTCGGAACTATACCCGAAAACGCTGTTTTCTGCTCTTATAACGTTCAATCCATCTACGAGGTTCCGCTGATATTAGATGAGCAAGGGATGGGTGATTTCATACAAGACCGTCTACATATCCCCGAGCAGAAACCTAAATGGAACAAATGGAAAGAATTCGTCAACGCCATTTTGAAACCACGTTATGAAATCAGAATTGTGTTAGTTGGCAAATATGCCGGTTTAGTAGACAGTTATGTAAGCATGAATGAAGCGTTTAGACATGCTGGTGCAGAATTTCAAATCAGCGTATCGGTGGACCATGTAGAAGCAGAGAAGTTCAAGAAACACCCAGAAAAGCTTGTGACTCTCAAAAATTATGATGGCGTATTCGTCCCCTATGGCTTCGGTCCAAGAGGTGCTGAAGGTAAAATCGCTGCCATCCAGTTTGCAAGAGAAAACAACATACCGTTTTTAGGAATATGCTATGGTTTCCAACTGGCAGTGGTGGAATTTGCTAGACATGTATGTGGACTCGATGCAAATAGTACCGAAATCGATTCATCCACGGCTTTCCCTGTGATTTACCTCATGCCAGAGCAGCATGGAGTAGATATAAAAGGAGCCACAATGCGGCTTGGCGCTCACAAAATAATTGTTCACAAAGAAACCTTAGCTTACTCTTTATACCAATCTGAAGAGATTTACGAACGCCACCGCCACAGATACGAGGTCAACCCCGAACATAGACCCACCTTGGAGAAACATGGCTTAGTCTTTTCAGGCAGAAGTGTTGACGGTAGAAGAATGGAAATCTTGGAACTGCCAAAAAAATTCTTCTTTTTTGCGTCTCAATTTCATGGAGAATTCAAAAGTCGTCCTGCTAAGCCCGATCCAGAATATTATGGATTCGTAAAAGCTTGTCTAGATAATAAACTTGGAAGAGCTAAAGTAGAGTTTTAAAGTATATTTGAGTATGAAAATAATGGCAGGATATTTAGTGAATACAATATATAGAAGAGCTACTGCCTTTACTCTTCATGTTGGATGCCGTGGTAGATGAACGAAAGACGTAGAATATTGTTGAAAACTGTTCCTCTTCTCGTAATTGGTCTTTTGGCTTTCGTTCTTTACTTAATCCTATTCGTCAATATTTCAGAAATGATAGGTGTAATTCAACGCGCGAATATGCTAATTTACTCTTTAGCCGCATTAGTGCTCATCGTGGAAACGTTCTTTTTCACTTTGACTTGGCAATACCTCTTACTGCCTTTGTCAATTAAAATTCCTCTAAAGAAGACTTTTGTGTATGTGTGGATTGGCATGTTTACTGATCTTCTTATTCCAGCGGAATCTGTTAGCGGAGAGATAACTAAAGCCTATTTAATGTCAAAAGAACCAAATGTCAATTCGGGGAATGTTATTGCCTCTCTTGTCAGTCAACGAATGTTAGGCACAATTACGACTATTGTCGCCCTCCTCTTAGGCTTTCTGGGGTTGCTGTCCCTTAATTATTCTGTTTCAGGTTTAATGCTTCAAATCCTCGTAACTATGACTGCCCTAAGCGCAGTTGCCTTCGTATTCTTGGTGATAATTTGTGTCAAGGAGAAATTGACAGAGCGGTTGATTAACGCTGTAATGCGTTTTGTAGAGCGTGTCTCAAGAGGACGTTTTAAACTGGAACATTTTCAAACAACAATAGTTGACGCGCTAAGAGGTTTCTATAAATCGTTAAGAATTTTTAGTTCGAACCCAGCAAAACTGATTCCGCCAATATTCTTTTATGTTCTGACATGGCTTTCTAGCATTGCAATTGTTTTCCTAGTTTTCGTTTCAATAGGCTACTTGGAGCCAAATATACCAATTCTTTTGCTGAAAATAGTTGTCATATATACTCTCATGATTGCAATAAAATCAATTCCTATAGGTGTCCCCGCTGAGGTAGGACTACCTGACATTATCATGATAACGCTGTTTGTTCTATTTGCCATACCACCAGATACTAGCGCGGCTGCCACTATTCTCATAAGGATTTTAACTGTGTGGTTGAGATTACTTATTGGGTTCGCTGCAGTCCAATGGCTCGGTGTGAAAAGTTTGATGGAAAGTGGAGTATTTGGGAAACCGAAGGACAAGATATGAGATATACGCAGATTTATTGGACATCGTTGCAAGAAGGGGTTCCTGTCGATTAACTAGAGCCTCTTACGGTGCAAACTTGCCAGTTGACAGGGCTAAAAAGTCGTTGATTTTTCTAGCTTCAAGGGGCTTTGTCAAGGAAAAGAGTATTGACGACTCTAAGATTTATAAGATCACAAAACGCGGCCTAGAGTATTTAGACACTTTCAAGCAAATGCGCAAGCTTTTTGCAGCTCTGGATGAAAAAATCTTGCCTGTGCGGGCACGCATACAAGCAAAACTAATTCTTAGAGAAAATGAGGCAAAAATGGGCGAAGATGTCAACTTAGAAATAGAAATGGTCAATACAGGAGACGCACCGGCCATCTTGGTTAAAGTTGAGGGAATCCTCCCAGCAGGTTTCGAGTTAGTTGCCAAACCAGATTTCTGTGACTTCGAGGACAGAGATCTTGACATGAACGGAAAAAGACTTGACCCACTAGTGACCGAAGAAATCAGACTTACCTTAAGGTCTCTTAACAAAGGCACATTTGCAGTAAAGCCAAAAATTGATTACGCAGATGAAACTGGGCACCAAATGTTCTGTGAGCTAGAACCTGTAAAGATTAACATCTTGGAAGCCGGTCTTCCCAGTCGTATTAGAATAGGATATAAAGATCTCGATAACTCTCTTCTCGGTGGGATCCCTGAGAATTTTGCGATTATATTAACCTCAATTTCCTGTGATGAAAGGGACCTGCTGATTAAAAGATTTCTTGAAACAGGAGCAAAAGAAGGGCAAATCACGTTTCACATTACTAGAGAGGCTAGCGAGATAAAAACCCTCGCAGAAGAATTTCGGTCAAACTTCTACCTTTTTATATGCAATCCCCAAGCAGACACAATCATCAAAGACTTACCTAACGTATTCAAATTGAAGGGTGTGGAAAACCTTACTGATATTAACATTGCCTTAACCTCAGCTTTCCGTAAACTCGACACTTCCCAAAAGGGTCAAAGAAGGGCTTGTATCGAAATCATCTCAGACGTTTTGCTGCGGCATCACGCTGTTCAAACCAGAAGATGGTTAACTGGGCTTATACCAGAGTTGAGGTCAAAAGGGTTTACCACTCTGGCTGTGATGAATCCTCAGATGCATGCTTCGGAAGAAGTTCAAGCAATTCTAGGTCTGTTTGAAGGAGAGATCAGCATTTACGAGAAGGAAAACAAAAAGGGTCTCAAAAAACACTTACGAATCAAGAAAATGTATAATCAAAGATATCTAGAGCGTGAAATACCTCTGATAAAAGAGAAACTGCAGATATGAAAGGAAAGAAAGCAACTATAAGGTCTTAACCGCTTAGTTCAGAGTTTATGAACCTACTTTTCCCCGAATAGCGGCATGTTGGGAAAGACCTCAATGCCATTCGGACCTATTGAATATGGTACAAGACTCGGGTTGACCTTGGCTTCTCTCATCTTTTCGACTTGTATCGCTCTCGTTGTAGTCGCTCCTGAAAATAGAGTTTGCATCATGATAACTCCGTGAACCAAGAATTCTTCTTCTAAAGCATTTCGTTCCAAGCTCAAGTGACTTAATTCAGTGGTCACAAGGTTGGTAACTCCCAAATCCGCCAGTGATCCAATCAAATCCACAACTGCGGTCCTTCGCTCCGTAGGATCTGGAAATCGGTATGTGAGTGCTGCCAAAGTGTCCACCGCAACCCTTTTCGCATTAATTGCAGAGATTTTTGCTCGCAAATTTTCGACTAGTCTATCAATGGAGAGTTGCTTACCCCGTAAGCTCTTAGACTCCTCTTTGTACAGTTTCTCCTTCAGCATGGCCACTTGCGACATTCGTGTGGCGTCTATGAAGGCGAATCGCCCCTCCTCCTCTGCCTTCTGGAAATTTTTTCCGAATTGTTGCATTTCAGAGTAGAAGTGATCCTTGCTTTCGTCTAGACTGACAAAAACGCCATTTTCTTGATTTTCATAGATCCCTTTGTGCAAAAACTGGCCGCACATAATGGTTTTTCCTGTGCCTGGTCCTCCAATAACCAAAATAACCCTGCCTTCAGGAAACCCACCGTCAACCAGTTCGTCTAGACCTGGAATCCCAGTACGAACCTTTTTTGACAAATATCTCACCTGATAACTTTAGATAGCTTTTCGTGAATATTTATAGATTATGCTCTCGCGTGTGTGAAAAATCACAGGACAAACTGTAATATCTCTTCATAGTCACAAATTGTGACTACAATATGTGTATCCTACATGTGCGTTGCCTTTTATACTCACGATTGTGCTACCTACATTTAGGTGAAAACACTATGTCGGAAAACGTTATTCCTTCAAGAAGCACCGCTACGTTGGATGTTATTGAGGGCGATTTGGAAGTTGGAAGGCATGCTGTAGTGAAGGGTAAAGGAACTCCGCCAAAAGTCGCTGTTTCAGGCACCATATACATTGAGGGCGACTGTGTCTTCGAATGCAGTCTCTCAGCGGAAAATTTGGATGGCGAAGATGATGTCACTGTTGAGGGAGATCTTGAAATTAGAAACCGAGTTAACATAGAAGATGGGCGTTTAGTTATTACTGGGAATATGACTGCGAAAAAGGTAGATGTAGACAGAAGTTTGACGGTAGAGAAAAATTTGGATGTTGAAGAAGTGGATGTTGGAGGCAGCCTCATAGTAGATGGCGCTACAACCGCTCGCAAAATAGATGTGGGTGGCACTTTCAAAGCTAAAGGCGAGGTAAAAGCTGAAAACATTGACGTGGGCGGTTCGGTGAAAATTGAATCGAAGGTCGACATAAAAGATATCGATGTGGGAGGAAAAGTAGAGGTTGACAGCGGAAAAATCAACAGAGTTGATGTTGGTGGCAGTTTTGTCTCAAAGGAGTCGCTTGAATTTGAGAATATCAGTGTTGGAGGTGCAGTGAAACTTGCTGGAAAGAGCAGCGGTGGCGACATAGACGTAGGTGGCTCTTGCAAAGTTGAAGGCGATTTAAAATTTGGTGACATCGACGTTGGCGGGGTTTTTGCCATTTCTGGCTCAGCTGAAGGAGTTGACTTGGACGTGGGAGGAAAAGTACAAGTTGGCGGCAACATGAAGCTTTCTGGAAAACTCGACGTGGGAGGTATAGTAGAAATAGGTCAAGAATTGACTGCCAGAAACATTGACGTGGGCGGTCGGCTACGTGCAAGAAAAGCAACTGCCCGCTCAAAAGTTTCTGTAGGTGGCTCCATTGAGACTGTCGAGGGTGTTCATGCGCACTATATGCAGATTGGAAGAAGAGGAAAAGTTAAAGGCCCCATAAAGGCAGATGAGGCACTGATAGGCAAAAGAGCACGTGTCGAGGACGTTTACGCTAAGACAATAACATTGGAGAGAGAGGCTAGAGCCAGAAATCTGTATGGAGAGAGTATAAGCTTGGAGTCAGGCTGCCACGTTCACGGTGAAGTTAAATACACTGAAAACTTGAGGACAGAACGAGGAGTGACCTTTGAAAAAACACCGAAGAAGGTGGACAAGCTATCTTTAGACTTATGATTTATGCCTTGAAAATCGAAGAATTGTTGGCAGTTATTGATAAGCTTAAACACTCGTTCGTGACCAGTTTCTGAGCATTTTTGCCCAGAAACAATAACTTCACTGCTCAAAGTATAAGAGTGCATGAAAGGAGACGCAAAGAACGCCATTTGTTGAAGGTCTAAGAAAGGAATTCTCGTTCATTAAAGGCAATTACGCCGTTCTGGTGGTAAGCTGGATTCTAATAGATTTCGCCATGGAACTTCCAGCGACTTATTATTCACTTTACGTTCTTGAACTGGGAGCCACGGAAACAGTTCTCGGCATGATCGGTCTCTTTTCATTTCTAGCTTTAGCTTCGATGCAGTTTCCAGGTGGCTACTTGGCAGATAAGTTTGGCAGAAAGTGGCTCATTTCTTCCATGACTTTCGGGGTAGCGCTTTCTTATATTCTATATGCAGTTGCGCCTTCATGGCACTTCATATTGATTGGCGCCGTGTTAATGAGCCTGTTCAACTCAACCTATCAGCCAGCCCTGATGGCAATGATTGCTGATTCGGTGCCCTCTGAAAGAAGAGGCATGGGATTTGGCATAATCATGCTTATAACAAGTGCCTCTACCACTCCGGGACCTTTTGTCGCAGGCATACTTTACAGTCAGTTTGGTCTGGTTCAAGGCATGAGAATAGGCTATGGTGTTGTCGTGGTTTTCTTCTTAATTGCAGCATTCCTCAGACTACTGCGATTAAAGGAAACAGTGGTAAATGCTCAGAAACCCAGCTTAAATGAACTTCTGCATAGCTATCCGATTGCCTTAAAAGAGAGCTTTGGCGTCTGGAAAACACTGCCTCGTTCAATGTTTTATCTGTTCCTTTCCGGGGCGATAACCATTTTTGGAATTGCCATGGTTCAACTTTACTTTGTCGTATACGCTGTAGAAGAGCTTCTAATAGACAAGGCCGTCTGGCCACTCATCCTCACAGCATTGTTTGTTACGATGATAGTTCTCGCTATTCCTATAGGAAAGGCGGTGGACAAATTCAACAGAAAGCTGCCACTCTTGGGAGCATATGTAATGTTCGGGGTTTCAATGTGGCTTTACGTAAATGGAGATGTGCTAAGGCTCTTTGTTTCTCTCGTGTTTGTGGGCGCGGCGCAGGTTATGATGAACTCGGCTTTTGGTGCTTTGCAAGCTGATCTTGTTCCAAAGGAACAACGTGGGAAGGTAAATGGCTTCACTAACTTTGTGAATTTCATATTGATGGCGTTTGGCAGCCTTATAGGGGGCATCTTGTACGAGCATGTTTCTCCACAGCTACCCTTCCTTCTTGCAATAGCTTTTACTGTTCCCGCCTTCTTTGTGACGCTTACTCTAGTTCATGAACCGGAAAAGAGAGAAGAATAAACATAACAACAGCCAAAAAGAGGTTAAAGCTGAATATGACTATACTAAGTACGTTTTTTATACGAGTTGCCTCTCATTAGAGGGCATGCAAATCAACTCCATGAAAGTAACGTTGATTCAAATATCGTTGTGGGCAGTTATGGCAGCGCTAGTTTGCGTGGCAACTCTACTCATACGAATTCCGAATCCTATGGGAGGATATTTTAACGTTGGAGATGTGATGGTTTTTGTTAGTGCATTAACCTTCGGGCCTGTTGTTGGCGGTGTTGCTGGAGGAATAGGCTCGTCATTGGCAGATATAATTGGATTTCCGGTATTTGCAATCCCAACTTTGTTCATAAAAGGTGCAGAGGGCTTTCTTGCGGGTTTCATTACGAATAAAAAGAGTGTTTTTCGAGATATATTCGCTGTGATTGTGGCTGGAGTTGAAATGATCGTTGGATATTTCATAGTTGAAATATATCTATGGGGACCAGAGGCCGCATTGTTAGAAATCCCTGGGAATATCGGTCAAATAGCCATTGGAGGGCTTATAGGAATCCCCATAGCTGTAGTTTTACGAAAAAGATTGCCTCAAATTATACGAAGCTAGCTAACTTTTTCGACGCACTGCACATTTTAGTATTTAAGGCTCTGCTAACATGCTACTAAATAGTAACGTCAAAATAGAATGAATTTAAAGCACTATGAGGTTACGAGCATATGAAACTTCCCTATGGAAAAGTTCCACCGGAAATCCTTAAAGAAGTAGTTCTCAAACACTTAGGCTCAAAACGTAGAGAAGTTGTTGTAGGGCCATCTTACGGTTTAGATGGCGCTGTAATTGAAGTTGGAAACAAGTTACTCGTTACTTCTATGGATCCAATCACTGGTGCTTTAGAAAGAATAGGATGGCTAGCGGTAAACATAAATGCGAACGACGTAGCCACCTTCGGCGTACAACCAACCTTCTTCGCCTCCTGCCTTTTACTGCCCGAAAACGCAACAAGAAAAACTGTGAGAACCATCTGCGAACAGATAGACTTGGGAGCTAGAAAACTGGGCTTAGCCGTAACTGGCGGGCACTCAGAAACCACGCCTAACCTGCCATTCCCCATAGTTATCGGTTGCTGCATGGGCATAACTGAAAAAGGATGCTATGTAACAGCACAGGACGCGAAAGCTGGCAACATGCTAATACTAACGAAATCTGTGGGAATAGAGGGTACAGCTATTCTGGCAGCGGACAAGCACGCTCAACTTGAGAGAAAGATAGGAAAATCAACCTTAAAAAAAGCTGAAAATTTCTTCAACCACATAAGCATAGTGAAAGAAGCAATCTTAGCCTTCCAAACAGGCCGCGTAACGGCAATGCATGACCCAACAGAAGGCGGAGTTGCAGGCGGAATACATGAATTGGCTGATGCCTCAAAAGTAGGGTTCAAGATTTACGAAGAAAAGATGCCAATTGCTAAAGAAACATTGAAAATATGCAAATTCTTCCAAATTGATCCACTGCAACTCATCGCCTCTGGAAGCCTGTTAATCGCTGTGAAAAGAAGCGCTGCCAACAAAGTTGTGAGGGTTCTTGAAAAGAACAAGATTGCCGCGGTCATTATAGGTGAACTTCTGTCTTCTCCAGAGAAACGGTTTGTTGTACACAAAGATGGCCGCATAGGAGAGTTTATCAGACCAGTGTCCGATCATCTTTGGCTAGGCTTAGAAAAATAGCCAATTCTACTGCTTTTTTAAGAATTTAAACGCGTGTCTTGGCCTTTTCAACCTTTTGATTTTTTCTCGGAGCTTTTTATAAACAAAATAGTTTCTCAAGTCTCTGCAGACTTCGAATACTATATCTTCCTCGTGAGTGTGAACAACGCTGAAATCTGGATCTAGAACTATCTTGTATCCTCTTGCAAGCATTTCTAAGGTCCAATCATAATCTTCACCGCCGTATTTTTTTGTTTCTGGGATTATGTTTAACAGATTTTCATCGAAAGGATATTCTTTCCATCTTGATTTCCGGATGATACAATTGATTGTGGAGATCCAACTTATCATTTTCATCTGTTCTTCAACTAGAAGAAACAGTCTCTTTTCGAATCCTTTATTTGACGGTAAGAAAAAACCACTTACACCAGCCACATTTTCATGTTCAAAATGCTTCAATCCGCTTTCCAGCCAACTCGATGATGTAGGCAAAGAATGCCCATTAGTGATGCACACCAGTTCCTCCTTTGAAGAAGCTACGCCAAGGTTCACTGAATATGGATGTGAGAAGTCTTCATGTCTAAAAGTTAGAAGCTTAGAGTCAGGATAGTTTTCCAAATTTCTACGCACAAACCGTATTTCATTTTCACTTTCAGAATCCATCACAATCAATATTTCAGAAGGACTTATTGTTTGATGCAGCAGGCAATCTAAGACACCGCTGAATAGTTTTTCTCGCCCAACGCATCTGATAACAACTGAAACAGTCATTTCAACTCTTCTGCCAAATGTTAAGCACTTTCTTTTTCAGCACGACTTTGATTTTCATGTAATTCTAGAATAATCAAATGTAAAATTATTTTCCTTTCTCCAACCAGGGCGGGCTTTAACTTTTAGCTTTAATATTGCGCAACAAGTTTTGATATAAAACAATAACTGCGTAGAAAGCATACGATAACAACAATTGAGGACAACGAATCGCGAATTTAAGTTCATTGGCAACTAAGGAGACACTTTTCCTCATTGTCCAGACAATTGTTGGTCTGTGGTGAATACAATAGGGTTCATAGGCGGAAATCACCTTGTATCCTTTCATACAAATCCATGATTTGATGTAAGCGTCTTCATATATATGCAGATTAGAAGGGATATGAATATCTTTGACCGCTTCATATCGCACTAATAAGTCGTGGGTTCCACCTCTCTTGCCAAAAATCTTCATTGTAATTCTTTCAAATAATTTTAAGATCGTTGTGTTTTTCAGTACTGACCAAACTTCTACGCCCCAAATTGCGCCTACACCGTCTTTCAGAAGCTTCTTCGCCTTCTCGAACCATCCGTTGCACAAAATGACATCACTGTCAACGAACATAAACCATTCAGTCATGACTGCTTCTATAGCTTTCTGTCTCGCCCTTCCTCTCGTTCCCCGCCCACTGAGAAGAACAACATTATTGTATTTTTTATCAAACTTTCTAATTATCCTTAACGTTTTATCTGTTGAACAACCGTCCACCACAATTAATCGGTTAACCGGAACATTCTTGTAAATGGAGTTCAAACATTTCCCTAAGGTTTCTTCGCTGTCTTTCGTTAGCACAACTACATCTACCTTCATTAGGACGCTCAACTCGTTGATTTTAGGTATGTTCGATGGCTTACTAGGTTCTTTCAATCAACAAAACACTTATAACATTTATGCTTAAATAACCGACCGACTTAGCCTAAGACTAAAAACCTTCAATGGAGTATTCCGTATGAGGCTCTCCTCACGCAAAGTTCTTAGCTTATTTAAACGCTCTCTTGCTTTCAGCAAGCCTCATCATGTACAGTGGATGCTTACACATCGCTGTAATTATCGCTGTAAAAGCTGTGATGTGTGGCGAGATCAGAAGCCTACAGCGGAACTTTCTACCGAGGAAGTGATAGCGGGGCTAAATGTTCTTCGCAAAATGGGAGTGATAGAAATTGTCCTCTCTGGAGGAAATCCTCTTCTACGTGAAGACATTGGAGAAATAATCGAATATGCCTCTAGATACTTCATCACAACAATTTATGACAATGGAAGCCAAGCGGTAAGAAAGATTAATGCATTGCAGAGAGCGGATTTCGTCGCCATATCTCTCGACACCCTGAACGAGAAAAAATATGATTATCTGAAGGGAGTCCACGGCGCTTGGAAAAACGCGATAAATGCTGTTCAAACTCTGCATAACCAAGGAATCACAGTAGGTGTCTCGCCCACAATTTCACAACTCAACATGCATGAGATTCTGGATTTTACAGATCATTTTACTGAAAGGGGAATTCCAGTCGTTTATTGTTTATATCAGCATGATGCTCTTGACCAGCCAATGTTTCAAATAGGAGAGAAAAACAAAGAGCTTGAAATCATGGATAATGAAGCTCTCGCAAGAATCTGGGATGCGCTTGTCGAAAAGAAACACAAACGTCAAGGAATTCTAATAACGAGAAAAATGCTAAACACCTTGAAAGGACTATATTTAAATGGGCAAAGACCTTGGGAATGCAAGGCTCTTCAATCCTTTTTCACGATAGACCCTCTAGGCAAGGTAGCTGGTTGTCATCTTCAAAACCCCGTTGCAACAGTCTTCGATTTGCCTGAAGTATGGAACAGCCAAAAATTTGAAACCTTGAGAAAGATGTACAGAGAATGCAAAAGCTGCTCCTACATGTGCTATATGTTCTATTCTCTCCACGCAAATGTCCAAGGCAATATCGAAATAATAAGAGACCAATGGAAAAACGCCAGAATAGTACTGCCTACTAGGAGACGTTGAACTTCAACGTTTGCTTAGACAAATGGCGTTCGCAAAAAATTGAAGCAAGAGTCAGAGCTTGTAGCCGATTTTTCTGAGAAATTCCTTTCTTGCCTTCACATCGCTTTCAGTTTCAATTCCTTTGCTTTTCAAACCATCAATTACGCCCAATATTCCCCTGCCTTGCCCAGTCTCACAAACAACAACCTGTAGTGGATTAGCTGTAGCGGCGTAGATTGTGCACACTTCTGACACATTTTTGATTTTGTTTAAGACGTTTATGGGATAGGCGTTTTTGATGAAAATTACAAAGCAGTGACCACAGCTGAGTTCGAATGCTTTTTGAGCAGCTAGATGCTTCAGTTCCTCGTCGTTACCTTCACTCCTCACCAGACATGGACCAGAGCTTTCGCAGAAACCTATACCGAATTTCACGTTTGGAGCAGAATCTACCAATGCCTCATAAAGATCTTCGACTGTTTTTATGAAATGTGCCATGCCTAGAATAACATTGCAATCTTTTGCCACCTCAATCCTCACTACTTTGAGATCCAACATATCTTGCCATTGCCTCTAGACTAGTACTGCATTCTCGGTATTTTTTATGTTTGGTTAAGGTTTTAATGGCGATATCGCTCTGAGTCGTTCTACAATTTTTGGCAATACCTGGAGAATGTAATCTATGTCCTCTTCGGTGTTGTACTTTCCAAGTGAAAACCTTAAACTGCCACGAGCTTCTTCCGGTTTTAATCCGATAGCGAGAAGCACGTGACTTGGCTCTCCAGACGTTGAGGAACATGCAGATCCTGAGGAGGCAGCTATTCCTTCTGTGTCGAGGCCTAGAACCACGGCTTCCCCTTCTATGAAAGAGAATCGGAAATTAGTGTTGTTGGGAAGTCTCTTTGCGGGGTGCCCGTTAAGGTATGCGGCTTTAATTTCTAACACGCCTTTTATCAGTTTGTCACGCAGGCGGGTAAGGCGTTCTGTCTCTGGCTTCATTTCTTCTTTTCGAAGTTCCACTGCTTTGGCAAATCCCACTATTCCCGGTATGTTTTCTGTTCCGGACCGTAAGCCGAATTCATGTCCACCTCCGTGTATTAAGGGCTCGATTTTAAGGTCTTTGTTGATATATAGAGCACCTACTCCCTTAGGTCCATATAATTTATGGGCGTTGATTGTCATGAAATCAAAGTTCATCTCTTTGACGTTGATTGGTAGTTTGCCGAAGCTTTGAACTGCGTCTGTGTGGAAAAGGGCGTCGTGCTCGTGGCATACCCTCGCGATTTCTCTAATTGACTGAATTGTTCCGATTTCATTATTCCCGTGGACAACAGATACAAGTGTCACGTTTTCCTTCAGTGCCTCTTCAAGAGCTTCCATTTTCAGGAAGCCATACTGGTCAACTGGTAAGTATGTAACTCTAAACCCTTGTTTTTCCAACCATTTTGCAGAATTTAATATGCAGTCATGATCAATTGTTGAAACAGCGATGTGGCATCGGGCTTTGCCTTCTTTGAAGGCATATCCTTTCAGTACTAAGTTGTTAGCTTCTGTTGCGCTTCCCGTGAATATCAATTCGTCTGCATCAGCGTTCATCAACTTCGCTATAGTTTCTCGAGATTTTTCTAAGGCCCTTTTTGCCTCAACACCGAAAGAGTTCAAGGAAGAAGCATTACCGTAGAATTTGGTGAAGTAAGGTTTCATAGCTTCAACTACACGAGGGTC